>ENA-UPSM01002370-UPSM01002370.1-activated-sludge-metagenome-genome-assembly--contig:-NODE-2370-length-23046-cov-4.637597_pt1 | contig 23046 bp, 16 predicted proteins | sample MGYA00238181_ERZ773283 | MGnify/ENA primary metagenome ERZ773283 (study PRJEB29023, sample SAMN05720199) | activated sludge metagenome | isolation source: Anaerobic digester | place: Japan...
CTGGGGTCCGCATTCTGCACGAGCGTTGTGAACCTTTGTCCACTGCTGACGTATCTGCTCGCCATCCTTATGCTCGATGACGAATTCCTCCGATGGTCACAATGGGCCGGCGCGTTTACTCTCATCGCAGGAGCATCCCTGGTCATCTGGGCAGGACGCAGGGTGCAGCACGAGTTCGCCGCGGCAGATTAGACACCCGCTGTCAGGGCGCATAGCGATCGGGACCCGTCCCGATAGCATCATACGGGCCCGCGGAGAAGCTGAGGATGTCTTTGAAGTTCGGGAGCGCGGGCTGCGTCATCCGGATGCGCCAGTTGTTGTCATACTTGGCGAATACCAGCCAGATCTCGCCCCGGTCGGTCCGGGGGAAATACGCCTCTTCGCCCGCAAAACGGCCGGTCGCATCCGAGGCGGCCACGCCGCTGAACCGGCAATACAGCAGCACGCGCACCTCCTCGCTCTGGTCATAGGCCGAGAAGTCCCAACGCCGGATTTGCCGTGCCATGCGGCACCATCCATATCGTTCGAAGAACCACTGATACGCGCGGCGCACATACTGCGAATGCCAGTTCTCCTCATCCGTATACTCGTCAGCATACAAATCCATCACTTCGTTCAGATTCTCTTCCGAAAAAGCCCGGTCGAGTTTCTCGATGCGCTCCACAATGGTCTTCGCGACCGCCACTTTGTCTTCGGGAACGCCCTCAAAACTCGGCCACCATTCCTGGATAGCGGGTCCCTGTGCCTGCAGAGCCGGAAGCGGCTGGCTCTCGAACGCGTCCGCAAACGGCGTCACCACCACCTCCTCGGCGATACGGCTCTCAACAATGCTCAACGCCAGGCTTTCCCCAAAATCGACTGCCCCCTCGAGAAGCTCGTTTTCGGTCGTGAGCGCCGTGACGGCATACGCCACTCTTTGCCCGGGCTGGGGCAGTGCATCCCGCCAACGGCGCCCCTCGACATCGCCAGCGACAAGATGAAACGGTTCGTCGGGACCATACCGCCGGTAAACCTTGTACGCGAAGTCGTACTCCCGGAACGGCCACGTCAACTCGATGCCGTCGGCTGTCCGCTGCGCCTGGACCGCGCGCACCGAGGCCGGCACCCCTGGAACACGGAAGTCTTGAACCTCTCGGTGACTCTCACGATTGTTCACGATAAACAGGGCACGCCCCACGCGACAGATCGACGCCGTGCCCGAACCATCGGGAACATACTGGCTGTCCAGCAGATCGGTCCATGCCTGGGCCGAGGCCATCTCCCCCGGTTTAACCACTTGCGCGAAACCCTGAAGCGACGCCTGCGACGCGTAGGGTGACAAGATCGGTATCCAATAGTGCCGGCCCGAATTGGGCAACATCTCGACGATCTGCCCGGGACGCTCCATGCCATACGCCCCACGCACGAGAAACCCCTCGCCATACACCCCATCGATGTCACGCAGGTTCAGCTGAAAGTCGAGCGGCGAACGGCAGCGCTCCAGCTGGAACGCCACACGCGCCTTTTCCATCACGAATTCTTTGCGCGGGATCAGACGCCGGTCCACAAGCTCCTGCAGAACGGGATAGATGGCTCCCTTCCAGTGATGGCGCGCGGCTCCAGACCAGAGATCATCCCCCGGCTCAAAAACGTACACTGCCGCGCCAATCATGGCTCCATTGAGCACCATGGACCGGTACAGCCCCGAGGGCATCGCCGCGTTCGTCGCACCGTATCCGAACACACCCGGCTCCAACAAATGCGCATCGGCGTACCACGCGGATGTGGGCCCCACGCCCCATTGTCCAGCAGCCCCCTCGACCCACAGGCCAAGAACCGTGCTTATTCGCGGAATATCATGCCCGCCGCGATAACGCGCCACCGGAACCACATAGGCAGCGCACGCTACGCACTTGTCATACAACACCTGGCACGAAGCATTCGAGATCAGCCGGGGCCACTCCAGAGCGTCCAACTCCAGCACGAGGAGGCGGCCATACCGTGCGGCGGTTTCGAGCGCACCAGCCAGCCACTGCACATTCTTCGGGGTGCTCAGCTCGGGCTCGGGACCGAACTCGCCGTATTCGCCGAAACGCAGGCCATGAGCGCGAAAACCCTTGATACACACAAAATCCCGCAACAATTCCTCGGCAAGGTTGAGAGGATATGCATTGCGCGGGTCCGCGTCCGCGACCTCGAGCACGACAGGAACCTGCCGCTCTTGCAGTATGCTCAGAACCTCCCGCATTCGCTGGTGGCGCGCCGCCAGCCCAGGGCCTTGAACACTCACGCAGAGCGCCGAATAGGGCTGCAATTCAACCGGAAGACCCGACCAGATCTGTGCGATGTGTTCCGCGGCGTTTGCGCCATCGCCGTCGCCCACAGTGGCTGCCTCGAACAGAAACAGAGGGTGGTCCGCGCTCACTTCGATGGTAAGCGGCGGATACTGCTGTTGCGCCCTCGCCGCCGGTACCCCGGCGGCAAGCACCGCGGCAAGCACCATGACGCTACGTCGATAGTACCTCGGTAACAGCATAGGGCGATTTTAGGCAAACCATCTGCTCATGCACAACAACCTCGCGCAAGACGCCTCACGATAGCCACGCGGCAGCCTGTTTCCATCGCCGCCGACCCTACAAACAGCCTGCCCGCTTATTGTTGATACCCCGAGATGGCAAACAGATGCATGACGCCGGGAACGCGGACAAGCCCCAGGCCTCTGGAACTCGGCCGGATAGGGCGCCTTAGCCCGCCGCGCCTCCATCCATGTAGTCGAAAAGACGTTGGAGGGCGATGGCGGTCTTGGCATCCTCGATCGTATGGTTCCGCAACTGCTGCCGGAGCTCCTCGACCGCAAACTCCGCCAGTTCGATACGTTCATCGAATTCCAGCTTCTGCCCCACATGCTCGAGGTCAAACGCCAGGAAGAGATGAATCTTCTCGCTGGTGTATCCTACCGAAGCGTAGATCGCGCCTACGGGCACCAAACGCCCCGCCGTGTAGCCGGTCTCCTCGGTCAACTCCTTGTGCGCCCTCGCGACAGGGTCTTCCCCAGGCTCCAGCTTGCCTGCTGGTATCTCGAGCACCGTGTCGTCAACGGCGATGCGGTATTGCCGGATCAACGCGACACGATCGCCCAGGAAAGGGACTATTCCAACCCCGCCAGGATGCTCGACCACCTCCCGCGGCGCAATGGCGCCGTCGGCAAGCCGCGCCGCGCCCGCACGCACGTTGAATATCCGCCCTTGGTAGATACGCTTCGACTCAGTCCACTGTTCCATGAAAACCGCCTGTTGCGCGCCCGGACCATCCCCTCATGGCCGAATGCGCCGCCAACGCGTCAGAGGCCACCACACTCCGGACACCGTCCCCACAAAGTCCTCGCGCGCGATCCATCCCAGGGTGCGGCTGTCGGCCGCTTCATTGCCGGCTTCACCGATCACAAAACAGTGGCCGTCCGGCACGACCGAGTACATCTTGCTCCGCGACCGGCCATACGGGGCGGGCTCGGCCGCCGCATCGAACCGCAGCCTCGCCAGCGCCTCCGGCTCAGAAACCGGCGCATCGTTGATTCTCAGCACGCCGTCCTCGAGGAAGACCCGCTCGCCCGGCAAACCCGCGACCCACCCCAACAACATCTCAGACTGGCCGTCTCCGGCATTCCTGAAGAGCACTATTTCGCCGCGCCGCGGCATCCGGCCCGCCGTAAGACGCCGCCGCGTGAACGGGACCGGAAACCCGAACGCGAGCCGGTCAATATAGACATGATCCCCTTTGCGCAATACGCTTTTGGCCGCATCCGACCGCACGTGCCAGCTCCGGCCGAAAAAGAGCCGCAGAATCACCAGAACCGACAATACGAACAAGAGGCTCCGCCACCACCACGTCTTCGTGAAACCCGTGAAGTCGCGCAGGCGGTGGGGCGGCCACCAAATGCATGTCGCCGGGCCGAGCAGGTTCTCATTCGGCACCCACCCCCAATAGCGGCCGTCGCGGCTCTGGAGACTGTTATCGCCAAGCAGCAGGTAATGTCCTTCCGGAACAACGGAATACTCTTCCTCGGGCAATATCCCATATTTCATGTGCTCGCGGTGGCCCATTTCCGGGATGCCCATCTCCAGTTCGTTCGTGTAATACATGTCAGCCGGCATGCCGGGCGGGAACGGCACCGGCTCACCGTTCACGTAGAGATTCCCTCCCTGGATATGAACATGCTCGCCCGGCAACGCCGCTATCCGTTTCACAAGCGTCTTCTTCGTGGCGTTTTCTTCCACCGTCTTGAAGACCACGATGTCCCACCGTTTGGGCGCTTCTCCGTGATAAATGCGTTTCTTCATGAACGGATAACGGAGACCGTAACGCCACTTATTGACGAACACCCGGTCCCCAAGCAAGAAATTGGGGTGCCCGTGCAACGTCGGCTCCATCGACCCCGAGGGAATGCGAAACGGCTCCGCGAGCGACCAGCGTATGGCCAGCGCCAACGAACCCGCGATAAGGATGGTCTTCCCCCATTCGAGCGCGTTTTCGCGGGTGAATCCCCCTGTCAGCCAAGCGAGGGCGCCCAGCACCAAGGCGCCGAAGCCCGCCTCCGCGGCTTGCGTCCCCCGCGAGGGCTTTCCTGGCCTGCCCCTCGGCCCCGTACCACCCTTGTTGCGCGCCATAACGTCCTTTCCGGTCAGCCGAGCCCTTTCGACGGCGCCGGCGTCACACGGATGGCGCGGGCCCGATGCAATGGCCACCATACAGAGAACACGTTTCCAATGATATCCTCGCGCGGCACCCATTCCATCGGCGCCGCCTCTCCCTCGGCGTCGGGTGCATCCCAAACAACAATTACCCCGCCTTCTGGAACGCGGTCGCCTTTCGGCGCCGCCTTGTCCGGCATCACTCCAACGTCTCGCCCGTCAATACGGCACAGTCCCCCGCTCTTTGAAACCTTCTGACCCGGCGCGCCCACCACGCGTCCCAGGAAGACTTGCGGATGGGCCTGTCCCTTCCGCTCAGCCGCATACGCGATTAACTCACCGGGATGCGGCAAGCGCCCGGGCACGACCCGCGCCTGCGTAAACGGTATCCGCAGACCCATCGTCAACCGATTCACCAGAACGTGCTCGCCTCGTGCCGCGGCCCCGCCAAGGCGGCCATGACGAACCCGCAGCGACATCACAATGAAGCCTGTCACGAGCCAGTAGAGCACGAAAAACGAAGGCACACCGTAAAGAATGCCGCGCCCCCACCACGTTCGCGAAAAGCCCGTAAGATCACGCCGGTGACCCCATGGCCACCAAATACAGAACGCACGACCGACGATATTCTGTTCCGGGACCCACCCGAAATAGCGCCCGTCGCGGCTCCGTGCGCTGTTGTCGCCAAGCAGGAAGTAGTGCCCTTCCGGCACGACCTGGTACTTGTCTTGCGGCAGCACGCCATACTGCATGAGTTCCCCGGCAACATACCTGCGGTCTCCGCGCTCTAACTCCTCGAGTTCGTTGGTGTACTCCATCCCTTCCGGCATGCCCGGAGGAAACGGCACGGGAACGCCATTCACATGCAGGAGACCGTTCGAGATGTGCACGCGTTCGCCGGGAAGGCCCGCCACGCGTTTGATAAGCACTTTGTGTTTCGCGTCCTTCTCGGGAGTATGGAACACCACGATGTCCCAACGTTGCGGGTCGCCGAGGTCGAGCAGGCGAATGTTAGTGAACGGCACGCGCGGACCGTATGCAAACTTGTTCACCGCCACCCGGTCCCCCCGGAAGAACCGTTCATCGCCGTGAAGCGTCGGCTCCATCGAGCCCGAAGGAATGCTGAAAGGCTCGAACCATAGCCAGCGGACAACAAGAACAAGCCCGATGACCGTTAGCCATGCCTTCCCGTTCTCCCACGTCCACGGGCCTGTCACGATAGTAATCGCATTCTTCAACCCGCCCAGAACGCCCCGTGCTGTGCCCGATGTGCTTCCGCTGCCAGTGGAACCTGTCATGCTGATTACCGCCCTTCGTCGCCTACCTGCAGCAACGCCATAAAGGCCTCCTGCGGAACCTCGACCGAGCCCACCCGTTTCATCCGGCGCTTTCCTTCCTTCTGCTTTTCCAACAGCTTGCGTTTGCGTGTGATGTCGCCACCATAGCATTTTGCCGTCACGTTCTTCCGCAACGGCTTCACCGTTTCGCGCACCAGAATGCGGTTTCCGATAGCCGCCTGGATTGCCACCTCGAATTGCTGCCGCGGAATGAGTTTGCGAAGCTTCGAGGCCAGCGTGCGGCCAATCCATTCCGCGGAACCCCGGTGCACCACCGTCGACAACGCGTCAACCGGCTCACCGTTCAGCAGAATATCGAGCTTCACCAAGTCGCCTTCCCGGTAGCCGATCATGTGGTACTCGAGGGAGGCGTATCCCCGGCTGAACGTCTTCAGCTTGTCGTAAAAGTCCAGCACGATCTCCGCCAAGGGCATCTGGTAGACAGCAAGACAGCGCTTGGCGTCAAGGTAATCGACGCGAACATGCACGCCGCGCTTCTTCTTGCACAATTCAATGATGGCGCTGAGATATTCGGTCGGGGTGATGATCTCTACCTCGATGTAGGGTTCCTCCACCCGGTCGATTCGGGCACTCTCCGGCATCTGCGAAGCGCTTTGTACCACCTTTATCTTACCGTCCGTCATATAGACATGGTATTCCACGTTTGGAACGGTCGTTACCAGGGTCAGATCGAATTCGCGTTCAAGCCGTTCCTGCACGATGTCCATATGAAGAAGGCCGAGGAACCCAAGCCGGAATCCCAGGCCCAGCGCGTCCGAGTTGTCCGCTTGATACTTAAACGACGCATCATTCAGGTGCAGTTTGTCGAGTGCATCCCGCAGCTCCTGAATATCCGTCGTGCCCGCCGGGTACATGCCGCAGAATACGACAGGCAGAATCTCCTTGTATCCCGGCAGGGGCTTCTCGGCCGGCCGCAACGCGTCCGTCACCGTGTCGCCGATGTTCACCGTCGCCAGGGTCTTGATCCCGCAGATGAGATACCCGACCTCTCCCGCCACCAACCCTTCGGCCGGCCGCGATTCGGGCGTCATGAACCCCAGTTCAGAGATCTCATACCGCTCGCCATTCGCCATCAGCATGATCCGCTGCTCTTTCGAGAGACGGCCGTCTACCACGCGCACGTAGATCACCACCCCGCGGTAGGGATCATATTTCGCATCGAAGATCAACGCCCGCGCCGGACGCTCGCGGTCGCCGGCAGGCGGCGGAACACGCTTCACAATCGCCTCGAGAACATCCTGCGTGCCGCGGCCCGATTTCGCGCTCGTCAGAAGAGCCTCGCTGGCATCCAGCCCAACAACGTCCTCGATCTGACGCCGAGCCGATTCGATGTCGGCGCTGGGCAGATCGACCTTGTTGATGACGGGGATGATCTCGAGGTTCTGTTCGATAGCCCTGTACGCATGGGCAAGAGTCTGTGCCTCGACCCCCTGCGCCGCATCCACCAGCAACAATGCGCCCTCGCACGCGGCCAGGCTGCGCGATACCTCGTACGAAAAATCCACGTGCCCGGGCGTGTCGATCAGGTTCAGCACGTAGTCGTGTCCGTCCCGCGCCCGGTAATACAACCGAACGGCCACCGACTTGATCGTGATCCCGCGCTCGCGCTCCAGGTCCATGGTGTCCAGCGTCTGCTCGCGCAGATTCCGTTGATCAACCGCGCCCGTGAACTGAAGCAACCGGTCCGCCAACGTCGATTTGCCGTGATCGATATGAGCGATGATCGAAAAATTGCGAATCTGTTTCTGGGGTATGGCCATGCAATCCGTATCCGGCGAATCCTTCTCCTCGTTACTCCTGGCGCGTGGTATGCGCAGATACCTGGTCGATCACGCGCAAACTGCGAAAACTCGTCTCCACATGCCGCACGGCGTACCCGCGAAGCACGGCAAAAACCGCGCCGCTGTCTCGAATGTCGGGACACGCCCCGCGCGCTGCCGCCAACGCGCACAGGCCGTCGTACTCCCGCGCATCCAACCACTTATCACCGGGTTGAGACGGCGACAACACGCCATGTTCGAACGAGAATGAAACCCGGTCCCGCGACCCGCGCGGCGCCAGCGTCATTTCGAAACCCGCGGCCGACAACAAATGCACTGCCTGCCAGGCCGCGTGGGTCCGTACATCGCCCTGCCAACCCGCCATCGAACGCAGCCCTTCGACGAGCGTCGAGTACAACGCCTCGGACGGTTCGTTCTCCTGGGCCACCTTGTATGCGATCTCGAGCGGAAAAGCCGCGTAAACCAGCTTCTCCAGGTCCGTTTTGAGCTGCGGATACCCATCGAGAAGAGCCGCCTCAGCCAGTTTCTGGACTGAACGCCCGTCTTTCCAGTAAAACACCACCTCAAGGCGGTTAAACGTATCCAACACGCCTGACAGGCTGCTCCTGGCGCGCCGTGCGCCCGCCGCCATACATGCCATCTTCCCGCGGCCGGGCGTCAAGAACGTCACGATCCGGCTCGTCTCGCTGAAATCCACGCCCCGGAGCACCACGGCCTCTGTTCGTTCCTGTGACACCTCACCACTCCGACGCTCCGGACCTTACGCGCCCCTCGCTCGACTCGAAGGGGAGACAAACGAAGTCCAAGGTGGGCAAAGCATTACCGCTAGTATGATACCATTCGGGCGCGACTCAAGCAAACCGCGCCCGACGGTCATGGGGAAGCCGCATAACGTCATTTCGCCGCTCATTGACATCACGTTGGCAGCTCATCACAATGCACGTTCGACCACCCCACGGAGGTAGACCGTCATGCCGCACACTTCGAACCGCATCTTGGCCGTTCTTCTGGGACTACTCGCTGCGTGTTTGCCGCCTGCAACGGCTGGGGGGGAAGAAACGTCCGCCACACTGGACCTGTCGGGCGCGTGGCGGTTCCTCCTCGACCCGGGCGATGCCGGCACACGCGAGAAATGGTTCACGCAGCCGCTCCCCGACACGATCCAGTTGCCGGGGTGTCTCCAGGCCCAGGGTTACGGCAACGGCGTCACCATCGACACGCCATGGACCGGGACCATCCGCCCCCTCGAACATGCTGAAGCCTTGTTGCGCCCGTATGTGGAAGCCCCGGATGCCAAGATCCCCTACTGGCTGCAGCCAGATAAACATTACGTCGGAGCGGCGTGGTACCAGCGTGAAGCGGCCATTCCCGAAGCGTGGTCCGGCAAGCGCATTTTGCTCCACCTCGAACGCTGCCATTGGGTGACCACGCTCTGGGTTGACGGAACGGAGATCGGCTCGCAGGACAGCTTGTCCACGCCCCACGAGTACGACCTGACCGCGGCGCTGCCGCCGGGAAAACACACGCTTACGCTGCGCATCGACAACCGCATGAAGGTCGATGTTGGCGTAAACGCGCACAGCGTTTCAGACAACACTCAGTCCAACTGGAACGGCGTTATTGGCACGATGGAACTGCGGATGCAAGATCCCGTGTCGATCACGCGATTGGAGGTCTACCCGGACGTCGAGAAACGTTCGGCACGCATCATGGTCTGGACCTCGGCCCGGATTCCCGGAGACAGCTTTACGTCTGGTACGCTGACGCTCAGCGTCAAGAACGCGGAGGGAACCAGCGCCTTCGATGGCCCGTCCATCACGCGCAAGCTCCAATTTCCAATCGTGGAGAACTCGGAACATCGCCTTGACACGCAGGAACTCCTCTACGAGCTCGGCGAGACCGCGATTCTTTGGGATGAACACAACCCTGCCTTGTATACCGCCGAGGCGGCCGTCGAGGTCACGGCCGGTGATGCCCGGTACCGCGATGAATACACGGCAACCTTTGGCATGCGCGAGCTCGCGGCCAAAGGCACGCGCTTTACCATGAACAGCGAGGAGATTTTCTTCCGCGGCACCCTCGAGTGCTGCATCTTTCCAAAGACGGGCTATCCGCCGATGGATATCGAATCCTGGCTCGAAATCCTGCGCAAAGCAAAGGCGTGCGGGCTGAACCACCTGCGTTTTCATTCGTGGTGTCCCCCCGAGGCGGCGTTTCAGGCCGCGGACCGCATGGGGATGATGTTCCAGATCGAAGGGCCGTTCTGGACCCACACCATCAGTCAGGACCCGGACCTGGATACATACATTCTGGTGGAATGCGACCGGATTCTGCGCGCGTACGGCAACCATCCCTCGTTTTGCCTCATGGCCTATGGGAACGAGCCCGGCGGGAAACAGTACAAGCAGGTGTTGAGCGCATTGGTCGAGCGCTGGAAGGAACAGGACCCGCGCCATCTCTATACCTGCGCTTCGGGCTGGCCAATGGCGGACGGGAACCAGTATCACGTGACGCCGAGCCCCCGGGTGCATCAATGGGGAGAGGCGCTCAAAAGCCGGTTCAACAGCGAGCCATTTTCCTCGTACGCGGACTACGACGATTTCGTGGCACTGCATACAGTGCCGGTTATCAGCCACGAGATCGGCCAATGGTGCGTGTATCCAGATTTCGACGAAATCCCGAAGTACAGCGGCTATTTGAAACCCAAGAACTTCGAGATATTCCGCGATACCCTCACAAAGAACGGCATGGGAAATTTGGCCCGCGATTTTCTCATGGCTTCGGGCAAACTCCAGGCCATTTGCTACAAAGAGGAGATCGAGGCCGCCCTCCGCACAAGAGGGCTAGGAGGATTCGAGCTGCTCGACCTGCACGATTTTCCCGGCCAAGGCACAGCGCTTGTGGGATGCCTCGACCCGTTCTGGGACGAAAAAGGCTACATCACCTACGGCGAATACCGGCGCTTTTGCGGTCCCACCGTACCCCTCGTGCGCATGGCCAAGGACGTCTATACGACCGCCGAGACGTTCACCTGCGAGGTGGAAGTGACGCACTACGGGCCGGTAGCGCTCGCCGGTGCGCAACCCCAATGGCGTATTGAAGACGCCTCGGGAACGCTGCTGGCCGAGGGAACGCTCGAGACCCAAGACATTCCGCGTGGCACGGCAATTCCGCTGGGGACGATCAGCGTCCCGCTCGCCGCGTTCCCCGCCCCGCAACAGGCAGCGCTGTATGTTGCCGTCGGAGACGCCGAAAACGATTGGGATTTGTGGGTATACCCCCCGCAAATGGATGTCGAGCCTGCCGAGGGCATCCATATCACGCGTCAGCTCGGCGACGATACCTGGGCAATGCTCGCGTCGGGAGCGAAGGTGCTCCTGGTACCCGGGCCCGGAACGGTGGCAGGGGACGCAGCGGGTCCCGTGCCCGCGGGCTGGTCCCCCATCTTCTGGAACACGCTGTGGACGGGGTTCCAGGCGCCCCACACGCTCGGACTGTTGATCGACCCACGCCATGCTTCATTGAGCGCTTTCCCCACGGAGTATCACAGCAACTGGCAGTGGTGGGACCTGGTCCATGGCGGCCAGATCTTCATCGTCGATGCGCTCCCTCGCGAGCTACAGCCCATTGTGCGCGTGATCGACGACTGGGTGACAAACCGCCGCCTCGCGCTGATGTTCGAGGCAAGGGTCGGAGACGGCCGATTGCTGGTCTGCGGTTCAGATATCGTGACGGACCTCGAGAAACGCCCCGTGGCCCGGCAGATGCGCCACAGCCTGCTCGCCTACATGAACTCCAGCGCGTTCTCGCCGCAAACCCGCGTGGATGCGGCAGTGCTGGCTTCGCTGTTCCAGCAACCTTCGGACCCGGCTGCCCAGGGAGCGGAAAAGGCCGTGGATAGCGACCCAGGGTGAGATTTGCGGTATTATCCCCCCGGCACGCTTGGCTCCAACCTTTGAAGGGAGACATCTGATGAGGCCGGCAATCCTGTCTCTTGCGCTCTATGCGACCACCGTTCTGATTCCCGCGGCGGACGCCGCCGAAGCCCGCACCCTGTGGATGGACGAACTCGACCTCAGCCCCATACGCCAAGGATGGGGAGAACCCCAGGCGCGCAAGTCGGTCGTGGGCGGCACAATTGAGATGACCGGCAAGACCTTCGACCGCGGCGTGGGCTCCCATGCGCCGGGGGTCATCTATGTCGAGCTGGACGGAACGGCCGAGCGGTTTCAGGCCGTGGCAGGCGTCGACGACGAGACCCTGAACCGCGGCAGCATCACCATCAAGATCTACAGCGACGACAAGAAGCTCTTCGAGAGCGGCGTGCTTCGCGGCGGCCAGCCGCCCGTCGAAATCGACCTCGCTATCGCGGGAGCGAAGCGGCTCGTTCTGGTCATGGGCCAGGGCGGCGACGACCAGAGCTACGACCACGTGGACTGGGCGGACGCCCGGTTCACCGTTGCGGGCGCGGCTCCCACAATCGTCCCGCGCCCCCAGGAAGAACAAGTCATCCGCACACCTGCGCCGCCGAACGAGCCGCGCATCAATGGCACGCGGGTATATGGCGTGCGCCCGGGCTCGCCCTTCATCTACCGCATCCCGGCGACCGGCGACCGGCCCATGCGGTTTGCAGTCCAGAACTTGCCCGGCGGCCTCGCCGTTGATGAGAACCAGGGCATCATATCCGGATCGATCGCGGACCGCACGCCCCGAAGTTACGACATGACCTTCGTGGCCGAAAACGGCCGCGGGACGGTCGAGCGCGGATTCCGCATCGTCGTCGGCGGCAAACTGGCGCTCACTCCGCCCATGGGATGGAACCATTGGTACACCTTCTACCAGACCATCACCGGCGAGATCGTGCGGCAGGCCGCGGACGCCATGGTCACCTCGGGCATGGCTGACGCCGGCTACCACTACGTGAACATCGACGATTGCTGGATGAACGCCCCGGAACACGCCGACCCCAACCGGGTAGGGCCCCTGCGCGACGAAAACGGCAACATGCTGCCAAACTCGTATTTCCCGGATATGCCCGCCCTCGTTGAATACATCCACGCCAAGGGATTGAAAGCAGGCTTATACACCTCGCCCGGCCCCCTCACCTGCGGGCGGTTCGCGGGAAGCTACGGGCACGAGCGCCAGGACGCCGAACTTTACGCCCGTTGGGGTTTCGATTTTCTCAAGTACGACTGGTGCTCGTATTCCGAGGTCGCCAAGGACGACAGCCTCGAGGAACTCAAGAAACCGTACATCCTGATGGGGGACATTCTAAAAACGCTCGACCGCGACATCGTGCTCAACCTCTGCCAGTACGGCATGGGCGACGTGTGGAAATGGGGCGAGGAGGTTGGCGGCCAGTGCTGGCGCACGGCGGGCGATTTGGGTTTCGAACTCGACCGTTATCACGCCGTGGCCCAGCGGAACGCCGGTTTCCGCGAATATGCCCACCCGGGCGCCTGGAACGACCCCGACTACCTTCTGCTCGGCGTCGTCGGAAGCAGGCTCAGCGATTGGAAACCCGCCCCGTGCCCGCTGACGCCCAACCAGCAGTACTCCTACATGTCGCTCTGGGTGCTGATGGCGTCGCCGCTCTTCTTTACGGGCGACATGAGCCGCCTGGATGCATTCACGCTCAACGTACTGTGCAATCCCGAGGTGGTTGACATCAACCAAGACCCCTTGGGCGACCAGGGCTATCCTGTCATCGAGGGCGAGGAATGGGAGGTCTGGGAAAAGAAGCTCGAGGACGGCTCGGCAGCCGTCGGACTGTTCAATCGGTCGGAGATTGCGCAAACCGTGACCGCGCGATGGAAAGACCTCAAGTTGGAGGGCAGACAAGCCGTGCGCGACGTGTGGCGTCAAAAGGACCTCGGCGAATTCGACGAAGAATTCAGCGTCGAAGTCGGCCGTCTGGGCGTCGAACTGCTCCGGGTACGCCCCGCCAAGTAGAATACGGTTCGGGCGCGGGGAACAAGGGGAGAACAGGCACATGCAGCTCAGTGTTCTCGACATCGCCGTTTTTCTGGGATTCTTTGCCGTGGTCATCGCCTTCAGCATGTACAAGAGCAGGAAGGAGAGGACCAGCGAAGACTACTTTCTCGCCAGCCGCGGTTTGATCTGGCCCCTTATCGGCTTCTCGATTGTCGCGGCAAACCTCTCGACCGAACAGTTTGTGGGCATGGCGGGCCAGGGCGCGGGCGCTGTCGGCCTGGCTGTCAGCAACTGGCAGCTTTCCGGCTCGGTCGCGATCGTCCTCGTCGCCTTCTTCTTCCTGCCCCGGCTTCTGCGCCACGGTCTCTATACCATGCCCGAGTACCTCGAGTACCGCTACAACGCGCTCGCCCGCGCTCTCATGGCGGTGTGTACGGTCATCATCTACGTCACCGTGACCATCACGGCGGTGCTGTACTCGGGCGGCATCACGCTGAAAACCATCTTTGGTCTCGAGCTTCACTACGCAATTTGGTTGATCGGCGGCATCGCGGCGCTCTACACCGTGTGGGGCGGGCTCAAGGCGGTGGCGTGGGCCGACCTGTTCCAGGGAGGCGCGTTGCTCGCCGCCGGATTCATCACCATGGTGCTCGGATTCAAAGCAATCGGCGGCGTCGAACCATTCCTGGCAGGAAGCGCCGGGCGTCTTCATATGATCCTGCCGCACGACCATCCCGAGTTGCCGTGGACCAGCCTCCTGGCCGGAATCTGGATACCCAACTTCTACTACTGCGGCCTCAATCAATTCATCGTGCAGCGGACCCTCGCCGCCAAGAACCTGCGTCAGGGGCAGCTCGGCGTCATTTTCGCCGGGGGACTCTGGCTTCTGGTACCCTTCGTCATCGTATTCCCAGGCATCATGGCGCTCCAGCTCTACGGCGGGCAGATGGAGACAGCGGACCAGGCTTATCCCATACTTATCCGCAACCTGATCCCCATGGGTCTGCGCGGATTTATCTTCGCGGCGATCGCGGGGGCGGTCATCAGCTCCCTCGCGTCCATGCTCAACAGCGCATCAACCATCTTCACCATGGACCTCTACAAACGCCACCTCAATCAGAACGCGTCTCAGCGCAGCCTCGTTTTCATCGGCCGCGCGGCGACGCTTGCGTGCGTGGTACTCGGGTGCCTTGTGGCGCCGATCCTCGCGGACCCGCGCTTCGGCGGCGTATTCAGCTTCATCCAGAAGTTCCAGGGCTACATATCGCCGGGTATTCTGGCGGCGTTCGTATTTGGCTTTGCCGTGCATCGCGCGCCCGGGGCCGCGGGCGTCGCGGCCCTGCTCGGCAGTCCCGTCATCTACGGCATCCTGGACTTCGTCTGGGGAGAACGGCTCGCCTATCTCAACCAGATGGCGCTCACCTTCGGTCTTGTCATCGCGATTATGACCGGGATTACCCTCGTGGCCCCTTTGAAAGAGCCGAAAGCGTTGCCTGTCCGCCAGGAATTTGACACGCGGCTCTCCCCCGTGGTGCTGGCGGCGGGTATCGCCGTCATTGCGGGCGTGGCGTTGTTCTACGCGGTTTTCTGGTGAAACCGCCAACGCATGGTTTTCCGGGCCGGGCGTCACCGGTTGTCGGAGCGCAATCCTCCGGTCCTACGCAATCGCGGGCGGCAATTTGAAATGCACGTCCTCGTGAACCACCTCTCCTTCTTCAACGTCACACGGGCCGCGGGACTTGAAGAACTCGATGACTCCCTGGACCAGCCGCTCGGGAGCCGACGCGCCAGAAGTCAGCAAGATGGATTCAACCCCTTCCAGCCACTCCTCACGAATCATCTCCGCGGACGAAATGAGGTAGGCGGGGATCCCCTTGGCGAGGCAGACCTCGGCGAGACGCGTCGAATTCGCGCTGGCGCGGTCCCCCACCACAAGAACAAGATCAACCTGCGAAGACAAGGCGTTCACCGCGGCCTGCCGGTTCTGGGTTGCGTAACAGATGTCGCCAGAACGGGGACCCACGATCTTGGGAAAGCGTTTCGAGAGGGCCTCGATGACCCGGCTGCAATCGTCGACGCTCAAGGTCGTTTGCGTCACATAAGCAACCTTTTCCGGATCAGGGACTTCCAGATTCTCCACTTCTTCGACAGTGAACACGCGGATGATATGCCCCGGCGCCCAACCCATGGTGCCGATGGTCTCGTCGTGACCGGGTTCCCCAACCAGGATGATCGTGAAGTCCTTATCGGCAAACCGGCGCGCCTCGTTGTGCACCTTGGCCACCAACGGACAGGTAGCGTCGACGACATCGAGGCCCCGCTCTTTGGCCTCTTCCCAGCGGGACGGCGACACTCCATGGGCGCTGAACAGCAAGTGCGAGCCAGCCGGCACATCCTCGAGCCGTTTCACAAATACGGCCCCCTGTTCCCGCAGCTCGTTGACCACGTGTTCATTGTGGACGATATCGTTCAAGACGTACACGGGCGCGCCATACAGTTCCAGAGCGCGCTCGACACACTTGATGGCACGCTCGACTCCGGCACAAAAACCGCGAGGGGTAGCAAGCAGAATCTTCATTACATCTCCTCGGACAGGCTGAAACCCGCTCAACGCGGGAAGTACGCGGAAACAGCCCTCCTGCGTCAACAATCCCACAGAACACCGCTATTCCATCGCGGCGGCGGACAGCTGTGCACCCGCGCCACCTCTCGGGAATCAAATGGGCTGCCCGCGTGTGTTATAGACTCAAGAAGGGTAGTTTGCGGCAGCGCATGCAACCCTGTCAAGAAGACCGCGACTAGAAGGAGCTGAATCCATGCCAAGACCTCCAATTCTACCCGTCCTGGATTGGCAGTCCATCTTTGCCACCGGCAAGAACTTCGAAGACTGGTTGAAACGGGGTGAAAACCCCGACCGTCAGGAAACCATGAAAGCGCTGCGGGCCGGCCAGGAGTTCGAACCCCACACCAAGGCGCTCCTGAATGGACTGGCGCGCCCCGTCCACGTCGTGGCCATAGCCGAGGACTGGTGCGGCGACGTGGTGCGCCATGTGCCTGTGCTACAGGCTCTGGCGGATGCCGCTCCGAACCTCCAGGTACGCTACATTCATCGCGCGGACCACCCGGATGTTTTCGCGCGCTTCCTTACCAACGGCGGCGAAGCTATACCCAAGTTCGTGTTCCTCAACGACAAGTTCGTGGAATGCGGCAACTGGGGGCCCATGCCCGCGTTGTGCCGCGAACTCATCGCGCGCGGAAAGGCATGCGGAGACATCGCAAAGGCCCGAGAAAAGGTCTCGGGCATCTGCCAGGCCGATACCAACCGCCGCATGGTCGTCGAGGAACTCCTGCAGCTCATCGACATCGCGTCAAGCATCGCACCATGACATTCGGACCGGGCAATAGATAACCGCCGGCGCTGCAAAAACGGCATGTGCGCCAGCCCCGTACGGCGCAGCGTGCTTCTATTCCTCTCGGGCCCTTTGGGCCCCTGCCCGGCCTGGCTCTCAGTGTCTCGGGTTCAGATACCCTGTTCGCGAAAATGGAACTCGATGGCCTTGCGGTGGTCGCCTTGGATCTCGATGGCGTCCTCGCGCACGGTTCCTCCGGCCCCGCACCGCTTCTTGAGCTCAGCCAGAAGCGCTTCCGCGTCGCCGGAGACCCCGCGAAGAACCGTCACGCCTTTACCCTTGGCCCGGCTTTCAAAGGACAGGTCGTAACCGCCTTTGCGGGTGCGCGCGACCTGATAGGGCCATTTCCGGGGACGAATGATCTCTACTTTGGCGGGGTCCCGCTGCGGTTGTTGCCCTTGTTTCGGCAGATCTTTCGGCAACCGGGCGGCCAGTTCAGCAAACGGTTGCGACCGCAGAGGTTCGGATGGCGGGGAGGTGTCGATGCATTTGGTGTCTTTCTTGGCCATGATGACGTTGCCTGCTTCGAAATACAACCGCTGTCACTTCTCCGGGAACACTGCCATGAGGGCATCGGCGAACATTTCGTGGCCTCGTTCGTCGGGATGGTTGATGGCGTTGGCCAGAATGACCGGATACGGGATGCCCTTGCGCCACAATTCGCCCCACAACTTGGCAGCGTCGGCCACCGCGATGCCGTTGTCGGCGGCAAAAACACGTAACCCCCGCACGTATGGGCGCGGATCTTCATCCACCTTGACGGTGCTCACGCCCATCCAGTCCTGCCTCACGTAGTGCGGCGTAATCAGAATGATCTCCGCCGGGATCGCCCGCAACGCGTCGCGAATCTTGCCATAATGCTCTTTCAACGCATCGCCTTCCAGATAGGCATCGTTTACAAATTCGATGGTGACAAGGTCGGGCTTCTTGTCCAGCACATCCCGTTTGAAATCGTATTGCCCGCCAGCCGGGGCGCTCATGTAGCCGCCGCTGTTGCCGCCCGGCCATGACGCTGTGTGAAGGGTGATCTCGGATTGAGAAAAACGCGCTCTCAACCGAGTCACAAACTGTTGTTGATACCACAAGTCCTGCTTGCCGGCCTTGACGCCTCCGCCATTGGTGACGCTGTCGCCCCACGCGACGATGGTCACCGGCTCGCCATTGCGGAGTTTGGCCAGGGTCTTGGGAAGAAACTGTTCGGCCGCGCTTACGGTCTGCGCGGCGGCCTGTTTCGCCGCGTACTCGATGGGAAACACGTTCTCGGGCTGCAGACAGTCCATGATGCCGTTGTGCCAGATAGTGCACACCGCTGCCTCGCCCGGTCCCGGCTCGGGGGGGCAAATATTTCCGATGCCCGGTTCTCCCGGCGCCACACGCACGTTGCCGGAGGCGTCCACGAAGACGCTGTCGAGCCGCGTGGGGTAATAATCGTAATCAACGTAGACGGCCTGCTCGGGACCAATGCCGCCGCCCTCGATACGGCCGATCTGCGCCCAAAAAGCGTCTACAATGTAGTCAGTGTCCTTCGCCAATGCTTCAGCGCCGTTCGGCTCCAGCGTGATTCGGATACTCGGCGGCACGACAAGCCCCGTGCCGGTGCATTCTTCCGCGATAAGCTGCCGCAGTTTGTCGCCGCGCCTCCAATTGCCGGTATTGGGATTGAATACCGGCAGCGGTTTGTGTTCCTCGGCGCGCACCTGCACCATTTCGACGGGGGCGATGTTCAGCGGCACGCCCCGGGACAATTCGCGCACCCCCGCGGGCGTGTCGGCCTTGCCCGGCCCGATCTCGATGGTCCAAGGACCTGTTATCTGTACGGGGAAACCGCCCTCCGGCACAGGCACATTGGCGGCGGCAAGAGCAGAAGCGGCAACGACAATCGCGAGCGTCATCTCAGTTCCCTCATATAAACCATGTTGCAGACATTGGCGCCATGCGGCACCCGACACTATATCGCAGGCACGGGCGCCAGAACGAATTGCCCGGCGTCAAACCAAGAACTTACAGCACATCCGCGATAGCGGCACACAGATAATCCATATTCGATTCAGTCATGCCCGCCACGTTGATCCGTCCGGAACCCACAATGTAGACTGCATACTTCTCGCGGAGCACGTCCACCTGTTCCTTGCTGAGCCCCGAGAACGAGAACATGCCCTTCTGCTCCTTGATGAACGAGAAATCCTGGCGCACGCCCTTGGCCTTGAGGGTCTCCACGAACAGCTCCCGCATCGCATTGATGCGGTCGCGGATGTCCTTCACATCCTGTTCCCACCTGCTGTGCAGCTCGGGATCGCTCAACACGGTCACCACAAGACGCGCGCCGTGGGCGGGCGGATTCGAGTAGTTCGCCCGGATGCACCGCTTGACGTGGCTCTGGGCTGTCTTCGCGGCCTCCGCCGTCGACCCCACCAGCGTGAGTGCTCCGACGCGCTGGCAATACAGTCCGAAATTCTTCGAGAAACTCGAAGCAACCAGCATGTCGCGGCCGGGCACAGCGAACGTGCGAACGCCAACGGCGTCTTCCTCGAGCCCTTCCCCCAGGCCCTGGTAGGCGAAATCGAAGAAGGGCAACCAGCCGGCCTCGCCGCACAGCTCGGAAAGCCGTTGCCATTCCTCGGCCGATGGGTCGACGCCGGTGGGATTGTGGCAGCCGCCATGCAGCAGCACCGCGTCGTTCCTCGGAACCTGTGTCAGCGCCGCTGCCATCGCGTCAAACGCGAGCCCGTGCGCGGCGGCGTCGTAGTACGGATACATGGCGGTGGCGACCCCGGCCGCTTCAAAAATGCTCCCGTGGTTGGCCCAGGTCGGCTCGCTCATCCAGATTTTCGCTCCGGGGAATACCGCCTTGATGAAATCAGCCGCGACACGGAGCGCGCCCGTGCCGCCCGGTGTATGCGAGGTGGCCGCGCGCTTCTCCGAAACGGCCCCGTGGCCAGCGCCGAAAACAAGAGCCTGCACCAGCGACGCGTAATCCGGAGCTCCATCGATGGGCAGATACCCCTCGATCGGACCCGCATCGAGCAACCGCTCCTCCGCCGCCTGCACCGACGGCAAGACCGGCGTCCTCCCTTTCGCGTCCTGGTACACACCCACGCCCAGATTGATTTTGCGCGGATTCGGGTCTTCCTTGAATGCGGCGGTCAGTCCCAAAATGGCGTCCGGCGGCGCCATTTTCAGATTCTCGAACATAGTGCTCCTCTCTTTCTTCCATCGTCTCCAGGTGCTTCGGCCCACGGACCGTCGTCCCCGATGCGCACACCCTGCCCGCTTGGCCGACAGTGGGCGGGATCATACCGAAATCGTGCGCCGCGGAAAAGAGGTTTCTGCGCAACGCCGGAAAATTGCGAGGCGAGGGGCGAACCCTCTACCACTCCTGGTACGGACGGACCGACAGGCTCGTGTTGAGGTAGCGCGGATCGCCGGAGACTTCTTTCCCCACCCATGGCGGAAGTTCGAACGGCTGGTCTTCTGACTCAAGCTCGATCTCGGCTACAACAAGACCCTCGTTCGAACCCTCGAAAACGTCCACATCCCACGTGAACCCCTTGTAGTCGACCTTGTAACGGCGTTTCTGGATCGCGTGACCCACGCAGAAATGGCCCAGCAACTGAGCGGCTTCGCCAATGGGGATGGGGTATTCGAACTCGTCGCGCGCGATATCAACGGTGGATTTCTTGAGGTTCAGAGTCGCCTTCTCTCCGGCAAGACGCACACGCACGGCTATGGGCGGACCCGTCGTGATGTAACCTTGCAGGATCGAGACCCCGTCCAAGGCGGATTCCTGCCACGCATCGCCGGTCACAAGGAATTTCCGTTCGATTTCCGTACCCACGAGGCTTCTTAGCTCCTGGTTCACACCCGATGCTCCACCGCGATAATCTTAGCGCTTTTTCGGAGGGGGCTCAACGGCGCAAAAACAGGGGGCGGCCCCGGGGGGAGGGGCCGCCCTTCGTCAGGGGGGGACTGACGGGTTGGGAGGAAGCCTCTACAGACTGCAGCCTTCCATTATTTCGCCAGGCGCAACGCCACATAGCGCGAATACTGACCATCGGAAACCAGAAGAAGCACGGTCCCTTTCTTGCCCGCCTTCTCCATAGCCTCCTGGAATTGATCGATATTGCTGACCTTCGTGCGGTTCACTTCCTGAATGAGGTTGCCGGACTGCATACCCGCCATCTCCGCGGGACTTCCGGGCTCGACAGCGCTCACAACCACACCTTGTTCGCCCTCGTAGCCAAGCTCGGCAGCCACGTCGTCTGTAAGATTCTGGACCGTGACCCCGATGTCCTTCTCGATTTTCGCGGGGCCGCCGGGGCCGCCGCCGGGCGCCGCCGCTGCCACGGCCTCCTCGTCCAGCGTGCCGATGGTGACGGTCTTCTCAATGCGCTTGCCGTCGCGGAGCACCACCAACTGAATGTCCGTACCCGGCGCGGTACTGGCTATGCGGCTTCGGAACGAGTTCAGGTCGCCGACGGGCTGGCCGTTGTACTCGACGATGATATCGCCCTGCTTGAGGCCCGCCTTGTCGGCCCCGGTACCTTCCATGACCTGCCCGATGAGGATGCCTTTCCCCTCATCGACACCAAAGCTTTCGGCAAGTTCCTTGGTCAGCGGTTGAATGCCCACACCGAGTTGCCCGCGGGTAACCGTGCCCTTATCGCGAAGCTGGGTCTCGACGTACTTGATCATGTTGACGGGAATAGCGAACCCTATGCCCATCGAGCCGCCCGTCCGGCTGTAGATCGCGGTGTTCATGCCAACAACTTCGCCGTCAAGATTGATCAAAGGACCGCCCGAGTTGCCGGGGTTAATCGCGGCGTCGGTCTGGATGAAATCGGAGTAGAAATCTGCGGAGTCGCCGATGCCCACGTTGCCGCGCCCGCGAGCGCTGACTATGCCCGCGGTGACCGTGTGCGAAAGTCCGAAGGGGTTGCCGATCGCCAATACCCATTCGCCCACTTTCGTCGCGTCTGAATCGCCGAGCCGGAGCGACGGGAGACCACCCGCCTCGACCTTGATCAAAGCCACATCGGTCTTGGGATCGCTGCCCACCATTTTGGCCTCGAATTCACGGCCATCGGAGAGCTTCACCGTGATCTTCGCGCCGTCCACCTCGCCCACAACGTGGTTGTTCGTCACGATGTAACCGTTCGTGTCGATGATGAACCCGCTGCCCTGGCCCATGGGAACTTCCCGAGGCCACTGCCGGCCCTCGGGCGCTTGTCCCTTGCGCTGCGGGAGCTGGCGGCCGAATCCCCTTGGACCAAAAAAGAACTCCAGCAGGTCATCGGGGAACATGTTCGGAAAATCCCCCATTTGCATCTGCGGTGATGTGACCTCGCCGGTCACCTGGATAGACACCACCGCCGGAGAGGCGGTTTCCGCAACCTGCGCGAAGGTGTCGCCGAAGTCTTTAAGCGTTTGGATAGCTTCGGATGTGTCGGCGCCGTAAACGGCGTTGCTCGACGGCTCGAACACGAGCAGCGGTACCGCAAAAACTCCCAATACTGCAACCGCAAGTGCCGCGGCCAGCAAAATGCGTTTCGCTTTGTGCCACATAACCTCTTCTCCTTTTCCGTCATGTGTCCTCTTGGACTCGAAAAGCGTGCTTTTCGGCTCTGAATACACGTGACCGGACGTTTTTGCTTAGGCTAATGCAGGATACGTGCCAAAGAAGCCAAATAACCATAAGATCATTTTCATCAATGAGTTAGCAAGGGCGGGCGAGCCGCCGCAATACCCCAATCTGACTTACACGAGTCCCCCATGCCTCAATTCAGACCGCCGCTGTCGCTTCTTGAAACGCTTTTCGGGGGCAACGGTCCCCGAATGCCCCGGCGCATGCGAACGGTTGATATGCGGCGGCAAATACGGCATAGTCGCGGCCAACCTG
>ENA-UPSM01002372-UPSM01002372.1-activated-sludge-metagenome-genome-assembly--contig:-NODE-2372-length-23044-cov-6.651224_pt1 | contig 23044 bp, 14 predicted proteins | sample MGYA00238181_ERZ773283 | MGnify/ENA primary metagenome ERZ773283 (study PRJEB29023, sample SAMN05720199) | activated sludge metagenome | isolation source: Anaerobic digester | place: Japan...
CCCCCTCCTGCGTTCTCACACGCGAAGCGCGGCTACGCGCGAAGCGCGGCTACGCCCTCCGCGGCACCCTCGGCTTAGACGTTAGACTTGTCCGAAGCCCCGGGGGCGCACTCTCGTCGGCGCGCCCGCAGCAAGTATATGTGGAGGCCGAGTGATCGAGACACCACGAGGCGAGGAGCGCTGGTCCGCCCGGCGCAGTGGATGGGCGGACCCCACCGCTCCTCTTTCGGGTGACGGCGCGAGTGACGGCGCGAGTGACGGCGCGTCGCCTCGCGACCGCCGGCGGCAGACGGTCCTCGCCTGCGTCCTGCTCGTCATCGCCGTGTCCGCCGGCCTCCGCCTCTGGAACTTGTCCTCTCCCGGCGAGTACATGTTCGACGAGGTCTACTACGCGAAGGACGCCAAGGCGATGCTCGACGGGCGCATGGACCCCAAGCGGGACTACCCGTGGGAACCGGGTGACGTCGTCTCGTGGGCCCACCCGGACGCGGGCAAGATGGCGATCGCCGCGGGCGTCGCCCTCTTCGGCGATCGCCCTCTTGGTTGGCGGCTCCCCGCCGTCGTCGCCGGGTTGGTCCTGCTCGCCTGTGTCTACCCCATCGCCCGCCGCCTTGGCCTCAGTCGCGGCTGGGCCCTCGTCGCGCTCACGCTCGCGGCCGCGGACCAGCTCGGCATCGCCCAGTCACGCATCGCCACGCTCGACGTGTTCGTCGCCGCCTGGACGGTGATCTGCATCTGGTGCGCGCTACGGTACGTCCAGGACGGCCGGCACACGGGCTGGCTCGTGGCCTGCGGCCTGACCGGAGGGATCGCCGTGGCGACGAAGTGGTCGGGGGTGTTCGCGCTGCTCGCGGTGATCGTGCTGATCGCGCTCGGCAGGCGCGTCGTGCGACTGGCGCCTGCCGAGCGCGACACGGCCGGTACTGCTCGGCGCCGCGCGACCCCGGCGCTCTTGAACGTCGTCGTCCTCTTCCTCGCCCTGGTCGCACTGCCGGCGGGCGTCTACCTCGCGAGCTACATCCCGTACTTCGCCGACGGCCACACGTGGGCTCACTTCCGTGAGCTCCAGAGCCAGATGTGGCGCTTCAACACGACGCTGTCGGCGCCGCACTCGTATGCATCCGCGGCGCCGACCTGGATCTTTGACTACCGGCCGGTCTGGTACTGGTTCGTCGACAAGGGCCAGTACCACGGCGTGGTCGCGATGGGCAATCCGTTCCTTTGGTGGACCGCCGTGGTGGCGCTGGCCGCCGCCCCGATCCTCGCCGTTTGGCGAAGGATCACGCTCCCACTGGTCCCCGCCGTCCTCGTCGTCGTCCTGTACCTGCCGTGGTTCGCCGCCTCGCGGACCTCGTTCCTCTACTACATGACGCCGGTGGCGCCGTTCCTCGCCGTCCTCGTCGCGGCGCTGGCGGCGGTGCTCGTGTCGAGCGGCAGGCAGGTCCCGCGGCGCACGCTGATCTTCCTCGGCGTGGCAGCGGCGACGGTCACCGCCGTCGCCTGGGACCGGATCGGGCAGACCGCCGCCTTCCTGTTCTGGGAGTTGCCGGGGCGGGCGACGGACGCGGTCGCCCTGGCGACCGCGTCCGTCGCCGTCGCTGTGGCTATCGCCCTCGTCGGCGTCGGCCTGGCGCGCGCCCGGACGCGGCCCCTGCTGACGGCGGTCGTGCTGGGCTGCATCGTGGGCATCTGCGTGCCCTTCCTGCCCATCGTCATGGACCTCGGGATGGAGCCCGAGGACTTCTACCGTCTCATCTGGTTCCCGAGCTGGATCTGACGGAGGAGGCGCCGGGCCCTGAAGGGCCCGTCGCCCGCCTGTCACGCGATGACCGCCGCCATGATCGCCTTCTGGGCGTGCAGCCGGTTCTCGGCCTGGTCGAAGACGACCGAATAGGGCGAGTACAGCACCTCTTCGGTGATCTCCTCGCCCCAGTGCGCCGGCAGGCAGTGCATGACCTTCACCTGGGGGCCGGCGAGCCGCACGAGGTCCATGTTCACCTGGTAGTCGCGCAGGGCGGCGAGGCGCACGTCGTGCTCGGCCTCCTGGCCCATGCTGGTGAAGGTGTCGGTGTAGATGACGTCCGCGCCCCGGACCGCCGCCCTGAGGTCGCTGGTCAGCTCGATCGTCGCCCCGGTCTCGGCGGCGTCGGCCTGGGCGCGGGCGACGATCGCCGCGTCCGGTCTGTAGCCTTCGGGCGTGCAGATGACGATGTGCATCCCCGTCTTGGCGCCGACCTCGGCCAGCGAGTGGGCGACGTTGTTGCCGTCGCCGGAGTAGACCACCGTGACGCCCTCGAGCCGCCCCACATGCTCGCGGATGGTCAGCGCGTCGGCCATGCCCTGGCAGGGGTGATGGTCGTCCGTGAGACCGTTGATGACCGGGATCTGCCCGTACTGCGCGAGGTCCTCGACGTCCTTCTGGGCGAAGGTGCGGATCATGATGCAGTCGACGTAGCGGCTCATGACGTTCGCCGTGTCTCTGATCGTCTCGCCGACGCGGAGCTGGATGTCGTTGGCGTTGAGGAACAGCGGCTGCGCCCCGAGCTGCTCGATACCGACCTCGAAGCTCATGCGCGTGCGGGTCGAGGTCTTCATGAAGATCATCGCCACCGCCCGTCCTTCGAGCAGGCGCTGAGGCTCGCGGGCCTTCTGCGCGGCCTTGAGCTCGTCGCCGAGGTCGAGCAGTGCCCTGACCTCGGCTGGAGTGAAGTCGTGGATGGTCAGGAAGCTGCGGCCGGTGATGTCGAGTTCCGACATGCAGGCCTGGATCGGCGCCGATGTCATGTCGCCCTTCCCTCCGTGGTCGATGCGTCCGTGGTCGGTGCGTGGCCTAAGACGGCCGACGCCGGCGCCCGCGGAGCGGGCGCCGGCGTCACGGCGGCGCGGCCCGTTGGGCCGCGCCGCCGTCGCCTGTGGCAACCGTATCAGATGAAGCCGCGCTCGCTGAGCACGTCGGCGAGCGTCGGGCGACCGATCTCCTGCAGGTCGTACCCGACGCGCACCGCCGGCAGCTTGATGTCGACGACGCGGCGCAAGTCGATCGGCGTGCCGATGACGACGACGTCGGCGCCGGAGGCGTTGATCGTCGCCTCGAGGTCCTTGAGCTGCTGCTCGGAATAGCCCATCGCCGGCAGCAGCACGCCGATGCCCGGGTACTTGGCGAACGTCGCCTTGATCTCGCCGACGGCGAACGGCCGCGGGTCGATGAACTCGGCGGCGCCGAGCTGTCGCGCCGCGACGGTGCCGGCGCCGTACTTCATCTCGCCGTGGGTCAGCGTGGGGCCGTCCTCGACGACGAGCACGCGCTTGCCCCTGATGGCCGCGGGGTCGTCCACCGACACCGGCGAGGCGCCCATGATGATCTGGACCGTCGGATTGACGGAACGGACGGCGGCGAGCTCGGCCTCGATGCCGGCCCGGTCGGCGGTGTCGATCTTGTTCAGGACGACGACGTCGGCGAGGCGCAGGTTGACCTCGCCCGGGTAGTACACAAGGCCGTTCCCGGGCCGGTGCGGGTCGGCGACCGTGATGTAGAGGTCGGCCTTGTAGAAGCTGAAGTCGTTGTTGCCGCCGTCCCAGAGGATGACGTCGGCCTCCTTCTCGGCCTCGCGCAGGATGGCCTCGTAGTCGACGCCGGCGTAGATGACGTTGCCGGCCTTGACGTGCGGCTCGTACTCCTCCATCTCTTCGATCGTGCACTCGTACTTGGCGAGGTCGTCCACCGTCGCGTAGCGCTGCACGCGCTGCTTCACGAGGTCGCCGTACGGCATGGGATGACGGATCGACACGACCCTCTTGCCGGCCTCGCGCAACATCGTCTGCACCTTGCGGCTGGTCTGGCTCTTGCCCGCCCCGGTGCGCACCGCGCAGACGGCGATCACCGGCTTCGTGCTCTTGACCATGGTGTGGTCGGGCCCGAGCAGACGGAAGTCGGCCCCCAGGGCGTTGGCGAGCGCCGAGCGGTGCATGACGTACTCGTAGGGCACGTCGCTGTAGGCGAACACGACCTGCTCGACGCCGTGCTTCTTCACGAGCTCCGGCATCTCGGACTCGTCGCGGATCGGGATGCCGTCGGGGTACAGCCTGCCGGCCAGCTCGGCGGGGTACTTGCGGTCCTCGATGTACGGGATCTGGGTCGCGGTGAACGCCACGACCTCGTACTTCTCGTTGTCGCGGAAGTAGGTGTTGAAGTTGTGGAAGTCGCGCCCCGCAGCTCCCATGATGAGGACTTTCGTGCGTTCGGCCATGCTCACTCCTGTGGTCTCTGGGTCCCTCCGCGCCACGATCCGCTGTCAGGCCGGCGGAGTGAAGACCTTGTGGACGTACGGTGATGTCGCAAGCTGCACCGTGGCAGCGTAGTTAGGACGGAAGCGGAGGACGTCGCCGAGGCGCGGCGGCGCGACCATCGCCTCGACGTCGCAGATGAGATGGTCGCTGGACGCGCCGAGGATCTCGACGCCGGCGTCGAGCGGCGTGAGGTACTCGGGCATGACGTCCTGACGGCCGAGGGCGAGGATCGCGCGGCGGCGGTCGCCCCGGTCGACGAACGTCGGCGTGTTGCCGTAGGCGTCCTGGGCGACAGTGCCGCGCGGCATGCTGGGCTTGACCTTGCACTCGATGACCGGCGCGGCAAGCTCGAAGACGTCGGTGTGCAACCCGAGGGTCGGCTCGCGGGTCAGCGTGTCGACGCCGTGCAGGATCGTCTCGCCGACGCGCAGCGTGGTGACGCCCTGGGGCATGCGGCCGGAGGCGATCATGCCGATGGAACCCGAGTTGCCGCCGCCGATGAGGAGACGTCGGCCCACGCGCTGTTCGACGGCGCGCGCCAGCCCGACGAGCTCCGTCATGTTGCGCTCGTCGGGCATGATCGCGCCGTAACAGGTCAGGTTGACGCCGACACCGGCCAGCTCGAGGTGCTCGAGGGCCTCGACGGCGTCGACGAACGCCGGCAGGTCGGGCGGCAGGATGCCCTCGCGCAGGTCACCGAGGTCGACCATGACGAGGACCTGGTGACGACGCCCTTGAGCGGACGCCGCGGCATCGAGGGCGGCGCACGTCTCGAGCTCGCTGGCCAGCGAGAGGTCGAAGAGGCGCACCGTCTCGGCGGCGAGCTGCGGCGCGGGCGCGCGCAGGAGCCAGATGGGCGCCGTGACGCCGGCGGCGCGGAGCCGCGCGGCGTTCTCGTGCCGCGACTCGCCGAGCGCGACCGCGCCGCCGGCGAGCATCGCCCTGCCGACCTCGGGAGCGCCGCACGTGCACTTGGTCACGCCGACGACCTCGACACCGTCCAGGGCGCGGATCACGACGCGAGTGTTCGCGGTGATCTTGCCAGGGTCGATCGTCAGTGTCGCCTGCCCGCTCATGACCCTCCCGAGCGCCGGTCCGCGCGAACGCTCCGCGCTTGCATAAGGGGTATGCAGAAGGTTATAGCGCGCCCGACATCGGCGCAAGCCTCCCGCCGTGTTCAGACGCCCAGGCTGTGCCGCATGAGGGCGACGACCGCGTCGGCCGGGAAGTGCGCGAGCAGGACGCCGCAGCAGGCGAAGACGTAGTCGCGGTCGACGACACAGCGCGCGTCCTTCGGCGGCAGCAGCCGCTCGCCGCCGTTCCGCGCGCGCACGTCCGGCAACAGGGCGTCGCCGCCGGGCAGCCGCGTGAAGGCGCCGCCGGTGCCGATGACCCAGCGGCACGCCGTCAGGTCGCGCCCCCGGGCCACCATCTGGCGGCCGGTCGGCGTGTACAGATAGGCGAGCTCGCCGGCGTGCCGCTGGACCGCGGCCACGGCGGCGTAGTGCGCCAGCGTCAGCGCGGCATTGATCTCGTCGAGCGTCGTCGGGATTGCCGGCGGCAGCCTGGTCGGCCGCTCCTGCCGGGCGAGCATCTCGACGACGTGGGCGGCGCTCACGTACGTGCCCAGGTCGCCCTCGACGGTCCGCTTGCTGTGCGGCTGGGGCTCGGTCTGGATGGCCGCGTACTCGACGCTGCCGTCGGTCACCGAGTGGACGTCGGTCGTCGCCCCGCCGACGTCGATGGCGACGAGGTCGCCGATCTCGTCGGCGAGCCGCTCGCAGGCGACGAGCACCGCCCCGGGGGTGGGCAGGATGCTACCGGTCACAAGCTCGCCGATACGCTCCATCCCCGGCGCGTGGATGATGTGGTCCTCGAAGGCGTCGTGGATGACGGCCCGCGCCGGAAGCACGTCAAGCTGGTCGACGCTCGGATAGACGTTCGGGGTGACGCGCACCTCGTAGCCCGCTTCGCGAAGAAGCTCGCAGGCCTCGTCGCGGACGGCCGAGTTGCCGCCATAGATGATCATGGGCTTCTTGCCGGCGGCGACGACGCGGTCCTGGATCGGGGCATGCTGGTCCACGCCGCCGGCCGCAGGCGGGGCGGCGAAATCGAGCTGCGCCAGCATGCGCGCGTTGTGCAGCACCGTCTCGACGTCGCCGCCCTCGACGCCGCCGGCCAGCATGATGACGTTGGGGCGCGCCGCGGCGATGCGCTCCAGGTCGTGGCGGCGCAGCTTGCCGGCGGTCTGGTACTCCACCACACCGCCGGCGCCCAACGCCGCCTCACGCGCCGCCATCGCCGTCATCTTCGCCGTCAGGCCATGCACGGTCATGCGCAGGCCGCCGGCCGCTGAGCTCGTGGCGAGGGACTCGCGCGGCGCGAGCGGGCCCAGGGAGGCTTCGACTTGGGCCCGGGCGGCGTTCACGCCCACGGTCACGTCGCCGTCGAGCACGGAGGTGGCGGCGACGCCCTGCCCCAAGAGGCAGGGCGTCGCCCCGTTCCGTCGGCTCTCGTCGCTGAGGCCGTCGAAGGCGCTGACCACCGTGGTCGTCGAGCCGATCTCGGCGACGAGCGCGTCGACGGGGCGGGCGGCATCGCCGGCGATGCCGCCCGCCCCGTCCCTGCTCGTCGCCGCTTCCCCGTCCCTGCTCGTCGCCTCCGCCACCCGCGTCACTCCTTCTGTGCCGCGCGGGCGCGCAGCGCCTCGACCATGAAGCTCGCCACGTCGTGACCCGTGGTCCCACGACCGAAGCCGGCGTCCATGCCCCAGCTCCGCGCGAGGTCGTCGGTGACCTGCGTGCCGCCGCTGATGAGCAGCAGCTTGTCGCGCACGCCCTTCTCGACCGCCAGGTCGGCGATCTTCTCCATGTTCTGACGGTGGATGTCGCCGTGCGTGATGATGGTGCTCAACAGGACAGCGTCGGCGGCGTGCTCGATGGCAGCGTCGAGGAGCTTGTCGACCGGCACTGACGTGCCCAGGTAGATGCACTCGATGCCATACTTCTCGATGCCGCCGTGCTTGATGTCGATGATCTCGCGCATGCCGACGGAGTGCTCGTCGTTGCCGACCGTCGCCGCCACGCACTTGAGGCCGTGCTCCTTGACGAAGGCGCGGATCTCATCCTCGGGCAGGAGCTGCTTCTCTTCCGGGATGACCAGGGTCGCGGGGTCGACGGTGACGTCCAGCCGGCCGCGTACCTCGAGCAGCGTGCCCTCGGCCGGATGCATCACCTGTTTGTGGACGACCTCGGGCTCCTGCAGGTTCATCGCCTTGGCGAGCTCGAGGGCGGCCGCCTCGGCCACGCGCTCCGCCGCCGGGAGGAACATCGTCACGACGACGATGCCGTCGCCCGCCCACTGGACCTCGGGCTTGATGAGGCCTTTCTCGCGCAGCTCGGCCGTCCGTTCCAGCCGGACGTTGACGTTGTCCTCCGGATCGAGCTCGTCGATGAAGGGGATGAGAGCTTCGTCGCACAGCGTGCAGCCGCCGATGAGGTCGCACGGCTTCCCGAGCCCCTCCGGCAGGTGGTTGTCGCCGAAGTGGTGGCACACGGGGGCCATGTAGTCGTCGGCGCGCTCCACGACCGTGCCCACGCCGACGCCGCCGTCGATCTTGCGGAAGATGCCGTCGTCGTTCGTCTCGGGATAGCAGCCGGAGTCGACGAAGTAGCCTTCCTGGACGGCGCCGAAGTAGCCGCCGTCGCGGATCATGCCCTCAAGGAAGAGCACGGCCCGCTCCTTGATCTCGCGTACCTTGCTCTTGAGCTCGGGCGCCTCGCGGTCGACCTCGACCACCTTGCGCAGGCCGTCGAGGCCCACGAGCGTCTGCCGCGCCGTGTTCACGGCGTGGACGTTGTTGTAGTGCCAGGGGACGTTGCGGCCCTCGTCCGGCGTGATCGTGCTCTGGATGTCCGCCGTCGTCAGGCGGCTGATGAGCATGTTGAGGACATGGTTGACGGTCGCCTCGCGGCCGCACGACTCGATGTAGCGCGTGTTCTGCTGGGCGCGCATCTTGTACTCGCTGAAGAGGTCGCGCAGGGCCACGGCGTACGGCAGGTCCATGCGCACGCACGGCGCCGGCGTCGCGTCGGGCGGCACCGTGCTCAGGCAGATGTTCTCCTTGGGCATGCCGACCTTGACCGAGTAGGCGCAGTTGATGCCGTGCTGCACGAGCAGCTCGGGCATGACCTTCCACGCCTCACGGGCGGTGGCGTTGGCGTTGTGGGCGCCGTCGATCTGGGCCATGTTCGCGGCGGCCATGATGCGCTTGGCCACCGCCGCGTCGACGAAGCTCCGCACCATGTTGATGTTGCGGTAGAGCACGTTGTACTGAGGGTCCTGGTGGGCCCCGTTGACGCCCTCCTCGGCGAACATGACCGCCATCTCCGGGCCGGCGACGCCGCTGACGTAGCTGTGGAAGTTGATCGGCCTGCCCACCTCGTCCTCGATGAGGTCGAGCGCCTTGCGTGTGGCGCGGACCTGCTTGCGCGTGACGGCGATGCCGCCGACGCCTTCGGGTGTGCCCTCGAGCAGGCCGTCCATGTGGCTCTGGCCGGCGGTGCGGATGACCATCATGTGGTCGGCGCCGTGCCAGGCGGTCATGCGCATGCGGCGGATGTCGTCCTCGAAGCGTCCTGAGGCGATCTCGGTCGTGACGACGCAGTCCGGCTGCGGGTCGATGTCGCCGAAGTACTTCGCCGCCGGCAGCGGCACGCTGCGACGCAGGCTGCGCGACGTCTCGCGGTACGAGAACGGGCCGAGGACCTGGTCCTCGACCGGCGTGCGCCAGGTCCACCCCCGACGCCGGGGGCGGTAGCGCTCGAGGTCGGCGAGGATCTCGTCGAGGTCGATCTTCGCCTCGGGGTCGAGGGGATGCTGCAGGGCCCAGTCGTCCGGCCGGGCGCCGACGGGCGCGTACGGCTCGGGCGCCTTGGGCGGCCGCTGCTGGCCCTTCGCACCGGTCTCAGGCGTCATCGCGGCCACCCCACTTCTGGTCGACGAGGTCCCAGCCCTCACCCGCGGCCAGCCTGGCCGCCGCGGCGCGGACGTCCACATCCCACTGCTGCGCGCAGTGGAGGACGACGTGGCCCGCGCCGTGACCGAGCAGGCCGCGCTTGTCCACCTCGTTGACGACGGCGTTGCAGGTGAGCGAATCGACGCCCATGCGCATCAGCACAGAGCGCTCGATGCTCGGCGACGTATGCGTCCGGGCCAGATCGACGAGCGGGTCGACGATCTCGTCCACCAGCTCCCAGAACCTGGCCTCGAGCTCCGCGTCGGACAGGTCGGCGAGGTGCGTCCGCCAGGCGAGGTATTCGTCCGCGCGCGCCATCTCAGGCTTCCTTCAGTTCGGCCAGGATGGCTTCGACCGTCGCCTCGTCGGTGTTCGTGTCGGCGGCGAGGAAGGCGATGTCGTCGGCCGTCGGCACGTAGCCCTCGGGGGCGTTCTTCACCGCGTTGCGCACGTAGCTCTTGCGCATGCGGGCGAGATCGAAGTCCTTGGCTTTGATCTGCTCGACCTTCTCGGGGATGACGATGACCTTGCCGGGGACGTTGTCCCCGGGGTCGCCGGCGCGGACCTCGACGCCCATCTGTTTGGCGAAGTTGAGCTGCGACCAGTGGTGCTTGCCCGCCCCCGTGTACTCCGTCTCCTGGACGACGACGGTGGCGTCGCGGGGCAGGTCGCGGGCGAGGCTCAGGGCGGCGGTCATGGCCGTGTTGCCGGCCGGCCCGCGCTCGAGGCCCTCGAGCTTCGCCATCGCCTCGGTGACGTAGAAGACCTCGCCCTGTGTGACGGTGAGGTAGCGGTCCATGTAGCGCAGCGGCCGGGCCGCGTTGCGGGGCACGTCGGCGCGGTCCGGCCACGTCGCGAACGGGACGCCGAAGCCCGTGTGACCGGTGGTGAAGCTCTTGCGGTTGAAGTCGACGTCGCTCGCCATGTGCAGGCCGCTGAGGTCGACCGAGGCGCTCACGATCTGCGTCGTCGTCGCGCCTGCGCGCTTGAGGCCGCGCGCGGTCCCGGTCGTGTTGCCGCCCCCGGCGTGCGTGACGACGACGACGGTCGGGTCGCTGCCGGTGAGTGCCCGCATCTCGCGTGAGATCTCGAGACCGAGGGTCTCGATGCCGCTCACGCCGAACGAGCTATAGAGCGAGGCGGCGAAGTAACCCGTCTGGTCGAGCAGCTCGACCATGTGGAAGAAGAGCTCGGGACCGACCGTCATCTGCACGACCTCGGCGCCGTACGCCTCGCAGATGCGGCCCTTCTCGACGATCTCCGGCTGGCCGATGTGCCGGCTGTCGAAGGTCTCCTGGCAGATGATGCACTTGAGGCTGTTGCGCGCCGCCTGGCTGGCGACGGCGGCGCCGTAGTTGCCCGACGTCGCCGCGATGACGCCTTCGTAGCCCTTCTCCCTGGCGACGTGGATGCTCACGCTGGCGCGACGGTCCTTGAAGGCTCCGGCGAGGTTGGCGGCCTCGTCCTTGACGAAGATGCGCGCCCCCTTTTCCGGGGCGCTGATGCTGCGCACGAGGTCGGTCAGGTTCCTCAGCTCGAGCAGCGGCGTGTTCCCGACGCCGGCCCTCGTCTGGATTGCGACGATGTCTTCGAGGCTGTAGCCGTGCGCCGCCATCATGCCCTCGTAGTCGAAGGCGATGGGGCTGATCTCGAAGACGCTGTAGTCCATGCCCAGCGCCTTGCGCATGATCTCGCCGCGGCGCGCCATGATCGCGTCGAACTTGGTGGCCATCAGCTTCCACCCCCCCGGGACGCCCTGTAGGCCGCGACCTGCGCCCGCAGGTCGCGGCCGATGTGCGTCAGCTCGGGAAGAGGGTCCCCATAGGTGATGTAGTAGCCGGGTTCCACCGCCGACAGCGCGCCGGTGACCGTGCGGCCGGTCATGGTCTCGATGGTCAGCTCTTCGCCCATGGCGGCCTCGCCCCGGGCGAAGCCCTTCACCCACATCATGAGCGGCTTGTCCGCCGTCTCGGGCGGGAGGTTCTTGCTGCGGTCGGCCGGATCGAGCAGCTTGCACTCGACCTCGACCCAGTCGCCCTTGCGGGCGCGTGTCGCGTCGCTCAACGCGGTCACCCCTTTCCGGTGATCCGGGTCCAGGCGGCCTGGGCGCGCCGGCCGCGGCCGCGGCCGGCGCGCCCAGGCCTCGTCGTCCTCGTCAGGCGGTCGGCGTCCAAAAGCGAGGCAGCGGCAGGTCGACGACGGTGAGCAGACCGGCCGGCGCGTCCTTCACGAGCGGGATGTAGTTGCCCTCGCTGGCGTACGTCCCCTTGCCGCCCGGGATCTCAGGCTTGTTGCTCATGTTGACGCTGGGGTCACCATGGATCTCGATGTAGTCGCCGGTCTCGATGCCCTCGAGCTCGGGATGGATCTGCTGCGGGTGGATGAGCTCGATCTTGAGCTCCCCGTCGACGTAGCCGCGACCGATGTGACGGCAGCCGGCGACGTCGCCGGGCGCGACGCGCACGTGCGGCGTCGAGCGCTCCACCGTGGTCGTGATCGGCTCGCGGGTCTCTTCGACGCGATCGATCTTCCAGCCCAGCGCCCTTCCGACGAGATGGATCGACTCAGGGAAGCCGATGTGACCGACGATGGCGCCGTCGGCGACGCCCTTCTTGAACTCCTCCACCGTTGTACCGACGCCCTGGCCCCTGAGGACGGTAGGGCCGAACGGCGAGAGGTCGTTCACCCGCGTGGCCACGATCTTGTCGATCCGCAGGCAGATCGAGCTCCACATGACGATCAGCGCATCGAGCATGAACCCCGGGTTGATGCCGGTCCCGAGCACCGTGACGCCGTGCGCCTTGGCGAGGGCATCGACACGGTCGGCCCAGGCGGCATCGCTCGCCCAGGGATACGCGAGCTTCTCGGCGATGCAGATCACGTTGCAGCCGGCCTCGACCGCCGGCTCGACCTGACTCGTGATCTCATGCAGGTTGCTCTGCGTGTTGATGCAGACGACGTCCGGCCTCCTGGCGAGCACCGCGGCGAAGTCGGTGGTCATCTTCACGTCACAGGGCCGACCCAGGAGCTCGCCGACCGTCTTCCCTTCCTTCGCCGGGTTCGTGACGATAACGCCGACGAGGTCGATGTCCTTGGGGCGGTCGAGGATGTACCCCAGCAGGCCCTGCCCCATCATGCCCGTTCCCCACTCGGCTACCTTGATCATGTCGGTTCCTCCAGCACGGCGATTGCACCCTTGTATGTGGAGTATGCAACGTGGCCACGACTCTACCATGCGCCTGACAGAAGCGCCGCACGGAACGACGCGTTATGTCGTCGCATCCTGCGAGGACCGCTGATCGGCGTCGTACAGTGCACGGCCTCAAACGCGGCGCGAGCGCGCCGCAGAGCCGCGAAGAGAGCTCAATGACGAGGGCCCGGTGGAGGCTGGTCGACGGCAGCGAGTGGAAGGAGAAAAGAGTCGTTGCCCATCATCCCCTCCCTGGTTCATCGTCGCCGCGACCGCGTGAGGGATGCTAGTCGGGGCGGCGACGGTGGTCAACAGCCCGTATTGCGGAGGGAGACGAGTCAACTACCGCAGCCCGCGACAATCAGCGTCCGAGACCGGCCCGAGGAACGGGGCCGGCGACGGCGATCACCCGGTCCTCGCCGTCCGTCGGCTCGTCGGGCCCGAGGGCGCGACCTTCGGCGACGGCCTCGGCCACCGCCTGCCGCCCGAGCGCTCTGAGCGCGTCGTCGACGGGCACGACGACGGCCTCCCCCCGGGAGGCCGCGGCGACGAAGACCACCGCGCGCGCGATGGCGCCCGTCGCCGCCTCGACGGCGAGGACGTACGCCGCTCCCTGGGGCGCATAACGCGCGCGCAGGTCGTCGGGACCGACGCCGACGTCGGTCTTGTAGTCGACGACGACCCATTGCGCGCCGTCCCGATACAACAGGTCGATCGCCCCGCTCACCACGGCATCGCCGACGAGGACGCCGACCGGCACCTCGCGGTAGACCTCGGGGCTGGCGGCGGCGGCGCGCACAGGCGCCGAGCGCCAGCAGGCGCCGGCGAGCGCCGCCGCCTCGTCGGCGACGTCCGGCCACCCCGCCTCGCGGGCCGCGAGCGCCGCGAGCGTGGGGAGCATCGCGGGGTCGTCGAGGTCGCAGAGCTCCATGACGCGGTGCACAGCCGAACCTCGCGCCAGCGCCCGCGCGCGGCCCGGCGACGCGATGGTGGTCATGTCGCGGGCGTCCTCGTCGATCAGCTCGAGACGGCTTGGGCTGGTCGCCGGCGCGGGTCGCGAGGCCTGCGCGAGGAGCGCCTCGCGGCGCGCAAGCCACCGCGTGCGTTCTCGCGCGGGGTCGCCCGCCGGCACGGCCTCCTCCCTCCCGCCACGGTCGATCGGCTCCGACGCCGGAAGCACGAGGACGCGACCCTCCGTGCGCTCGGCCCTGGGAGGCTCCGACCCGGGCGCGGGCAGCGCGCCGACGATGGGAGCGAGCAGAGGCCCGGACGCCGCCGTGCCGTCCTTGTTCGTGAGCTTTCCGAAGCAGCCCAGCACGAGGTGGTCGCGGGCCCGCGTGGCGGCCACATACAGCAGACGTCGCATCTCGCTCGCCCGCATCTCCTTCTCGCGGTCCGCCAGGGCAGCGTAGGCCTCGGGCAGCAGACTCTGAGGCCCGCCCCCGGGGAGCTCGGCCGTGAGGCGCACGAACGCGCGCCGACGACCGCGGTCGACGATCACCTCGTCGCCGTGCCCTCCGCCGCGCTGCGCCCCCCCGACCAGCACGACGATGGGGAACTCGAGCCCCTTCGCCTTGTGGATGGTGAGCAGACGGACCACGTCGCCGGCGTCGTCGACCAGCGATTCCTGCTCGCCCGCCGCCTCGCCGGCCTGGGCGGCCCAGGCGAGGAACTCGCCCAGGCCGCCGCCGCCGGCGGCCACGAACGCCCGCGCCCGTTCGACGAGCTTCTCGACGTTGGCGATCGCCTGCGCGGCGCCGGGCCCGCTCGCGGCGAGGAACTCGAGGCCACGCGTGAGGCGCACGAGCTCGCTGACGAGCTCGTGCGCCTCACGCGTGGCCCGCAGCTCGTGAAGCCGACGGAGTACGTCCATGGCGGCCAGCACCGCATCATGGCCTTCGGGCTGTTCGGTCGCGAAGATGTCGAACACCCCGCGCCGCGCCGACGGGTCGCCGTCCCCCGCCCAGAAGCGCACCAGGTCCTCGTCGCTGAAGCCGAAGTACGAGGAATGGAGGGCGCCGTACAGCGCGGGACCGTCGCTCGGGTCGTCGGCGGCGCGCAGGCAGAGCAGGGCGTCGGCGACCTCGCGGCGCTCGAAGTACGTCTTGCCGCCCTCGACGACGTAGGGCACGTCGGCGGCGCGCAGCGCCTGCTCGTACGTCTCGAGGCCCGTGGTCGCACGGAACAGAAGGGCGATGTCGCCCCAGCGCGGGGCGCGCGTGGACTCGCCCCGGCCGCCGGCCGGGGCATCGCGGTCCTGGACCTGCCACCGCGACGCCTCCTCGTCGTGCATGCGCCGCAGCAGAGCGGCCACCGCCTGCGCCTCGTCGGTGCGCGCGAGGTCGGTCTCGCCGCCTCTCGTGCCGTAGGCGCGGCCGAGGAGCACGGCGACGCGTGCGCCGGCGGCCGCCGGCCTGTGGGCCGTCAGCGCCCCGTAGTGCGGCTGCCTGCCGGGCGCGAAGTCCTCTTCGAAGACCGGCGCGAAGACCTCGTTCACCCAGTCGACGAGCTCCGGCGTGGTGCGGAAGTTGCAGGTCAGCTCCTCGACCCTGCCCGTCCCGTCCGGCTGCCGTTCGATCACCCGCTTCACCTCGTCGTAGAGCGTGATGTCCGCGCGCCGGAAGCGGTAGATGGACTGCTTCGGGTCGCCGACCACGAACAGCTTCCCCGGTTCGAGGACGACCTCGCGCCAGTCACGCGCTCGCGCTTCCCGCTCGCACAGCAGCAGGACGATCTCGGCCTGCAGCGGGTCGGTGTCCTGGAACTCGTCGACCAGGATGTAGCGGAAGCGCTGCTGCAGGGCGCGGCGCGCGTCGCGGTCTCCGGCGAGCAGGTCACGCAGGCGACCGAGAAGGTCGGTGAAGTCGAGGCGGCCCTGCGCGACCTGCGTCGCGCCCGCCCAGCGGCCGAACGCGTCGGCGACGGCGAGCGCCAGCTCCGTGAGGTAGGAGGCGTAGGCCTCGCGCGCCGCGTCGACGATCCGCCCGACCGCCCGGTATCGCCGCACGAGCCCGTCCTTGCCGCCCTGCGCGTCGTCCCAGTTGCGCTTGTCGCCGCCGGGGGCACTCTTCACGGACAGATCGTGGAACAGCGCCGCCGCCAGCCTGTCGATGTCGGCCGAGGGATCATCGAGGAGCTTCCGACACGCCTCCGACAGGTCGTCGGCGGCGAGGCGCCCGGTGTCGTCGGGAGTCTTGCACGCCGCGACGCAGTAGCGCTCGAGGTCGCGCAGCGGCTCGCCGAGCTCTCGCACCATGGCGGCGATGTCGGGCTCCGGCGGCGCGTCGCCGACGGGATCGATGTCGTAGCGCTCGCGGAACACGCCCTTCGGGCCTGTCGCCAGCTCGCGCACCGCGTCGAGCCTTACGCCGGCCCTCAGCAGTCGTGAGAGCCACATACGGACCGGGCCAGCCGGCGAGTCGTCCTCGGCCGAGCCGGCGAGCGCGGTCAGCCACTCCTCCCAGAGCCTGGCGCGCGCGATCTCGGCGGCGAGCTCGTCCATCTGCTCGAACGCCGGGTCGACGCCCGCTTCGACCGGAGACTCGCGCAGAAGGCGGCCGGCGAAGCCATGGATGGTGCTGATGGGCGCGTCGTCGAGGGCGTCGAGGGCGCGCCGGACGGCCGCCGCCTCGGCGGAGCCGGGCGCGGCCGTCACCTCGCGCGCCTCGAACTCTTCGCGGATGCGTTGGCGTAGCTCGCCGGCCGCCTTCTCGGTGAACGTGATCGCCGCGACCTGCCGTACGTCGCCGGCCCCACGCTCGGGATCGAGCACGCAGCGCACGTAGCGGTCGACGAGCACCCTGGTCTTGCCCGTCCCCGCTCCGGCCTCGAGGAGGTATGTGGTCGCGAGGTCGCCGGTCACGCGGTCGCGCACGTCCTGGTCGGTCGGACGACGTTCAAACTCCGTCATCGTCGTCCTCCCGTTCGAGGTCGCCCGCCTGCAGCGCAGCGAGGGCGGCGAGATCGTGGTGTCCGCGTTTGCGAGCCCGCGCCCAGGATGTGAGGCCACAGGCGTAGGCCACGTCGCAGTACTCGCAGCGACCGGCCGGCGCGCGCGCGAACACGCCGGCATCGACAAGCCCGGCGATCGCCGCCACGACCCGCTGCAGGCGCCCCGCCGCCGTCTCTTCGTCCTCGTCGAGCGGCAGGTCGGTGAACCTGCCCCTGCGGGTCACGAGCCGGTAGACGCACCTGATGCTCGCGTACGTGTCTTCGCCGGCCTGACGAAGGGCGAGCTGATAGACCGGAAGTTGCACACTGAGCCCGTCCTTGAGGCGCTGCGCCTCGAGCGTCCCCTTGCCGGTCTTGTAGTCGATGATGCGCACTCCCTCGGGGACCCGGTCGACGCGATCGAGACGGCCGGCGAAGCGCACCGAGACGGCGTCGCCGACGTCCAGGACCACAGGACGGCCGTGCCGCTCGCCGAAGCGCCACTCGACGAGGATGGGCCGCTCGTCTGCACACCTGAACACAGGGTCCCGGTCGAGCGCCTTGCGGAGATCGTCGAGGAGCAGACGCCGCCGGACCTCCCACGCGAGCGCGGACCCGGTGATCCCCCGCCGCTCCGCCGTGGCGCACTCAAGCTCCCACGAACGCTCGAGGGCGGCCTGCGCCTCGTGCAGTCCGAGGTCGCCGGTGATGACGGCGGCGTAGGTGGTCTCGAGGATGGCGTGCACGAGGGTCCCGAACTCGCCCGGGTCCATGTCGAGGCCGCTTCCAGGCTCGTCGGGCGCTTCAAGCCCCAAGACGTCCTGCACGAGGAAGGCGAACGGGCAGGTGATGTAGCGCTCAAGGCGCGTGGGATGCGTCTCGGCGGCGAACAGGCGCCGCGCCGTGAGCGCGGCGCGGGCTTCGCCGCCCAGGAGCCCGTCCCACGGGCCAGGCTGCGGACTGCGGCCCGCGCGCCACGCCCCGAGGCGCCGTTCGGCGACGCCCTCGTCGCCGATCACCAGGCCGAGGTACGCGCGCCCAGGTCCGCCGCGCGCCCTCCCCAACCCCTGCAAGACGGCGACGTCGCGTTCGCGGGCGTCGATCCAGACCGCGTCGGCGACCGGCGCCGACGACGAGGCGGCGCGCCGCCAGACCCCCTTCAGCGGCGCGCCGCTCAGGAACTCCTCGAGGCCCACTGGCCTGCCCGCCTGCGCCGAGGCCACCCGCAGCAACGACCGCGAGGGCAGACGCGGCCGCCCGGTGGCGCCGTCGGTGCGCGGGGCGAGCAGCACGAGGCGCTGCCGGGCGGCTTCGCAGGCGAGGGCGAACAGCAGGTACGACTCGGCGTCGCGGGTCTCGGCGAGCGGCAGACGCACGCCCAGCGCCTCCGTGATGCGCCGCCGCGCCGCGTCGCCGAGCAGCGGGTCTGGACGCCCTCTCATCGGAAAGCCGCCCTCGGCCAAGTCGCAGAAGACGACGGTGTGGAAGCGCAGGCCGCGGAGCGCGTCCGGGGTGAGCACGGCCACGCCGTCCCGCCCGACCCGCCCGTGCTGGACCGTCGCAACGGCGAGCTGCTCGCGCAGGACGGTGGCCACGTCGGAGAGCGTGACCTCTTCGCCGAGCACGTCGAGCGCGTCGAGACGGCCGATGACGGCGGCCGCCGCGGCGGCCGCATCGGCAGTGAACAACGTCGCCACGGCGGCCGACAGCGCCGCCGCCCAGGCGCGCCACGTGCCCCGCGCCGGCAGCTCGTCCGTCGCCCCGCCGAGCGCCGTCGCGGCCGCGGCAAGCGCCTGGGCCGCGGCAAGGCGGGCACGGGCGTCGTCCAGAGGCGCCGCCGACCCGTCGTCGTCGGCGGTCGCCGCGTCTTCGCCGCCGCGCTCGAGCTCGGCGACCCGCCGCGCGAGGTCGTCGCGCCGGCGGGCCATGCGGTCGCGCCATTCCTGGGCGCCGGCGACGACGCCCGCGCGGCGGGCCTCGTCGAGCCACAGGGCGGCCTCGCGCGGACCCGCGGTCGTCATCGTAAGCGGGGCTGTGCACGCCAGCTCGACGACCGCCCGCCGCGCGAGCGGCGCGCCGGCCGCCGGCGCCAGACAGTCGAGCAGGCGGGCGACGATGCGGCGCCCGAGCGACCGGTCGGGACGCCGGGCGGCCACCGGCAGGCCCGCCTCGGCGAGGCCCGAGGCCAGGCGCTCGACGTCGTCTGCATGGGGCACGACCACGGCGCAGTCCCAGGCGGCCGCGCCCGCCTCGACCGCCGCCAGCACCGCGCGTACCGCCTCGCGCGTCTCGGCGCGCTCGTCGCTCACCGAGACGACGCCCAGCGAGCCGTCGCCGGCGAGGCGCACCGCGGGCGTGGCTCGCGTCCCGGGGCGCGCCAACAGGCCGACGAGCTCACGGTCGGTCCGAGCCGCCGACGGCGGCGTCGCGCGTCGTTCGCGCAGACCGGCGCGACGGGCGGTGGCGAGCAGCGTCAGCAGCGTCTCGTCGTCGCCGTCGGCCGCCGGGACGAGGGCGTCGGCGCCCGCGGCAAGAACAAGGCTGACCAAGCGCTCCTGTGCCTCGTTGAGGTCGTAGATGCCGTAGAGGACGACGTCGCCGGCCAGCGGGCCGCGCCCGCCGTGCAGCCCCTCCCGGAACGCCTCGGCGGCGGCGAGGAACACCCCTGCGCGGTCGTGCAGGGCCAGACGGTCCAGCCGGGCGCAATACGCTGCGTACAGGACGCCCAGGTCTCGCCCCTTCGCCCCGGCGCCGTCCGCTTCGACGTGCCGCTCCCAGCCCGAGCCGGGCGCGACGCCCGCCTCACGCAGGTCGGCGAACGTCGCCGCCAGCGCGTCGGCGAAGTGCGGCCGCTCGGCGACGCGCGAGAAGTACCTCAGCACGCCGCCCGCAGGAGCGGACACGACCTGACGCGCAAGTCGGACATTGGTCAGGTCGTCGAGCGGCGCGGGAGGCGCTCCGCGCGCCCGCGCCACCACGTCGCCCGCGAAGCGGCCCAGCGTGACGACGGCGACGTTGGCCACGGCGCCGAGGCGACGCACCAGGAGGTCGCCGACGTGCGTCCGCACCGGCGCCGAACCGACGACGACGGTGAGCGGCGTGAGCGGGCGGTCGCCGCGGAGCTCGAGGACGCGCTCGACGAGCGCGTCCTCGAGCTCCGCGAACCGCCCCACCACGACGACGCCGCGAGGCTGCGCGCCGGTGTCATCGGCTCCTTCCACGGCCGGCAGCCTACCACGGCCTCCGGACGGCACCGAGACCCGCGGCGCAGGCCGCCGCCCCGGTCGTAGCGCCCCGGTCGTAGCGCCCCAGTCGCAGCACCCCAGCCACGGCGCCCCGGCGTGGTACCATCCATCGTCACCGTGCGCGACGGGCAGGAACGCGCCCGCCGCCCGCGGAACCCAAGACATCATGGCATCGGATCCCCGCATTCCACTGCGTCGCCTCGTCCTCGCCGCACTCGCGCTGGTCGCCGTCCTCGTCGCCGCGCTGTGGGTCGCCCTCGCCCAGGGGGACGCAAGACATGCCGGAGCATCCGCCGACGTCCCCGAGCCGGCCGCCGACCTCATCGTCCCCAACGACCGCACGGTCAAGGCGGACCTCCTCGACCGCCTCGAGCAGCCGCCACAGGTGCTCATCTTCGGCGGCTCCCGGGCGACGCGCTTCGCACCCGCCTACCTCGAGAAGCTCACCGGCCTGCGCGGCTTCAACCTCGCCCTGCAGAACGGCCGCCCCGAGGACGCCTGGGCGTTCCTCAACCACCTGCGCACGACGCGCCCCGGCATCCGCCCTCACGTGGTCTGGTTCATCCACGTCGAGGCGTTCCGCAAGCAGGGCCTGTCCGTCGGCCTCGTCCAGGACGCGCGCCTCTCGCGCTACTTCCCGGACGACCTCATCGCGGCGGAGCGCGAGAAGCTCCCCCGGACCAAGGCGCAGATGCCCGCCGGCCGCGACCTCGCCCTTACCACGTATGGACCGGACGGCGTCGTCCTGCGCAACCGCTACGACATCCGTGCCGAGGACGGCTACACCCTCGACCGCGCCCTGGCCTGGTCCATCGACCGCGCTACGGAACGCTACGCGACGACGACGCCCGCCCTCGACCCCCGTTCGACCGAGTACTTCGAGAAGAGCCTCGACCTCCTCGACCGCCTGGGCAGGACGCCGGTGATCGTCTTCATGCCTATCCATCCCGCGCTCCTCGATGCCGTGCGTCCGCTCGGCTGGGAGGAGCGCCACCGCGAGGTCCTCGCGTACCTCCACAGCTTGCAGCAGAAGTACGACTTCATCGTGCTCGACTTGAGTGAGCTGGCGAGCGTCCGGGGCGATCCGGACGCCTTCTACGACGGCTTCCACATGACGGCGAGCAACGCGCGGCGCGTGCTCGACACGGTGGTCACGGAGGCGCCTCAGGCGTTCGAGTGACCGGCGCCGCCGGGACTACGTCCTCGCCGGCAGGGCGAGGCGGACGGCGGCTAGGGCCAGCAGACGGCAGCTCTTGCGGCAGAGCGCGACGAACCCCCACAGCCAGACGACGTACCGCCGCGACTTCGCCTACGTCAGAGCGAGGATGAGCTCGGCCTCCGCCGGACACTGTCGCAGCAGGTCCTCGCGACGGGCGAGCTCGAAGTCCTCGTAGGCGAAGCCCGGCGCGACGAGGCACGAGACGAGGCTCCAGCGGCGCTCGTCGCCGGTCGCCTCCGGCGAGCCCGTCCGGTCGGCGTCACCGCGTCGGCCGGGCCCTTCTTCGATCAGTGCCGCCCGCCCTACCTCCTGTGTCCGCGCGACCCGCGCCGCCTGCCATGCCCCCGCCGGCACGAGCGCCTGCGGCACGACGTCGCGCGCGGACGTCGCGTCGCCGAGGAGGCGGACGTTCGCGGGGCCGTCGGCGTCCAGCGTGATGAGCTCTAGCGGGAGGCCGCCATGGAAGACCCAGAGCTCGTCGCTCGCCAGACGATGGAACCTGCTCGGCGATGCCGGCGTGACGAGGAAGAGGATGGCCGTCGCGACGGCGCGCGTCCCGCGCGCCGTCGCGACGGCCTCGTCCGAACGGTAGGTCTCCCGGAACCACCCGCCCTCGGGATGGCGTTCGAGCCCGAGTCGGGCGACGATCTCAGCGGCGGTCGGTCTCACGCCCTGAGCATATCCGTCCGCGGGCTTCGTGCGTCGCTCCTCGCCCGGCCCCGGAGATGACGAAGCCCCGCCGTCAGCTGAGCGGCGGGGCTTCGCCGTAGCAAGCCTGTAAGCCGGATCCTGTCGAGGGTGGCCATCCATCTAGGCCGTCCGTCACCGGACGGCTCATGCGGCCGGAACCCGGGAGCTCGGACGAGCAGCCCTCAAGCGCTCCCCTATTTGGCCTTGCACCGGGCGGGGCTTGCCGAGCCGGCCTGTCACCAGGACCGCTGGTGGGCTCTTACCCCACCGTTTCACCCTTGCCCGCACCTCCGAAGAGGCCGCTGGCGGTCTGCTCTCTGTTGCGCTTTCCCGCGGCTTTCGCCGGCTGGACGTTATCCAGCGCCCTGCTCTGCGGTGTCCGGACTTTCCTCGACGGGCGCCTCGCGGGCTCACGAAGGGCCTCGCGACGCGGCCCCGCCGCGGCCACCTGGCTTGCACCGGGAGTGTACCACCGAGGCTCCCGGGCCGAACCTGCCGCGTGCAGGCGACACACTCAGCTCAACAGGAGGACGAGGGCGGCGACGAGGGCGCACGTGGCCCGTCAGGCGGCCGCGGTGGTCATGGAGGTGAAGACGGGCAGGCTCCTCGCCGTGGCCAAGTATCCGCGCTTCGATCCGAACGCCTACTGGCGGTATTCCGCGGAGGAGCGCAGGAACAGCCTCATCGTCGACTCCTTCGAGCCCGGCTCCACGCTCAAGGTCTTCGCCATGGCCTCCCTGATCGAGGCGCAGCCCTCGATACTGGAAGAGAGCTTCGTCTGCAAGGGAAAGATCGACGTGGCGGACACGACGATCAAGTGCACGGGCGTGCACGGAAAAATAAACTGCGACGAGATAATAAAGCACTCCTGCAACGTGGGCATGATCCAAGCGATGAGGCGCGTGAGGCGGGAGGGCCTGCATGCGCTCCTCGACCGCTTCGGCTTCGGCCGGCAGACCGGAATCGAGATACCGGGCGAGGCGGCGGGGCTGCTCCGGCCGGTAGGGGAATGGTCGGGGCTCTCGAAGTACTCCATATCGCTCGGCCAGGAGATATCGGTGACGACGCTCCAGCTCGCGGCGGCCTTCGGCGCCGTCGCCAACAGGGGCGTGTATGTCTGTCCCTCGATCATCGAGCGCATCGATGACGAAAACGGCGAGACCGTCCGCGAGTTCAAGCCCCGCGTGCGCGGGAGGGTGCTGCGGGCGGAGGTTGCGCAGAGGCTTCTGGGAATGATGCGCGGCGTCGTTGAGGGGGGCACGGGGGCGAGGGCGGAGATAGGCTACTACCGCGCCGCGGGCAAGACCGGCACCGCGCAAAAATCGATGAAAAGGGGAGGCTATTATCCCGATAAGTTCATAGCCTCGTTCGTGGGAATCGCGCCGGTCCGGGAACCCGAGCTCGTCATCGTCATCGTGCTCGACGATCCGGCCATGGGAACCTCCGGAGGCGAGGGCGCCGCTCCG
>ENA-UPSM01002382-UPSM01002382.1-activated-sludge-metagenome-genome-assembly--contig:-NODE-2382-length-23004-cov-5.033248_pt1 | contig 23004 bp, 19 predicted proteins | sample MGYA00238181_ERZ773283 | MGnify/ENA primary metagenome ERZ773283 (study PRJEB29023, sample SAMN05720199) | activated sludge metagenome | isolation source: Anaerobic digester | place: Japan...
GTCACTCCGCCGGGCGCTTCGCTGGTCGGAGTTCCGTGGAGCACCACGGCTGGTAAGGGCCGTGTAGGGGCGATTCATGAATCGCCCCTACGGCTTGCAGCTGTGGTGCGATCCGGCGATCCGCTGCAGGAACAACGGACGACTGGTTGGAAGGCCTGCGTGGCGATGGATTCAGCGCTTCGCGAAAAAAATCCATCCATTGGTTGACGGTCTCGGTTCGTTCCTGTATATTTCATTACCTCGACGCGGGGTGGAGCAGTCCGGTAGCTCGTTGGGCTCATAACCCAAAGGTCGTAGGTTCAAATCCTGCCCCCGCAACTCAAGAAGAAGGCTCCTCGACCGAGGGGCCTTTCTTCGTATGGTCAAGTTGGGCTAGGCTCAACTCCTGCCCCCGCAACTCAAGAAGAAGGCTCCTCGACCGGATGGGGCGTTTTTGTTGTCGGGGTTCGGTGGCCGAGTCTTTCGGCGAAAGGAGGGGAGTGGTTCACGGACGGGAAATTGGAAACGATCAGTTCGGTATGGATACCTTTTCCTTGTTTTCATCAGGCGATGGAGGGAAACGTGCGGAATCGAACGGGATGGATGAGGTTCGCGATGTGCCTGGCGGTCGCCGACGTTTTCGCGTTGACGGGGAAGGTCGTGGACGTGAAGGGGGCTGCGCTCCAAGATGTCGACGTCCGGCTGGTGGGACGGGATCTGTCCACCCGGACCGATTCCCGCGGTCTCTTCGCCTTGGATTCCAATTCGACAACGGGAATCCACAAGGCCTTGCCGTTGCCTGGTCGGATCTGGTCCGAGCGGTACGACATCCTGGGCCGACGTCCTGGTGCGGACCGTCGGGAGTTCGCGATGGCGATCGAGCCTTCGGGAAGATCGCAGGCCGGGCTTCCCGATACGCTGGTGCTGGAGAGATCCGGCTTCGCCACGAAAAAACTGGAGGTGGCGGATCGGAAGGCCGACCTTGGCACGATCGTGCTCGACTCGCTGCCAGCGTGGCCGCCGGTGGTCGGAACCTACATGCCCGACGCATCGACCACGGGGCCGCGGCCCGGCATCGCCTTGCGGCGGGTGGACGGCGACGTTCGCATCACCACCGACCGCCAGGTCGTGGAAAACCTGGACATCCACGGACGCATCATCGTGACCGGCACCGGCACCAACGCGATCGTGCGCAACTGCATCGTCCGCGGACCGGGGCGTCTCGATGCCTGGAAGAGCGTGACCGCGGTCATCACAGGAACGAGCGGCAAATCCTTGAATGGCTTGCGGGTGGAAGATACCCGCATCGATCTCACGGGTCGGGAAAATCCCTGGGTGGATGGCATCCGCGAATCCGATGTGCACCTGCTGCGCGTCGAGATCAAGCGGACCGTCGACGGGATCTCTTTGGTGACCCGCAAGGGGAACGTGGTGGTCGAAGGTTCGTGGATCCACGACGGATACTACACGGAGTGGGCCGAGGGTACGCCGGATTACCCCTCCATCAGCGATTCGCGCACCCATTCGGACGTGGTGCAGTTCCATCTGGGGCGCAACTACGTGTTCCGGGGCAACCGTCTGGGTGGAGTTCCCCACCCCGCGAGCATCAAGACGCTGAACCCCGACACCATCGCCTACAAGGATGCGGGCGACGACTACGAAAACGCCTGTTTCATGATCAAGCAGGAGGGGAGTGCGGATTCCGTCAACCGCCTCGACAGCGTGCTCATCGAGAAGAACTGGATCCTGGGAGGGAGGGCGTCGATCAATCTTTCCTACGCCAACAACAACACCCTCAAGACCTTCGTGATCCGCGACAACGTGTTTCCGCGATCCACCTGGGGGAAGCAGAACTACATCCTGAAGGACCTGGCCGTCGAGGCCACCATCGAGGGCAACATGCATCCCGACGGCACGCCGGTGGTGGTCGGGAAGGGGCTGTGACCGCCGATCCGCCGCGCGGGCACGGTTTCCTGGCGGTGCCCTCCCCATTCACCCCGTGCTATCTTACTTTCCACGTCAGGTTCGCACCGGAGGTGTGATGGAGTTCGCGAGCGAAGAGACTCGGAAGGAGACATCGGAACAGATCCTGCGATTCTTCCGGCAGCACCGGGAGGAATGGCGCAGCTTCGTGTCCGATTTCCTGCCCGTCACGCCCCATCCGCCGCTGCAGGCGCTGGCCAAGTTCTTCGTGATCCGCTCCAACCAGCCGTTCGACATGCCCGCCTACATGAAGGCGCAGGCCGAATTCATCAAGAGCTCGCTGGACGGCAGCCTGGATTCCAGCACGCCGCTGGAACGACAGAAACTGGTCGCCGAATGGCTGCGCCACAACGCCCAGAGCCACCGCGACCAGATCATCCTGGACCAGGCCCGGCGCATCGAACAGTGCGGCGAACTGGTGGAAACCGGCCTCAAGGAACTTCTGGAAGGCGTCGTCTCCGACTGGTGATGCGCGGCGCCGCGGTGGGCTATCTTTCCCGCGATGCTTCCGGCCCGACACGAGATTCGAGACAGGGTGCTCGCAGGCGACGCGACGGTCGCCGCCGAGTTCTGCAGGGAATGGCTCCAGATGGTCTCGCGCACCTTCGCGCTGAACATCCGGATCCTGCCCGAGGCGATCCAGGACACGATCCGTCTGGCGTACCTGTTCATGCGCATCGCCGACACGGTCGAGGACGATCGCGCCATGCCCGCGACCGAACGCAAGGATCTGCTCGACCAGTTCTGCAGGTGCTTCGCGCCCGAAGGGCCGGTCTGGGGCGAGGTGGACGTGTTCCGGGGCATGCTTCCCGCTTCCTGGAAGGACGCCCCCGATCCCGACCAGTTCCTGGTCGCGCATTGCCACCTGGTGTTCCAGGTGTTCGGCGCGCTCCCGGGCGAATTGCGCTACCCCGTGGACGAGCGCGTCAAGGAAATGTGTTCCGGCATGGTCCACTACGCGATGCAGCGCGAGGAGGACGGCTGGTTCCGCCTTCGCACGCGACAGGAATTGTTCGACTACTGCTATTTCGTGGCCGGCACGGTGGGGCTCATGCTCACCGAGCTGTTCGCCGCCAAGAGCGTGTTCATCTCCAGGAAGCGGCAGGAACGGCTGCGTTCGCGCTCCGTGTCGTTCGGGTTGTGCCTGCAGCTGGTGAACATCGCGCGCGACATCCCGGCGGATTGGGCCAGGCGCACCGTGTTCGTCCCGCAGGAGATGTGCGAGGCCCACGGGATCTCGCCCGAATCGCTTCCCGATCCGACGCGCCGGGTCCAGTCGTCCAAGGTGCTGGTGGATCTGATCCGCCTGGCCGACCACGAAGCGCGCGAGGCCCAGAAGTACATCCTGGACCTGCCGCGCACCTGCGCGAGGCTTCGCCTGTTCTGCCTTTGGCCGCTGCTGATGTCGCAGGACACCCTGGTCCTGCTCGCCCGCCAGCCCGCCGCCGCCCTGGCCCCCGAGGCGCGCATCAAGATCGGGCGCCGCCGCGTGAAGCTCATCGTCTATTCCACCATGGCGACCTGCTGGAGCAATTCCCTGCTGCGGCTGCAGTTCTGGTGGCGCAACCGCGCCATGAAGCGCCTGCTTTCCGGAGCCCCCGTTTGACCCGACGCAAGATCAATCTCCTGGCACGCCCGTCGGTTTCCGTCGGGATCCTTCTGGCCGTGGTCGCGCTGGACCAGGTTTCCAAGGCGCTGGCCTTGAGCGTCCTGGGCGACAGCGTCTTCGGCGGCGCGGTGCGCTCCGACCACGCCCGCCGCCTGGTGGGCGATTTCCTCTGGCTGTTCGTGGCCTACAACCCCGGGGCGGTGTTCAGCTTCGCTCCCCAGAAACTGGTTCCGTTCCTGCACCCGACGCTGTTCTACGGGGTCCTGGTGGGCGTGGTCGGCTACTTTCTGGGCCGGTTGTGGATCGACCGCAAGAACCCGCTGGTGCGCACCGCCGTGGCGCTGGTGCTTGGCGGGGGCGTCGGGAACTTCATCGACCGCGTGCGCATCGACCACGTGGTGGATTTCATTTCCATGGGGGTTCCCGGCATCACCTGGCGCTGGCCCACGTTCAATCTGGCCGACGCCGCCATCTGCATCGGAGCGGTGCTGCTGGTGGTGGGCGAGCGGCAGGTGGTCCTGCAGAGGGACCATCGCGACGCACGTCGCGTGCCGGTTCCCAAGTCCGACGAACAGGGGCCGGACAGCGTTCCTTCGGCGGGCGGCAACGCATGAGCGGACAAAATCCGCATCCGTCGTGGATCGTCGACGAGGACGCCTCCGACGACCGCCTGGACAAGCACCTTGCCGAGCGGTTCCCGGACTGGTCGCGGTCGGTGCTCCAGGAATGGATCAAGTCGGGCAAGGTGACGGTCGACGGCGCGGCGCGCAAGCCGTCGTTCCGCATCGAACCGGGAATGGAGATCGCCACCGAAGGCCTTCCGGAGAAGGTTTCGCCCGATCGTCCGGTGGTGGCCCAGGACATCCCCCTTTCGGTGGTCTACGAGGACGACCGGATCGCCGTGATCGACAAGCCGGCCGGGCTCACCGTGCATCCTGGCGCGGGTTGCCCCGACGGCACGTTGGCCAACGCGATCGCCTTCCGCTACCGGAATCTGTCGGGCGTCAACGGGCCGGGCAGGCCCGGCATCGTGCACCGTCTGGATCGCGACACCACCGGCCTGATCGTGGTCGCGCTCGACGACGACGCCCACCGGCACCTGGCCGCGCAGCTTCTGGACCGCAGCCTTTCGCGGGTCTACGACGCCCTGGTGTGGGGAACGCCGCAGGAGGGCCGCATCGAGGCTCCCATCGGGCGCGATCCCAACCAGCGGGTGCGCATGGCGGTGGTCCAGGACGGACGGTTCGCGGCCACGACGATTTCCGTCACACGCTCCGGCGCGCCGTGCTCCCTGGTGGAATGCAGGCTGGAGACGGGCCGGACCCACCAGATCCGCGTGCACCTGGCGCACCTGCACTGCCCGGTCGTGGGCGATCCGGTCTACGGCGGCGGCCAGGAACGCCTGGCGCAGGTGCAGCCCCTGGACAAGGCACTCGCGCGAGCGGCGTTGGCTCCCTTGTCGCGCCAGTGCCTGCACGCCCGCGAGCTGCGCCTGATCCATCCCGATGGACGGGAATTGTCGTTCACGTCGCCTTGGCCCGCCGACTTCGCGGCGGCCGTGGCGGGAGCGTTTCCGGACAGGACTTGATGGCGAAGGTCAGCGCGGGAGCACCAGGAGGGCCGATTTCCATTCCGGTTTGGCTGCCAGGTGCGCGATCCCTTGGTCGAAGGTCGCCAGGACCGAGCCATGGGCGCGGGCCGTGGCCAGAAGAAGTCCGTCGGTGACTTGGCGGTAGCCACGGACGGTCAAGCCTTCCAGAAGCTTCGGATCGTGCGGTTTGGACGCCGCGCAGAAGGAGTGACTGCCGGTGGCGCGCAACGCCTCCAGGGTTCCGACGGCCTCGCGAAAGCTCGCGGCTTCGGGGAAGACCTTGGGATTCATGGACAGGCGCAGGAACGCCGCCTCGGTCAGTTCGCAGGTCGCCCAACCGTGGATGCCGGTTTCCAGGAACCAGCGCTTGGCGGTTTCGTGGGTTTCCAGCTCTTCCCAGCACAAGGACAAGAGCAGGTTGGCGTCCAGAAGGTATCGCCGCGTGGCGGGATCAGTCTTCGTCTTCGGCACGGAGCACGGTTTCCAATGCGACCTTGCGCGAGGATTTGCGGCGCCGGAAGACCGGGAGTCCGGTGGTGCGGTCGGGTGGGGGAGGCGATTCGAGCCCTCGCAAGGCCAACTGGGAAATCACCTCGCCCAAGCTCAGATCCTGGCTGAGGGCGATCTCGCGGGCCTCGAAGACGAGGTGATCATTCAGCATCAAAGTGGTTCTCATGATGCTGAATTTACGCTTTTTGCATCAAGAAGGCAACTTGGCATCAAGTCCGTGTTTGCGGATCTCAGATCCCCGACGACCTCTTGAGCTGCACGGCGATCAGCTTCTCGGGCCACGACAACGGAGCCCAGCAGGCGCTGTCGCCGGTGAGGCGGTCGATGTCCGCCCGGCGTCCGGTGGTCCAGAGGGTGCCGAACACCTCGGGGAACAGGCGGTTCTCCTTGCGCACGGCCAGGCGCATGCGTGCGGCCACGCGCGCGGCCGAATCCATGTCGTCGCGGACCACCGCCCAGCGGTGCAGGAACCGGAATCTGTCCATCTCGGGAAGTTCGGGGGAACGCTCCACCGAACGGGCCATCCAGTGCAGTCCTGAATCCTGCCGGGCGAATTCGGGCCAGGCGGGGAACGGCACCAGGGTGTCGAGCCACGCGAGTTCGCGGGCGCTCACCGGCACTCCCGACTTGGCGTGGGCCTGGGCGGCGCGCGAATAGACCTCCAGGTTCTCGGGCTTGACCATGCGGAACCAGCGGTCTTCCCACGCGGCGCGGGTGGTGTCCCAGCCTTGGGGGTCCAGTGCGCGGAACCAGCCCGTGGGACGCGGGGCCAGAAGCAACGGCAGGGTCACGCGCGTCTTGGTGAAGAACGCGAATTCCGCCCCGGCGTCCACGATGGGTGCGAAGTCGGAATTGGGCACCACGTCCTTGACCAGGGCGCCCAGGATGCGCGGCGTGGCCATGGGAGGCGCGGCGACCATTTCGGGCGTCAGTTCCTCGGCCGAAATGTCGGAATACGGAACCCCCTTGGACAGGCGCTCGGGATCGGGGATGGGCAGATTCCGTCCGGCCAGCAGGAGGACGTCGGCGCTGGTTCCCGGGATCGGATGCAGGGCCATCTCGGGGAAGCTCTCGTGCATGGCGCTCAGGATGGACAGGAACAGCTCGTCGCGGAACTCGTAGCTCTGGAGCCATTGCGCCAGGGTGCCGTCGTGGGACAGGTGGCGGCGCATGTCGCGGTAGAATTCCTTGGTGAACAGGCTGGCCACGCCCGACACCCACGGATTGGACGGCTCGGACACGATCAGGTCCCAGGTGCCGCCGTGGGTGGCGAAAAACGTCCGGGCGTCCTCGGCCCAGAACTTCATGCGGGGATCGGAGAAGATCCGGTGGTTGCGCGCCTTGAAGTGGCGCGACATCTCGAACACGGCCGATTCGATCTCGACCACGTCCAGGCTCACCAGCAGAGGATCGCCCAGCATGTAGTGGGCCGTCATGCCGCTTCCCAGCCCGATCAGCACCGCGCGATAGGGTTTGCGCTGGGTGGACATGGGCGACCAGGCCAGCGTCCCCTGGGTTTTGTTGTCGCCGGCGCCGGGAATCCCCACCAGCGAAAGCGACGCGTCGGGCTTGCCGTTGTTCCGCATCACCGCGTAACCGCCGGGGCGCAGATGGATGGACACCGTGGTCGCGGCGCCGTCCTTGCGGTACACGACCTGCTCGCGGTTTCGCATGTAGGCGCGGAACGACCCCTGCGTGAGAACGTCGGATTGCAACGGGACGATCGCCGCCAGGAGCGTGAGGACCACCATGGCCCCCGAAAGGCTCCATTCCCGCCAGCGCAGGCGCAGCCCGCGCAGGAGCGCGAGCCCGAGCACGCCGTCGATCAGGGCGCCCGTGATCAGCACCGCCTTGAGTCCGACCAGAGGAAGCAGCACGAGCCCGCCGCCCAGCGCGCCCAGGAGGCTTCCCAGCGTGTTCCAGGCGTAGATGCGCCCGATTCCCTCTTCGCGGCCGGTGGAACGGATGCGCCACGAGATCAACAACGGGAGCGTCATTCCCGCGAAGAACGCCGCAGGGCCCATCATGACGAACGCGCTGGCGAACTTGAACAACTGGGCGACGGGGAACGCCTGTTCCGACGGCTTGAGGATCAGGTTCAGCTCGTTGCGCGCCTCGAAGAACGCCTGGTAGCCCAGCAGCGACGCCGCGGCGCAGGCGGCCATGGCCAGTTGCGCCCAGGCCAGGCGTCGGCGCGGACGCCCTTTGTCCAGACCCTTGCGGACCATCCAGCCCCCGGCGGCCAGGCCCACCAGGAACGCGGCCAGCATCACGTCGAAGCTGTGGGTGCTGGATCCCAATTGCAGGGCCAGCATGCGGATCCAGGCGATCTCGTAGAGGAACGAACTGAGGCCTGTGAAGAACGCCGTGGCGTCGTGGATCCAAGGCGAATCGGCCTTGGATGCGGTGGCGGTGGGGCATTGCCCCGGCGATTCGGGATCGGTGACGGAAAACGCCACGAACAGCACGCCGATCAGGAGGTTCACCGCGGCCGCGGTGGTCAAGGCTCCGGGCAGCCCCAGGCGCGGCACCAGCACGAACGAATTGACCAGGCATCCCATGGCGCCGCCCAGCGAATTGGCCGCGTAGAGCCAACCCAGTCCGTGGTGGGCCTTGGCCGGGTCGCGGCGCAGGAGCCCGGCGGCCATGAGCGGGAACGTGCAGCCCAGCAGGATGGCCCACGGGAGCGTGAGGGCGGTGCCGAACCCGGCGATGGAAAGCCGCGCCGACCACACGCCCATGCCTTCCAGGAAGCCCGAGGTCCACAGCCATTCGGTGAGGATCTGGAACAGGCCGTGGTAGGCCAGCGCCCCGAGCCCGATCACGATTTCCGCCGCGCCGTACCACGCCCACGGGCGGCGGACGCGGTCGACGATCTTGGCCGAGATGTGGCTCCCGATCGCGAGCCCTCCCATGAACACGCAAAGCGACAGGATCTGGCCGTAGCTCGCGTGCCCGGCCATCAGCTTGAGGTAGCCGGCCCAGACGGATTCGTAGACGAGTCCGGCGAATCCGGAAAGGGCGAAAAGCAGGATGATGTGGGCCATGGAGCCCGGAAACGCTAGTTGATGGACCCTTCGTTTGGCATATGGATTCGTGGGAGGAGCCCAGGTGTGCGCCTCCAGAGAACGTATTCTGGGGTGCCGTCGGCATCGGGTGGCCACCAGGGGCGGGCAGGGCTAATTTCCAGGTCGGAACGATCTTTCCGGGCGACAACGGGAAATGGTATGCAAGGAGCGATTGCGATGCGAAAACTGGCCATCCTCGCGATGTTGGGCGCGATCTTCACACCGGCGTTGGCGCTGGACGACCTTCCGCTCTATCTGGACGAAGGAAGTTGCGCTTCGGGAGGCGTTTCGTTTTCGGATGCGGACGCATCCGCCGGAAGCCTGACGCTCGCCACGTCCACCTGGAAGGTCGGGAACTCGACGCGGAGCTGGAAAGGCATCCCGGTGAACTGCACGGATGCCCGCACCGGCAAGGCTTCGCTGGAGGTGGAAGTGAAGTCGGACATCGGTTCCGGCGGCTACTACTACTTCTACATCAAATGGTCCGACGACACCAAGAAGTCGCTGGCCGGCTACAAGCATGTCAAATTCTGGGTCAAGAATCTGCTGGGGACCACGGAGTCGGTGCGGCTCTCGCTCCAGAACAAGGGCTTCCAGAACGTGGATTTGACCGAGTTCCCGATTCCCGCCGATCCGGAGTGGACAGAGGTCACGGCCGATCTGGCCGACTTCACCGACGGCGCCGCCGCGTTCGCACCGGCGGACAGCTTCTACGGATTCGGGTTCAAATGGACGTACCCGGACAAGGCCGCAGGTTCGGCGCTGCATCTTCTGATCGACGACATCCGCTTCACGGACGGCGACCACGAATTCGCGCTTCCCGCGCAGGCGGCGGGAGAATACCCCTCCGCATGGCCCGAACACTTCCTGGTCAGTCGGATGGATGTCCGCGAGAACAAGAAGACTTCCGCCGCGTTCCAGGTCGGGGAGTACCGCTACCAGTACATCATGCCCGAGACCTTCGTCAGCTGGGGCGACCCCGACTATGCCAAGAGCTACGCCGTTCGCAGCAACGAGATCGGCGTCAAGAGCGCGTTCGTCTGGTACAACTTCGGCAAGGTGAGCGAATCGGAAGTGGCCAAGAATCTCGCTTCGCCGTCCTTCATGGCCGATTACGTGGCGCGGTACGAGAACTTTCTCGGGCAATTGGCCGAGGCCGGTGGCGAAGACTACATCGTGGTCCTGGAGCCCGACATGTACGGCAAGCTCATGCAGGACAAGCACCTCGTGAACATGGACTGCGCAGACCTTCCCGTCGATCTTTCCGCCGCGTCCAAGGCTGCGTCCAAGACCTTCCCGGCGAACCTTTGCGGTTGGGCGCAATACGTGATCTACAGGGCCCGGGAGAGGCTTCCCAAGGGCGTGATCCTGGGGCACATGCTCAACCATTGGGGCGTGAACATCCCATACCAGATCGGCCAAGGGCGCATCGAGGCGCACATCCTGGGTGCGCAGGCCCAAGCCAAGTTCCTGAATTCGCTGGGGGACTGGAAAGGCGACGTGGTCTTCGTGGAAAAGACCGACCGCGATGCCGGAGTCAAGCTCACGCAGACTCCGGATCAGGATTGGTCGTGGGATTCCACCAACTACGCCAAGTATTTCACATGGACGCGCATCCTGTCCGCCAACTCCGGATTGCGCGTGGTCGGATGGCAGGTCTCGGAAGGCAGCTCCAACCATCCCGTCGTCGCCCATCGGGACGAGGCGGGCGAATATTTCCTTGCGCATCCGGAACAATGGGTGGACGGTGGGTTCATCGGGATCCTGTTCGGGCCGGGCATGGACGGCAACGCGAACTACGGCGACGACAACGATGGCGGTTGGTTCCTGCAGCGGATGACGGAGTACAACGACGACCCCTATGTGCTTCCTGCCGCGACCTCGGTCGCTCCCCGGGATCGGAAATCGACGAGGTCGAGGTTGGCGATGTCCAGGGTGCGTGGCGGCATCGCCTTCTCCGGCTTCGACGGCACCGCCGTCGCGAGGTTCGTCGACGCGCAAGGCCGAGAACGCATGACGATTTCCGTCACGCCCGGCCGGACCCTCGCGCGGGGCGACCTGCCCGCGGGGTTCTCGTTCGTCCGCCTGGACACCCGTTCCGGACACCGGACCTTCGCGCTGCTGCCCTGAACCGCTCGTAGGGGCGAGGCACGCCTCGCCCACGAAGCGTTCAGGGCGGCATCAATCCAGCGTGGTGGGCAATCCGCGCGCGATCCAGCCGTCTCCGCCCGAACCTTCGAATCCTTCCAGGACGTTGAAGGCGTTGGGCCAACCGGCGCCGGCCAGCACGTTGGCCGCCGAAACCGAGCGGCGCGCCGAGCGGCAGAGGAGAAGCACGTTGTCGGATGGCTTGGCCACCTTGGACAGATCCTGCACGAAATCGGAGTTGGGGGTCATGGCCGGAGCATGGGCCCAGACGACGTTGGGGGTGCCTGGAACGGCGCCCACGTTGGACAATTCCTGCGGCGTGCGCACATCCACAAGGATGGCGTCGCCGCGCTTCACCAGCTCCCAGGCCTCGTCGGGGAAGATCTCCCCGGCGTAGGCGGTGCCTTCGTCGGCGCCTCGGGCCTTGGCGCGTTCCAGGATCTTGGCGGATTCCGCTTCCGGGATCGAATCGAAGATGTTTTCGCTCATTGGCGAGGCTCTCCATGAGGTGGCGATTTGGAACTTCTTCAGAAGAATACTACAAAACATATATGAAACCTAGTAGATTTTGAAAAACAGTGGACGGTGGCTCGTGTGCAAGCCGGAATCGCATCGCGAAAGGAGGGGCTGGGCATGAAACTTTCTGAACTCGTGGGGAACACCCCGTTGGTGGAGCTGGATCGCATCTGCCCCAACCCCAGGGTGAAGCTGTTGGGCAAGGTGGAAGGCAACAATCCCGCGTCGTCCGTGAAGGATCGCGCCGCGAAGTTCATGATCGAAGGCGCCGAGCGCCGCGGCGAATTGAAACCGGGCGTGCGGATCATCGAGCCGACCAGCGGCAACACCGGGATCGCCCTGGCCATGATCGCCAGCGTGAAGGGCTACGAGATCGAGCTGGTGATGCCGGAAAACTCCACCGCCGAGCGCGTGGCGACCATGGAGGCGTTCGGGGCGAAGGTCACCTTGACCCCGGCGGCGTCGGGGATGGAAGGCGCGATCGACTACGCCAAGGCGCAGGCCGCCAAGGGCGGTGCGCTGATGCTGAACCAGTTCGGGAATCCCGACAACTCGCGCGCCCACTACGAGACCACCGGACCCGAGATCTGGCGCGACACGCAAGGGAAGATCACCCACTTCGTGTCGGCGATGGGCACCACCGGGACCATCATGGGGACCTCGCGCTACCTCAAGGAACAAAATCCGTCGGTGACGATCGTGGGCGTGCAGCCGGCCGAAGGCGCCAAGATCCCGGGGATCCGGCGCTGGCCCAAGGAATATCTGCCCGCGATCTTCGAGCCCGCGCGGGTGGACGAGATCATGGACGTGGCGCAGGAGGAAGCCGAAGAAACGGCCCGGCTCCTGGCGCGTCGCGAAGGCATTTTCACGGGGGTGTCGGCGGGAGGCGCATGCGCCGCAGCCTGCCGCCTGGCCGCCACCCTGGAATCGGGCGTGGTGGTGTTCGTATTGTGCGACCAGGGCGACCGGTATCTGTCGTCGGACCTGTTTTCCAAGACCGCAAGAGGAGGCGCGTGATGGCTGCTGGCAAGATGGGCGTGAAGCTGGAACAGACGGGACCCGTCCAGTTCAAGGTGACCAACGCTTCGGGCGCGGTGTCGGTGATCGACGGCCCCGCCGACATGGGCGGCGAGAACGCGGGGCTTCGCCCCATGGAGACCCTGCTTTCGGCGCTGGCCGGGTGCAGTTCCATGGACGTGATCCATATCCTGAAGAAGCAGCGACAGAATCTGGACAAGCTCGAGGTGGAGGTCGAAGGCGAACGCGCCGACGCCGTGCCGGCCGTGTTCACAAAAATCCACTTGCGGTTCGTGGCGCACGGCGATCTGGACCCGGCCAAGGTCCAGAAGGCCGTGGAACTTTCCATGGAGAAGTACTGTTCGGTGTCGAAGATGCTGCAGCCTTCGGTGCAGATCACGGCCGAGGGCGTGGTCGCCTAGGAAGCGCGGAGGGGCCAGGAATTGATTATGTTCTGGTACCGTGAGCGGGACTGTACGACCAGTCCCTTTGCCCCCTACCACCGCAATCCCTGGATTCCCCACATATGGCAAGCAACATCTTCCTAGCGCTTCTCCTGCCTGGTCTGGCTGCGGCCGCGGTTCCGGTCCGCGTCCCGTCACCCATGGAATCGGGCAAAACCATCCCCTTGGAAGAGGGGGCTCGGTTGCCGGACGGGACTTGGGTGGTGGAAGACACCGGGCGCGCGGTCTGGTACAGCGTCGATCGCGGGGCGAACTGGGCGCTGGTCCCGGAATCGGATACCGAATTCCCGGAGGTGTTCGGCAGCGCGGTCGTCGATGTCGAGGAACGCCGCTATTGGATGAGCTCGACCGGATGGCGCGACATGTCGATGCCCTCCAGCTACAAGGATGGCACGGAGTCGTTCTTCAGCAGTTCCGGGGAGCGTTCCTTCGTGGATGCGAACGGAGGCAGGTACTACGTGTCGGACGACAGTCTTCGGACTTGGCGGGAGGTCCTCCAGCTTCCGACATCCTCCCTTCCGCCGGAAGGCCAGGAGACCGTCTTCGATCGTGGCCTGGGGCGATACTGGTTCACGGTGGCCGATTCTCAGTATTTGCGCGGCACCACCGACGGTCAAAACTGGATGCGCATTCCGCTGCCCCAGGGCGTCATGCCGTTTTCGACGTACTTCGACCCCGAGGATGCCGGAATCGCGATCGTCGGGATGGACGCAAGCATGGAACCCGGCTACTGGTGGACCACCGACCAGGGGATGAACTGGCGTCGACTCGAAATGAAGCAGCCTGGAGAGATGGTCCAGCGGATCGGGACCGGGGTCTACGCTTCCTTGACGATGGATGGCCAGTCACAGACCCACTGGATCGGGAGCACCCGCAACGGCCCATGGACCAAGGTCGAGCTTGCCGGAGTGGAAGCGATCTTCACCGATGGAGGTCGGATCTACGCCGTCGGATCCGAAGGATTGTTCCAGATCGAACTATCCGATGTGGGTGTCCGGCCTTCCATGGCGAGATCGTCCTTCGCGATGCGTCGGATCGACGGTCGCCTCCAGATCGAAATTCCAAAGGGAATGACCGGCAGCTCCTGGAAGATGCTCGCCGCCAACGGTAGCCTTCTCGCTTCGGGAACCGTGCGGAACACGGCACTTGTTGTCGATCTTCCGGGGGAGCCGGCTTGGCTGTGGCTGGGCGACAGGGCCCAATCCTTGCCTCGTTTCTGATCCTCTCCTCATCGCATCCGGTGCTCTGGCGTCCTCCGCGTCGGAGCTGATCGGTCTCAATCCTTCCAGCTGTTGACGGCGTCCACGACCTGGCCGATCTCGGATTCGGTCAGGTACGGGTGGATGGGGATGGAGATGCATTCCTTGGCGTGCCGCTCCGATGCCGGGAGGCCAGCGGGATCGGTGCGCAGATTCCGGCAGGGTGCCTGATGGTGGACGGGGATGGGGTAGTGGAACAGGCTTTCCACGCCGTGCCGTGCCAGATGCGCCTGGAGGCCTTCGCGTCGCGGCGTGGTCAGGACGAACAGGTGGTGGACATGCCGATCGGCGTCGGCCGGCAGCGGTAGGACCCGCAAGGCGGGGTTGGCGATTTCGCGCGCGTAGATGCGGGCGATCTCGCGCCGTCGCGAAGTCCAGGTTCGCAGGTGCTCGAGGCGCTCCCGGAGGATCGCCGCCTGGAGTTCGTCCAAGCGGCTGTTCAGTCCGGGCACGGGGTGCTGGTAGCGGACCGATTGGCCGTAGTTGCGCAGCATGCGGGCGCGTTCCGCGAGCTGGTGGTCCTCGGTGGTGATGGCTCCGCCGTCGCCCAGGCATCCCAGATTCTTGGTGGGGTAGAAGCTCCAGCCCGCGAAGGCGCCCCAGGTTCCGGCCGGTCGGCCCGAAGCCTTGGCGCCGTGGGCCTGGGCGCAGTCTTCCAGCAGGTGGATTCCGCGGTCGGAACAGAGTCGCGACAGTTCCTCCAGCGGCCCGACCTGCCCGTACAGATGCACCAGCATGACGGCTTTTGTCCTGGGCGACATGCATCGCTCCACCGAGGCGACGTCCAGGTTCGCGGTGTCGGGCTCGATGTCGGCCATGACAGGTTGTGCGCCCGCGCGCAGGATCGCGAGGGTGGTGGCGAAGGCGGTCATCGGGGTCGTGACGACTTCGTCGCCATGGCCGATTCCCAGGGCGCGCAATCCGATCTCCAATGCGTCCATCCCGTTGGCCACGCCCACCGCCTCGGTCGCCCCGATCCATCCGGCCCATTCGGATTCGAACGCCTTCACCTCGCCGCCCAGCACGTACCATCCCGATCGGATCACGCGTTCGGTGGCGGCCAGCTGCGCCTGGACCAGCGACTCGTCGTCGCGACGGAAGTCGTTCATGGGGATCAAGTCAGGCCTCCCAGTAGCGGTCGCCGTGGACGCGATAGTATTCCAAGGTGCGCCGCAAACCCTCGTGGAGCTCGACCTCGGGGCGCCATCCCAGCACGGCGTTGGCCAACGCGAAATCGCCGTAGTAGTCGCCGATGTCGATCGCCTTGCGGTCGGGCGGGAAGGGGACCAGTTCCCAGTTCCCTTGGCCGTGGATCTTCACGATGGTTGCGGCGAGATCTTTCAATCCGACGATTTCCGTGCTGCCCAGGTTCATGACGCGTCCGATCGCATCGTCGCGCGATGCGGCCAGCAGGAACGCCTCCACCGCGTCGTCGACGTAGTTGAAATCGCGAAGCTGCAATCCGTCGCCGAACACCTGGATGGGTTTCCCTTGCAGGAGGTTGCGCACCCAGACGCCAAGAAATGTCTGGCGGGCGTCCTTCACGCGCATGCCGGGACCGTAGGTGTTGGTCAGGCGCAGGGCCGTGCAGGGGATCCCGTGGACCTTGCTGTACAGGATGTGGTACCACTCGCCCGAGACCTTGTTGATCCCGTTCACGTCCACCGGGACGATGGGGTGGTTTTCGTCCACCGGAAGGTATTGCGGCTTGCCGTAGATCTGGCGGGTGGATGCGTACACGATCCGGATCCCGGGATTGTGCTTGCGGGCGGCTTCCAGGATGGAAAGCTGGGAAGTGGAGTTGATTTCCAGATCGGTGAATGGATCCGTCATGGAGTCCAGGTGGCTGGTCTGCCCGGCCAGGTTGAACAGGTAATCCTTGCCTTGGATCAGGTAGGCCATGGCGTGGGGATCGCGCACGTCGGTGATGTTGACTTCCACTCGATCGCGGATGTCCTGGATGTTGGCGACGTTCCCGCCGTACTGGGGGATCAGGCTGTCGACCAGCGTCACCTTGGCACCCATGGAGACCAGGCGGCGCGCCAGGTTGGATCCGATGAACCCGAGTCCTCCGGTGACGAGGATGGAGCGGTTTTGGAAATCCATTCAGATGCTCCCCAAGGACGATGCCCGGTGCGGAGACCACGGCCCGATCCCCGAACCGCGGGCTCCGATGGTTCGCGAAACGACCACCGATGCCGACGCGTGAATGATAGCATCGGGTCGCGATCGGGAATGGCCGCCGTTGGGGAATGCCGGGATTGCCGGAATCCGGCAAGTACTCCGGATTCCGTCGCCCCCATGGCGCGCCGATCAGCCTCGGATCAGCCTCCGCGCAGCCCGAGCGCCGCGCAGCCGGCAAGCACCACCGATAGCCCAGCGACCTGCTGCCAAGGCATGGATTCGCCCAATGTGGCCATGGCCATCAAGGGCAGCAGCGCCGGTCCCGCCAGCGAGAGGATGGACGACCGCACCGCCCCGATCCTCGCGAGTCCGGTCTGGGCCAGGAACGACGGCACCACGGTCCCGACCAGCACGAGTCCCGCGACGCCCGGGATCCAAGCGACCGGCGTATCCACGACCACGGCCTGGTGCCCCGTAACGACGGTTTCTGCCAAAGCGGGAATGGCCGCGGCGGCCATGCCCACCGACGTGGAAAGCCACACCCCCAGGCGCTTCTGGACGGGGCCGACCTTCACCACGAACACGGCCCACGCCACCGACGCTCCCACGATCAGGAGCGCGCCGCGAGGGTCGGCGAACGAGCGTCCTTCGTCGCGCCCGGCCAGGGCCAAGGCCATCCCCAGATAGCACACCGCCACCGAACCGACCACGATGCCGCGCGGTCGCGTGCGCGAGAGAACGGCCGCGAACAGCACGACGAAGACCACGCTGGACTGGATCAGGATCCGTTCCAGGCCCGCGCTCACGCTGTCCAGTCCGGCGAAGTTCATGCGGGGCGCCGCCCAGAATCCGAGCCACCCCAAAACCGCCATCTTGGCCAGATCGCCCGACGCCGCGTGCTTGCGCGACAGGTTCCAGAAGACGACCGCCAGGTACAGCGGCGCCGCCCACGCCAGGCGCAGCGCGAGGATGTCGCCCGACGTGGCGGAATCCGCCATGAGATGCTTCACGAACAGGCTCTTGGTGGAATAGAGGATGGATCCCGCGATGACGAAAAATGTCGCGAGGGAGTCTCCCGATCGGGGGAGAGCGCGGTCTTGCGTCTCCATTTTGGCGCTTCTTTCTGGTTCTGCGTGTGTTGCCGTGGTGGACGGAAAACGAAAAGGCCCGCATCCCTGGTCGGGAGCGGGCCTTCGCCTCGTCGCGTTCGGAATCCGGAATGCTACCGGATCCGGTGGACAATGGCTTCGCCGCCCCCGTGGAACTTGATCCAACGGTGGATTCGCTTGGAGGCGAATTTCGGCGAGAGCGACATCGTCATGGATTGAAGATATCGCTCGCGGCGCGATTACGCAAGGGGGCGGGCCTTGAGAGAGCGAACGACCTCAGGCCGATCGCGTTGGAACCGTTCAGTACGCGAGTTCCAATCGAGCGGCGATCGGTGCTGATGGACGGACCCGTTGCAGATCTGCGGAGGCGAACACCTTGGCGAGATCCAGCCAGATGCTCCCGTAGGCATGCGAGTATCCAAGGTGGAGTTCCCCTCGGCAAGCCAAGTCGCCGGTGCCTGCCAGAAAGGTCTTCTGCGACACGTTGTTGTCGGCTTGGGCGTCGGTCCATCGGGATCCCGGATCGGTTCCTTTCCAGACCCATTCCAATGAGCTTTCCAGGTGGAATCCCGACCAGGCGCCGTAGGTGGTGGCCTTGACGGAAAGTGAATTGGGACCCGAAGGGTTGCCCAGAATAAATCCCTGGTGCGTCGCCTGCGCCGTGTTCGGCTCGTAATGGGCGTACACCCAAGGCTCGACGCGAGACCACTCCAGGATCGCGCCAAGATCCGCCTGGTGGACTTTGAACGCGGCCTGGGTGCCGACGGTGAGCGCCCAGCGGTTCTTCCACAGGTCGTTGAACAGGCTGGTCGGCTCGGAAACGTCGTCGACGAGGAATTCTCCGTAGACGCGCCATCCTTCGAGCGGGCGCACGTCCACGTCGAAGGACAGCTCTCCGTTGTTGTCGTTTTCCAGTCCTTGGCCTTTTTCCATGAACAGCGGCGCGAAGGGCAGGAGCGCGGCCGGTTCTTGTCGATCGTGCAGGATCAGGAGTTCGCTGGCGCCAAGGGTCAGCCAATCCGCGGCGAGCCATTCGTAGCGATGCCCGTAAAGCGAGCGCGAGCGCGAATTCTGTCGGAATGTCCCCGCGCCATCGATGGAAAGATCGGCCCAAAGCACGCGTACCCGCAGATCCCGCCATGTCGTCGTCCAGTCGAACAAGGGCATGGGGGGGGTCGCGGCCCCGAGAACGAGCGGGTACGAGTACGAAGGGCCCCAGTGCTGGCGGGCTCTGCCAAGGCCGATCCTGCCAAGGCCCGATTCGAACGCGAGCTTTCCTTCCCAGCGGCTGAAGGACGTGTAGTCAAGACGGGAATTGGCGCCTTCTTCTTGGAACTCCTGGTATTGGCCGTCCCAGGAAATCCTGGAGTCGCTGCTTTGGGCGGTGACCATGCGGGCTTCGACCCAGAACGCGAGCCGTTCGGCACGTCCGCGCAATTGGCCGCCCACATCCAAGGCAAGCTGGTGTTCGCCGTGCGGGTTGCGCGATTCCAGCCCGATCCTGGGGCTTGCGATCAGGGAGGAGTCGCTGCCCCCAAGAAGCTCCCAGCCTCCGACGGAACTTGCCGAATCGGGGCCTGGAAGAATGTATCCGATCTTGGCATCGGCGCGGGCGGCCTCGTGCATGGCCTTCAGCAGCGGGGGCAGGCCCCGGGTGCGCAAGGTGCGTGAGTCGTCCAGGCGTTGGTCGGGGAGCGTGGCGGCTCCCAGACCCATCAGCAGAGGCAACAGCATCTTCTTGTGCCGATCGCTACTTGGTCGCCACGATCAGCGCGATCGCCGTCTGCGCGAGCGCTCCAACGATCGCGGCGACGGTGCCCCAGACCTTGTACCAGTCGGTGGGCTCTTCCTTCTTGTAGGGAACGAAGATGACGGATCCTGGATCGGGGTCCTGCTTGGCGCGCTTGATCGTGGCCTTCTTGCCGTTGGCGTAGGTGATCATCACGCGGTCCTCGTCGCCGGTCTGGGTCAATCCACCGGCGGCATCCAGGTAGTCTTCGAGATCCATCCCTTTGACCCAAAGCACATCGCCGGGCGACACGACGTCGCCTCGGACCTGCACGGTGAGCTGTTCGAAGGGGATGTAGATCTCGTCGCCGTCCTGGAGCGCGAGCGAACCGCCCATCTTGCCCTTCAGCGCGTCGGCGAAATCGAAATTGACCTGGAACTTGTCGGATCCGCGCTTGCGGAACAGGCGGCCGCCGCGCGGGAATGCGTTGGGATCCAGCAGCCCTGCCCGGTCCATCAGTTCCTTGAACGATTCGCGCTTGCGCAGCAGGCTGTATTGCCCGGGGCTCTGGAAGGCGCCAGAAAGCGTCACGACCTCCTGCTGGTAGTACAACGGATCCACGGGAACCACGACGCGGTCGCCAGGCTGCAATTTGCGCTCGCCGGGTTGCGCGACCAGATCGTCGCGGATGTCGATTTCTTCCACCTTGACTTCGTTCCGGCCCGGAACCAGGTGTTCGATGCGGATTTTTCCTTTGAGCCGGTTCGGAGAGAACCCACCTGCCAGCGCGATCAGGCTTTGGGCCGTCATGTCGCTCTGCCAAAGGAATGTCACGGGGCGCTTGACCGCACCGACCACGTAGACAGAATCCTTCGCCTTGAGTTGGACAGCGCTCAAGACTTCCACCTGGTCGCCTTCTTGCAGCGCCAGCGATGGGCCTGTGGAGTCCATGGGGTCGGACAGGAACGTGAACGTGGAATCGGGCAGGATCCGTCGCACGATCACACGACCGATCTTGGCGTCGGGGCGCAGTCCGCCCGCAACGGAAATGGCATGCGCCACCGTGGCGCCATCCTTCAATTCGTAGCTTCCCGGGTACCACACCGGCCCCACCACACTGAAATGGCGTCGACCAAAGTCGTTGGTCCCACGCACGAACAGGGCGTCGCCGTCCATCAAGGGGTAGCTCTTGCCGCTGGCATACAGTTCCGGCGAATCGAGGTCCAACACGTCGCGCTTGCCGTCGTGCATGATGCGGGTCAGCTGGATGGAATGCTTGGCCGAGGGGTTGGCGCGGCCCGCGTAATCCAGCAGCTCCTTCGCGCCTTCGTGTTCCTTCAGTTCGTAGATCGCACGCTGTCCGACATCTCCGTCGATGCCCACGATCTTGCGCGCGCGCGGCAGGAACACCACGTCGCCGTCCTTCAAGATCGCGTCCTTGGGCTTTTGACCCTTGAACAGCAGATCGTACAGGTCCACTTCCGACTTGTCGCCGTTGGCGCGCGTGATCTGGATGCTTCGGACCGATCCGATCTCGGAAGGACCTTTGGCGCGATACAAGGCCAGGAACACGTTGGAATTCCCGGGAAGATCGTAGCCGCCGGGTTGGGCGACGCCGCCCATCACGAACACCTTGGTGGCGCTGATCGATTCGGGACGCAAATTGACGAACACGGTTCCTTTGCCGATGCCGCCGTACACCGACTTGAGGCGCCCTCGCAACAATTCCTGCGCTTCGGCCAGGTTCAGGTTGTTCAACGAAACCAACCCGACCCCTTCGATGTTCACTTTTCCTTGGCTGTTGACGACCAGACGCGTTTCGCGCTCGACCATGCCCCACAGGGTCAGGACCAGGTTGTCGCCGGGCTTGATGGGGTAGTCGGGTGCGACGGCCGTCTGCAGGTCGTAGAACGCGCTCGGCAGCGCGCGAGCGAAGTAGTCGATCTCGTAGCGCCGCAAGCCCTTGGACGCAGGAGCGACGAACCGTTCTTCGGGTTGCTCCGCCAAGGCCGTTTCTTGTTGGGCCAGGGTCGGTCCGGCGTCGGCGCGGGCCGGTTGGTTCGCGCCGGATGCACTGCCGTCCTTGAGGGCACCTTTCAATTTGGCATCGGCGACGGCTTGCCTCGCCATGCCGATTTCTTCTTCGCTGAGCGAAGACGGATCGCGTCCACCCAGCATGGAGCGGGCCTTGGCGACCTGTTCGGGGGTGGCCGTGGCGGGGTCGATCCCGATCTTCTGGGCGAAGATCTGCTCGCTGGGTGTCAGGTCGGCGGTCTGGGACCACGCCGAGGTGGCGAACAGGGCAAGCAGGACAAAGCACAGGCGCTGCGCCCGGCCAAAGGAGCGAATCGGGGTGAGTGCGGTCATGCCGATCAAGATTGTCCCTCCGGCGAAGCTGGCGACGTGCCGGCGAATGGGTGACGAAGACGTTGTTTGTCGCACCAGAAGGCGTCGTAGGCCGCGGCGAAAGCGAGCCCAAGGAAGGTTCCGGCGAAGGCGCCCAGCAGCACCAGAATGGTCCGGCGAGGCCCGGTCTTCTTGACGGGGAGCATCGGCGAATCGATCACGTCCAGGACGGGGAGATCCTTGGCTTCGTCGATCTTGGCCATTTCGTACTGCTTGACGAGTTGCAGGTAGATCTCCTGGTTGATCTGCAGATCGCGGAGGATTCGTCCTTCTTCGAGCTGGTATTCCGGATCCATGCGCAGGCGGTTGCTCTGCCGGAAATTGCGCAGGATGTTCTCCGATCTCGCCAGATCGGTCTTCACTTCCTTGAGCCGCGTTTCGATGAACTGGCGGTTGGCCCCCGCCTTGGTGCTCAGCTTGTTCACCAAGGTGTTGTTCAGCTCGTCGATGAGGAACCGGTTCACGTCGTAGGCCACCCGAGGATCTTCGAACTGGGTGGACAGCGTGATGACGCCGGTCTTCTTGTCCTTGGAGATCGAGATGTATTTGCCGTTGCGGATTTCCTTGATCAGGAGTTCCCGCTCCTTGGCTTGCCAATCGGGTTCGGTGGTGTCGGATTCCGTCTCCCAGAAATCGCGCAGCAGGAACGGCGCCGACGTGTCGGGCCAGTGCTTGCTGGCTTTCCAGGGACGGTCCAGGACCGCCTGCGCGAAATCGGAAGAGCGCAGGATGTCTTCGATGTACACCGAGGCGTCGCCCGACTTGCTGGATGGGTCGACACCTGCCAGGGAGGCCAACGCGCTCAGTCCACCCATGAGGCCGGTTCCAGACGACTGGAAGACCAATTTTGCGTTGCTGGAGTAGGTATTGCGCTGCAGCAAGGCGTAGGTCAGGCTGGCGGCGACCACCACCACGAACACGGCGGAGGCGAGCAGCTTGTGGCGCAGGCAGCGCGCCAGGAGCGCTCCTAGATCCAAGTACACGATCTCTTCATCACTAGCCGGCATGGAACTTCTTTCTCGATGTGAACGGACAAGAACTTACATACAGCGACAGGCACGCCCCGGGGCTCGGCGGGAGCGAATTCAGGAGGACCTGGGTTGCGCCTGGTTCTTGCGCGATCCAAAGAGTGCCCCAAGGACAAAAGGCACGGAAATCAAGGCGAATTGGATGTTGTAGACCACGTAGCGCTTGAAGAGCCGCCGAGGCTCCTGCAGGAACCGGTAGAGCCATTCGCAGCCGCAGCGCTGCCATCGCAACGGCGCGCGTTTGACGATTCCCGCCACGACATCGAAGCTGCCTCCCACCCCCATGGTGAAGTTCACCCGGGCAAGCACATCGCGGTGCCGGTGCAGGAAGTTTTCCTTGGTCGGCGACGAGATGGCCACGAACAAAATTTGGGCGCCGCTGGCCGCGATCGATTCGGCGATCGACCGTTCTTCTTCCGGCTTGTAGTAGCCGTTGCGATACCCTGCCATGACCTGCGGAGAAT
>ENA-UPSM01002397-UPSM01002397.1-activated-sludge-metagenome-genome-assembly--contig:-NODE-2397-length-22911-cov-5.411708_pt1 | contig 22911 bp, 15 predicted proteins | sample MGYA00238181_ERZ773283 | MGnify/ENA primary metagenome ERZ773283 (study PRJEB29023, sample SAMN05720199) | activated sludge metagenome | isolation source: Anaerobic digester | place: Japan...
GTTCCCAAGCGCCGCCATTCAACATTACGGTATGCAGTAGCCTTTCCTCAACACCGGCCCGTGGGCTATGGACGAATGCCGCACACACCTGAACAATGTCCGCGAAGCGTATTTGGGCATTGCGTGTGGAGTTCAACGCTGATTCCGGCTGCAGCGCGGTTCCTGTGGAATCAGCCCGAAACCTTCTCGTCTTGAGGACATGTTCGGGCTTTTCGGAGTTGGTCCTGTATCCTCACTCTTTGGTAAACAGATATATGTATCATTTATCTATTAGAAAGAAAATCCAAGTACCACAAGATGTGGGAGAAGAAACTCTGCAAATGGCAAGGTTTTCCACAGGTCCTGAAGTACTCCTTTTGAGGACGGAGGAAAACTCATAGCATACATGACATGATCTTGTCTGACCCTATCTAAACCATTTAATTGGAATAATTTAGGAGTATATGGAAATGTAGCTGACAAAACTTATGAGTTTGTGAATTTTGTCGCGATTCCTCTTGGGCTTGGGGATTTCCACAAGTAATCCACAGGCTGTCTCCATAGGCAGCCGAGTCGTCCCTTTACCACAACATAAGGGACATATCCTGGGTTGCAAAGACGATCGTCTCAAATTGAACATGGCGGAGACATCTGTATCGTGTCGTCAGGCACGAGCTCGGCACGGCCGATCGAAGCAGACCAAGGGATTCTATAAAGACAGGACGAAGGTTTTCTAGATGCGAATAGGCATCACGATGTTGAGATAATTGTCCAGGGGCTTGTCTTTGAAAGGTTTCAGAAGCCCCGGGCTCATGCCGTCCTTGAGAACCAGACATGTCTTCTCAGTGTCGATATGGCGCAGGGCATCCAGGATGAAATCAGGGTTGAACGCGATTTCCAGCAGGTCGCCGGGATATTCCACGGACATGTCTTCCGTATATTCGCCGACTTCAGGAGTGACCACGCGCAGCGTAAGTTGCCCGTCGTTGAAGATGAAACGTACCGAGTTGAATTTGTCGTTTGTCATGGTCCGAGTACGTCGAATAGCCTCCATGAACAACGACGTGCTTATGTAAGCTTCTTTATCGTGTTTTTTCGGGATGACCATGTCGTAATTTGGAAACGTTCCTTCGATAAGAGCTGTTACTAAGCGGTTGGAATCAAAAACAAAGGCTGCTTGAGTTTCATCGAAGAAGAGTCTTACATCTCCTTCACCGGTAAAAAGGCGCTCGAGTTCTGAGATCATTTTCCCGGGAATGATGACTTTTATCGAGAGTCCTTCCGGTATGTTCTCGGTCGTGCTGCACAAAGTCATCCGGCGCCCATCAGTAGCAACTACCGTGAGCGCACCGCCCTGGATTTCAAAGAGCAAACCGGTAAGATTGTATCGCGTCTGATCCGAACAAATGGCAAATGAGGTATTCGAAAACAACTTCTTCAAAACCACCTGATCGAGAATAATCGGCTCAACATTGCCAAAGCTTCTTATGGGAGGAAATTCCTCGGGCGACATACTGAACAGTTTGGTGTCAGTTTTCCCGGCCTTCAGTGTTACGACATTGCTCTCAGCAAGCCCGAGGACCAAGTCTCCACTTGGCAGTTCCGAGAGAATCGACGATAGACGCTGAGAAGACACCGTAAGCGAGCCAGGTTCGTCTACTGTGCAATCCACGGAACACTCAATGCTGATCTTGAGATCGGTGGCCGTGAGACGCACCTGACTTTCTCCGGTCTCCATCAGAATATGCGACAGAATCGGCAATGCCGATTTTGGCGATACCACCGTCTTGACCTTATTGACAGCATCCAGCAAGTCCTGTCGCGCGATTGTGATTCTCATTCCCAGGTCTCCCTCCGTATCCCCGATTGAAGCATCTCAATTCGATGAAGTGTTTTTCACTTGTATAATCTATTTTTTTTGAAAGAAATACAAGTATTCGAAGTCATAGGCGGCTGTATAGTGTGGAGAACGATCTAAAGCCCGAATAAGTAACAAGTTAACTTGTTGGAAAAATCTGGAGAGTTGGTATCGGATTATCCACATCATTCACTGAGCGAGCCAAGGAACTGAAAAACGAGCTCCATTCGGCCGGCCAGATGTGGATGACCTGGTAAAAAATCCACCAGAGAACCAACGTTCTTCAGACACTTTCCCCAATGACAAACGACTCTTGATGTTCCACGCAGAATGATTCTTCCCTGGAGAAAAAGAGAGCCGTATTCATTATCAGTCCGGCTGCGAGAGTGCCTGAACACCCAGATCGTGGAACACGTTCTTCGTGTGAAATATGCGGGCGTCACACGATACTTCAAGGATTTATAAGCCATCTATTCACACCACCTTATAGAGCTTGCTGAGAAGTCAGGAAAAACCAGCAGGTATAGCTAAGCCATTGTTACACTATGATTTATCAGGGTCATTCAAACAATCTGTATTCAAAGGGCTATTCTGCAGACAGATGTTTTCCACAACTTATTAACACTTGGTGTAATATCGCTTACACACTTGTAGGGCTAACCCTGATAAGCCACACCCAGGGTAACACCGTCGGCGTGTGCAAATCGCGGGCACGCGGGTTCAGGTGCGGATGACGCGCAGAAATTCCTCGGGCGGAATGATGCCTTCCTTAACCTTATTCCGGCACCGGTCAGCCATTGTCTTCAGTTTCGCGGCGCGGCAGATTTTTTCGGTAGATTCGTCCGCGGCGATCATTTGGCGAATCTGCGGAGTGACTTCGAGAACCTCGAAGATGCCCGTGCGCCCTTTTGTTCCCGTGTGGTAACACGCAGTGCATCCCTCGCCGCGGTAAAGTTTCTTGGTGCTCTCGGGAAGGTTCAAGGATTTGAGCATCGCTTTTGCGGGAGTGAAGGCTTTCTTGCATTTCGGACAGACCTTCCGCACCAGACGCTGGGCGACCACGGCCGTAAGGGAACTCGCGAGCAAATAAGATGGCACGTCCATATTGCGCAGGGTGCTGATCGCCTCCGGCGCATCATTTGTATGGAGCGTGCTGAACACGAGGTGCCCGGTCATGGCCGCGCGAATTGCTATGCGGGCGGTTTCGGCATCGCGTATCTCGCCTACGAGGAGGACGTCGATATCCTGACGCATGGCCGCGCGCAGGGTGTTGGCGAAACTGACACCGATGTCAGTCTCAATCTGGACCTGGTTGATTCCGGAAAGCTGGTACTCCACGGGATCTTCCAGTGTGACAATACTTTCGGTGAGTACATTCTTCTGATTCAGGGCGGCATACAATGTGGTGGTCTTGCCGCTTCCCGTCGGGCCGGTCACGAGGATCATTCCGTAGGGCTGCTGAATAAGAGTGGAGAGCTTCTTGATGTCCTCTGTTTCAAGACCGAGATCCTTGATTCCTTGGAGAACCGCTGAAGCATCGAGCAGACGCAACACCACGCGCTCGCCCAGGAAACACGGCAGCGTGGCGACGCGAATGTCGAACTCTTTGTCCGCAAAATCGAACGCGATGTGGCCGTCCTGAGGGTGGCGCGTTTCCGTAATATCCATATCCGCCATAATCTTGACGCGGGATACGACAGCGGCCTCGATCTCGTGGTCAATGCTCATAACATCATGCAGAACGCCGTCGATGCGGTAGCGGACGCGCATCTCGGGCTCCTGCGGGTCGAGATGGATATCGGTGGCGCCCGAGTTCACGGCGCCTTCAATCATTTTGCTTACGAGCTGCATTACCGACGCCCCAGATGCTTGCCGAGCAATCTCCGCAAAATCCAAGGTGGTCTCTCCCGTGACGATTTCTTCAATCATAACAACCTCGCCTTGTTTTTCCTCGCCCTGCTTCAGAGCTTTGGATGGTTCCATTTTCTCGGGGACACTCTCTGGCCGGCGTCTGGGCGCCGCTTTCGGTGGAGGCGCCTCGGGTTCATCAAGGGCAGCCGTGGCGCGTTTGCCATACCGCTTTTTCAGCTCTTCGTTAAAGTTGTCAATGTGGCTCAGGATCGGATGAATGCGTTTACCCAGGAAGACCTCCGCATCTTCGAGGGAGTTCAACACTCGCGGATCGCCGATCAGAGCCGTAAGCCGGTCGCCTTCTATTCGCACCGGGATGAACTTGTATTTTCTTGCCACGCTCTCGGGCACCGCCTCGAGAGCTTCGGCGTGGCTCGACGTTTTCGGCAGGGTGGCATATTCCAGCTTATGCTGTCTTGCCAGGGCCTTCGCCAGAGCTTCGGGTCCGACGATCTTGCCATCGAGCAAGATCTTTCCCAACAGGCGTCCCGTGCGCTTCTGTTCCGCCAGCGCCTTCTTGAGATCCTCTTTCGTCACTTCCCCCATCTTCACGAGGGTAGCGCCGATGGACTCGTCTTGTTGACGCTTTGCCTTCGAGTGATACTCGTAACGGAACAAGTCTTCGAGGGCGCCAACGCTGATGATCTCTTTCTGAATCAACTGGCGGTACCATGGAACTCCCGTAGCTTCTTCCCGTTCCATGATGGCGTCCAATTCCTCGCGCGTCAGCACTTCCTGGCGGACCAGTTCGTCTCCAAACTCGTGTTTGCCGGATATTCCTGCCATGGGACTCCCCTTACATCTTCACGTTGAAATATCTTGCCCCCCACATTATATGCACGTCTCGCGTTTACGTAAAGAAATTTTCATCATCAGCCCTGTCAGGCAATCGTGTGGCGGGTGCAGATCCTGTGCCCTTTCCATCCAAGCCGGACCAGTTGAGCAAGCCTGCTTGGCAGGGGCGGGCAGCAGCGCGGAACGCGCCGTCGACCCACCGTCAACTCCTTGGGGTATCCTGGCGAAGGCGATAGGAGGCGGCAAGGGCGTTTGCCTGCCATGTTCTGCTGTGGCAACGCCGGTCTTTTCTTGTGGCGCCGCTTCTGGTATACCAGCGCAGGGGTTCTTGAATGCCGGTTGTTTACGAATAGGAGATGTTCTTTGGTGCCGCAAGTCGTCGGGTGCACAGTTGTGCTTGTTATTGCCCTGGGGATGAATCTCGCAGCGGAGCGGAAGAAATTTCCCGGACGGGTTCTTTTCAAGATGGTGGCTTCGACGGCTTTTGTAGCTCTTGCCTACTTCGGCGGCGCGCTTGGGACACCGTATGGACGGTGGGTTCTTTTTGCCCTCATTTTGTGCTGGATAGGCGATTTGCTGCTTGCCTATGAAGACAAGCTACTTTTTCTTGTAGGGTTGTTCGCGTTTCTGGGTGCGCACGGGGGGCTGGTGTATGCGTTCTTTATGGCGGGCATCAACCCGGTCTGGGCTCTGGCCTCGGGGGTGGTTATGATCCTGCCGGCGCTGTTCGTCGTGCCTTGGTTGCGCCCTCACGTGCTCCGCGAGATGAAGATACCCGTGTACGCGTACATGCTGGTCATTTCAAGCATGGTGGCTTTGTCCGCGGGGGCCGTGGGAAATGGGGGGCCTCCCATTCTTCTTCCCGGCGCGATTCTTTTCTATATTTCGGACATCTTTGTTGCACGGGAACGTTTTGTTCACTCCGGTTACGCGAATACCATCCTTGGCCTTCCCCAATATTACGCGGCGGTGTGGTGTTTTGCTCTGAGCGTCTGGCTGTACGGGTGAGCCATTCCGCTGGAGATGCGGCTTCTTTCTGTCCGTGTGGCGGATGGCGGCGCCGCCGTGCCATGTAGTACCATTGCCTTGAACTTTGGGCCCGTGCAGGAGGTTGGGCAATGGCGCAGTGGTCGTCATGGCAAACGGAAATCAGGCAGCGCGAAGAGTCTATTCTTTCCGCCGCGCGCGCCGTGCTGCTCGAGCGGGGGTACTTTGGTCTGACCATGGAACGGGTCGCGTCGGTAAGTGCGTGCCCGAAAGGCACCATGTATCAACACTTCGGGTGCAAGGAGGACCTGCTCGTGGCGCTTGCCGTCGCGTGCGCGGGGGCGCGGCTCGAGATGATGGAGCGCGCGGCGGCACATTCGTGTCCGTCACGGGAGCGGGTCGTGGCGCTCGGCGAAGCGGTTGCGCTCTACACCCGGCTCAATCCGGACGGCTCGCGCATCATGCACATGACGGTCGGGCCCATCCGCGAAAAGGCGTCTCCCCAACGTCTCAGCGAGCTGGTGCATCTCGAGGAGCGCGAAGTGGCCCTGCTCCACAGGATCCTCCAGGACGCGGTCAGGGAAGGCAACCTTACGCCTCAAGACGACAGCGTGCTCAAGGAGATGGCATTCGGTATATGGGCCCTGGTTGACGGCGCATTCACCCTCATTGAACGCAACAGTCCCCGGGAAGTTCTCGGGATCGACAACCCGTTTTCCAATCTCTTTCGTGTATTCAGCGTTCTGGCGGACGGATACGGCTGGCGTCCTCTTTTTCACGAGCTTGACTGGGAGGAAAGTCTGGCGCGAGCGCGGAAAGAGGTCTTCCCCGAGGAAGCGCAGCGTCTCTATGGCGAAGGCAACTGGTACGGCGACCGCGGCTGACCTTTCCGAGGGCTGAGGCCGCGTGTGCTGTCCAATTCCTGGAGTTTCGGCAATGTACATTCACAGCGCTCTGATCGTGGCTGGTTTCGTGGTTTGGGCTGCCGGGGCGGCCGCATCGGATGCGGAAGGAGGGGGACTGCGCGCCGGCGTGGCCAAGAGCGACATTACCACCTCGGCGGAGGGGGTGCGCATCAACGATCCGCTGTACGCCAAGGCCCTGGTGATGGACGATGGCACGACCAGGCTCGCCATCGTCGCAATGGATGTTACCGCTATTGGAGGCATCGGCGAGGTCGGGGACGACTTTCTGCCGAATCTCCGCGCGCGCATCGAGCGCGAACTGGGGATTCCCGCCCGGAACGTCCTGGTCAACGCGTCGCATAATCATCCTCCGTGCCGTTTGCTTTGCGAACCTCCGGAGCAACTCGAGCGGACGTTCGATGCGGTGCGCCGTGCCGCCGAGAGCATGACCGGGGTCAAGGTGGGGGCGGGCGAAGGCCGCGAAGACCGCATATCGATGAACCGGACCCTTATCCTCAAAGACGGCAAGGCGTGGACGATTCGGCACACGAATCCCTGCCCGCCCGATGAGGAGGTGGTGGGCGTGGGACCCATCGATCCCGAGGTTGGAATACTCCGGATAGACCGTTTGGACGGACGCCCTTTTGCCGTGGTCTACAATTTTGGCTGCCATCCCTACCTGACTGTCCCGAGAGGCGGTGTGACAGCGGATTTCCCGGGGTTCGCCTCGGGGGTCATCGAGGAGAATCTGGGTGAGGGCGTCATGGCCTTGTTCCTGCAGGGCGCCCTTGGCGACATCACCGAGATCCTGTATAAAGACGTCCACCGGCCGCGCGACTCCGAGCCGTTGGGCATTCTGCTGGGGCTCAGCACGTTGAAGGCGCTGCACGGCATCGAGACCCGGGCGGGAGCGCTGAAGGTCGTCTCCGAGACAATCAAGCTTCCCAGGAAGACGGATTTCGACGAGCGGATCGCGGAACTCGAAGCAGAACAGGCGCAACTACTTAAGTCATTGAGAGGCACCAGTTTGAACGTCAAGACGTTTGTGCCGCTTTACATTCAATATACGCTCGACCCTGAGCATCCCTCGGATTACTCGTTCCGGTACCTGCATTCGGAGCAGATGGGCACCGACGAGTTGAGCGAAATCGATGCGCAGAATAAGGCGCACCTCGCGAAATACCTCCAGAACATGCGGACCATGGAGAAGCTGGCGCGGATACAGGACAAGATCGCTACGTTGGAACGGCACAAGGAGATAAACCGGGCCGCCGGGGAGCCAACCGTCACTACCGAGGTACAGGGCATCCGGATCGGGGACTTTGTGCTGGTCACGACGGCGACCGAATTGTGCGTCGAGATAGGTCTTAACCTCAAGAAAGCCTCACCCTTTGAACACACCTTCGTGGCGGCGTGTTCAAACGGTTACCTTCACTACGGTCCGCCCGCTGCCGACTATGTGAAAGGCGGATACGAAGTCACCGAGTGCTTTCTTGCCCCCGAATGGCAGGAAATCTACGAGACCACGGCGAAGGCGGTACTCCAGAGGCTTGAAGACGGAAACCCCTGAGGCGCACACCGCCATTTCGATTGCCGGGCTCGGCGGACCCTGCCGGGCTGTAACGGAACTTCGGGTTCACGTGTAGGATTCATAGTATGCATGCAGGTTGACTCGCGAGCCGGGTCGCATTATGCTGCGTGACGTCGTTGCGACGCGGATGCGTGCAGACGGGCTTGTAGCTCGGAACGAAGAAGGGGAATAGCCGTTATGAAACACGTTCGTGAAGTCTCGCGCATGCGCGTGCGCGAAGCCCAGGGCCCTGTTGAGATCCTGAGCCTGATCGGGTCGTTATTCACGATTCTATCAACAATGATTGGGGTCATACTGCCGCTTACCGGCGCAAAATAGTGGCTCCCGAGAAGCGTAAGGCGGTCCGCGAGGGCCGCCTTTTTTTCTTCCGCCTTGCCAGAAGCCTGCGATGAGCCAGTCCGAATGTCCGCATAGGCGGCTTTATCGAGTGCGCGTCCCTTCGTGCCGGGTGACGGGGTTTATTAGCGCGCCCCGATATGCATCCTGTCGCAGCCGGAAGCTCTCCTGAATTTCCATCAATTACCATGCTGTGGTACACTCAGGAACGACCCTGCCGCGTATGTGTTTCGGCGTGTCCGGGTATGTTTGCACCTCCTCACACAGTTGGAGCCTTTTGAATGATGAACTTCTTTCGACGGCATCCTGTTCTGGGCGGGATTGTGGGCGGTTTTGCCTGTTTACTCCTGATTGTGGCCGTGGTTGTGGCGTGGCGGGTCAAAGGGCCGTACCGTTTGTACCGAATGAACGTGCTCGAGACGGCCGCATCCAAGGGCATACAGCCCGGCGTGTTGGAAATCGGTGTCGCTACGCGCGACATCACGCCCGATCTGTCCCAATACGACCCCTGGGTCGATGCGGACGGAGACACCCGGTACCGTCCCGAAAAGGGCGACACCTACACGGACGCCAACGGCAACGGGCGCTTTGATGCCGTCTGGCTGGCGGGGTTCAACAGCAACCGCCCTGCCCAGGGAGTGCACGACCCCTTGTGGGTGCGCGCGCTGGCGTACCGCAACAATGGAGTTACCGGTGTGATGGTCGCTATTGACAGCATCGGCATAACGAATGAGCGGTTCATCACGGTGCGCAAATCGCTTCCGAAGGAACTCGGACTGGACTTGGTGACGCTGGCATCCAATCATATTCACGAAGTGCCGGACACGATGGGGATATGGAGTTACAAGGTTTTCCGGGGCTACTTTGACGATGCCTACCTGCAATTGGTGCTCACGGCGTGCAAGGACGCTATCATCGAAGCGGCCGGCAAACTCGAGCCGGCCGAAATGACGCTTGCGGCGGCAAGAATCGACCCCGAAGGATTTATGGACGACAGCCGCCTCCCGCATGTCTACGATGACCAGATTCGTGCGGCGTGGTTCACAAGACCCGGCACCCAGGACACGATCGCGACGCTGGTGTCGTGGGGGAACCATCCTGAGACCCTTGGGGGGAGCAACCCGTTGATCACATCGGATTATCTCCATTTTCTGCGGGAAGGCGTCGAGAAAGGCATCGAGGACCCCAATGGCGCGCCGGGATTGGGCGGGACCTGCGTGTTTTTCTCGGGCAATCTCGGGGGGCTGATGACCCAGTTGCACACGACGGTGCCGCATCGCGACGGGCAGCGGATGTTCGAGGAGGCCTCGTTCGAGAAAGCGCAGGCGCTGGGCGAAAACGTCGCCCTCGAGGTGCTCGCGGCCTTGCGGAGTTCCGACGCGGTCAAATCGGCCCATGCCGAAGTCGCGGTGGCTGGGCGTACGTTTTTCGTGCCTCTCGACGGGCCGTTCTACTGGGCCATTTTCGCGGGGGTGATCCATCCCGGGTGGTACTGGGGCAAGGGCCGCACCGAGGTCCACGCCATGCAGCTCGGGGACTTGTCCATTTTGACGTGCCCCGGCGAGTTGTACCCCGAAATCGCCGATGGGGGGGTCCAGTGCCCCCAGGGCGCGGACTACCCCGGCGAAATCCTTGAGACGCCGCCGCTCCGCCAGGTCATGCGGGGCGAGGTCAACATGATGTTCAATCTCGCCAACGACGAGATCGGCTATATGATCCCCAAGACGCAGTGGGACGACGTTGCACCGTTCGCCTACGGCCGCGAGAAATCACAGTATGGCGAAGAAAACTCGGGTGGTCCGTTCGTAGCGGCAACTTACCACCGGGCGGCGATCGAGTTGCTGAAGGACCTGTACGGCGGCGGGGAGCAGCTGGCCAGGGAGTAGGCGCCCGAAATTACCCGAAATTACCCCGGCACTCATTTCATTAGAAGAAGGCTCAGGGCCATGACCAGCATGCCGGCGATGAGGCCGAGGAGGCTGTCGTGTCCTTTTCCGTACGCGCGGCTGGTGGGCAGGAGTTCGTCAAGACTGATGTAGACCATGATGCCCGCGACGCCGCCGAAAAGAATGCCCATGATTTGAGGCGGGAAAACGCCGGCCTGGGCGCCGATCAGAAACCGCAGGGCGGCGTATGCCACGAGGGCCCCGATGGGCTCGGCCAATCCGCTCAACAGCGAGTAAAGGAAAGCTTTTTTCCGGTCGCCCGTGGCATAGAAGATGGGCACGGATACGCTGATGCCTTCGGGAATGTTATGGAGGGCGACGGCAACGGCGATGGCCACGCCGAGGGTCGGATCCTGCAAGGCCGCAAGGAACGTGGCCAACCCCTCGGGGAAATTGTGAATGCCGATTGCCAGCGCGGTGAACAGTCCCATGCGCAGCAGTTTTGTGTCGTGGGCATTGGCGCCGAGCTGGTCTATGGGCGCGGTTGGCGCCTGTGCCTGCGATTCCTGACCAGAGCCGGGCGCCGTAGCGTGTGGATTGTGCAAGGCGGCGGTCTTCTTTTCGGACCGGACCTCGTGCGGGTTCTCCGCGGCGGGAATGAGGTTGTCGACGACGCCGATCACGACGATACCGCCGAAGAACGAGGCGGCGTTGACCCAGTGTCCCCAGTAATCTCCGTAGGTTGCCACGAGGGCATAGGTGCCTTTGTAGAAAATCTCAACGAAGGATACGTACAGCATGACCCCCGCCGAGAAGCCTGTGGCCACCGACAGAAACCGGTAGTTGGTGCGGCTGGCAGTGAACGCGATCACGCTGCCGATGCCCGTGGCCATGCCCGCAAACAGGGTTAACCCGAGGGCCATCCAGACTTGTGACATGGGTTCCTCCTCTCCACGCGATCAAGCATACACCATTACGGCAACGCAAGGTTGTGAGCGAAAGAAGGTTTCGCGGGCCGGTCACGCTCGAGCGTACCACGGGGGCCGGGCGGCGGCTTTTGCGCGGGCCAATGTGGTGGTATGCTTCACGTCGCGGCGATGCGGGGCGGGAATGACGCCGTGGGTGTTTTCCGCGGAAGCCGCAGGCGTGGCGGCATGGGTGTTGTTGTCGAGAAGGTGCGGCGATACGGATTTCCGTGTCTACGTTGGATGTATGGGGGAACGGATGATGGTGTGGCGAGTATCAGGCGCGTTTGTTGGGGCACTTCTGGCTGGCGCTGGCGCATTCGGGCAGACGGCGCCTTGGCATCCCTATTTGAGTTATCCGGGCGGCGGGTACTGGACGGTTCGTGTGCCGGTCGAGGTTGAGAACACGAGCGGCCAGCCGCTGGCCGGCATGCCGGTAAGCCTCACGGTCCAGGAGGGCGACGGCACGGCCGGTCTGATCGGGGAACCGGCCGCGAGCTTGCGGGTGTTGACGGCGGCGGGGCAGGAGTATCTGTTCGACGTGCGCGAGCCTGCTGGCGTGATGAAGCGCGCGGGAACGCTTGCGCCGGGCGACGTGGTCACAATGCCGGTCGAAGCGGCTGCCGGAGCGAGGGCCTCGCTCTTTCTGTATGCGGGCAATCCAGAAGCGTGGTCACCGGTGGACTGGCTGAACGCCGGGCTCGATAACCCGGGTTTCGAGGGCGTGGCGGGGTGGGCTGCCGCTTCCATCGATGCGTCGCACCGCATGGCGTTCCAGGAAGGCGGGGCGCACGGGGGCGCGCAATGCGCACGGTGCGAGGTCGATCCCGGCGCGGCTTCGGAGTGGGTGAAGTACGCCCAGGACGGGATCCCGGTTGCCCAGGGTCAGCGTTACCGGTTCACGGCATGGGTGAGAGCCGAGAACGTCGCCGGGAAGGCGGGATGGTTTGTCCATGTGAACGGCGTACGGCCGCAGATGGTAAACCAGGCCGCGGGATGGGACGGAACCTTTGACTGGCGCGAGGTGGTGTTGGAGTTCGACGTACCCGAGGGCGGCCAGACGTTCAGTTGCGGGACGGTCCTGTACGGCACGGGCACGGCGTGGTACGACGACGCAAGGTTCGAGCGGCTGTCTGAACAAAGCGGCATCACGGTGAAGATCGGGCCTGCCGAACGCATGGAGCTGGACTCGGATGATGCATCCCCCGCGTGGCTCGGCCAGGAATGGGAATTGCGCGCCCCCATCGTGTTGCGGAACTTTACGGACGAGCCGGCCGAACGTCTGTTCGGCGTGGACACCCGGCAGATGGCCAACCAGCAGTTCAAGTTTGCCGGCAACGCGTGGAACGCCCGGATTGAGGCCGTCGACGGCGGCGGCAACCCCGTAGCGGTGCAGGGAAGCTTTCGAGAGGATTTGCTTGTGGCGGCCGGCGTGCCGCCCCGAACCGAGAAGCGCGTGTGGCTGTATACGCGGAAGGTGTCGGAGAAAGAGGCCCGTTTTGCCGGGCAATCGCAAGGTGTCGAGGCGTCTTCTTCGCTCTCGGCGAGCGGATTGAATCTTGTCGCGAACGGCGGCATGGAACGCGGCGAGGGCGAGATTCCCGAGGCATGGGAATTCAGCGAAGAAGGCCTCAAAGATGGAGGACGATTCCGCATGCGGCGCGTTCCGGGGGGCGTGGACGGCCAATGGCGCCTGGAACTGCGGGTACCGGAAACGACCGGAAATCCCGACTGGTTCGGGTGGCGGCAACGGGTGAATGTGAAGCCAAATACCCAATACTTGTTGTCCGGCTTTATCAAAGGGGAAGCCCTTGATGGGAGCGCCAGTATCCACGTGCACAAACATCGCGCGGACGGTTCGCTGACCGAGAGCCCGTTTCTGTCGACGGGTCCGGCGATCAGCGGGTCCGGGGATTGGACGCAGACCAGGCAGGTGTTCACCACGCCGTCCGACTGCGCGTACATTGTTGTTCATCTCACGATGAACTGTCACGGTACACTCTGGCACGACGCGCTGACGCTTATGGAATCGGGTACTGGGGTCGTGGGGCATATCGAGTCGAATCTCGCGGAACCGTTGGAGCTGCATGCGTGGGCGGTCAATCCGCTGGTCAAGACCTTTCCGCACGATTTGATGCCGCAGGGCGCAAGCGGCAACGCAGCCGTCTACGCGGCGCGCAATACGCGCAAATCGTTTCAGCTCGCGGTGCGCTCGCCCCGGGACGATGCCGTTACCGTTGACGTATCGGGTCTGACAGGTCCGGGTGGCGCCGCTCTTGCTGCGCCCGCGGCGTGGCTGGCCGAGTACGTGCCCATCGATTTCCCTATCGGGTACCACAGCACGACCGCGCCCGAGTATTGCCGGCTTCTGCCCGAGGGCCGGGGCAACGACGGGTGGGCGGGACTGTGGCCCGACGCCCTGATCCCGTTGGAGGGCCCGGTACCCCTGGCAGGCGGTGAGACAAAGACTTTCTGGTTTGACTTGGACGTGCCTGCGGACGCGACGCCCGGCACGTATGCCGGCAGGGTGGTTTTTCGCGGACGCGAGAAGGAGATCGCGGCGCCTGTCACGGTGACCGTGTGGAATTTTACGGTACCCGCGGCCAAGCAATTGCCTGCGCTGTACGACCTGCGGAACGGGCCGGGCTGGAACATCGCCGGCGGCAACCGCGAAGAGGGCATGCGGCGTTGGTGCGATTTTCTGGCGCGGTACAACGTGTCGCCGGCATTGACCGTCGACTCGCCGGCATTCGGGCTGGAAAACGGCAAAGTGACTATGGAGACCGCGGCGTTCGATGCGTACGCGTCGTATGTCCTCGACGAACTGAAGGTGAACGCTTTGTATACTCCTCATGATTTTTACGCGTGCGGGTGGGCGTATGAACCGCGTGACTTTCTGGGTTTCAAGGCGTTCACGCCCGAATATGTGCAGGCTTGGACGGATGCCTACCGCATGTTCATCGAGCACATCACCGGGAAGGGCTGGCGCGGCAAGTTCGTGCATTACCTGTCCGATGAACCGTTCGAAAGCAGTGAGAAGACGATCACCGGGCTGGCGCGGATAGCGGATATGGCGCGGTCGGTCGCGCCGGACGTGCCGGTCTACTCGAGCACGTGGCACTACATCAAAGGCCTGGAGGGACACTTGACGCTCTGGGGCGTGGGGCTTCACGAAAGTTTTCCGCTTGAGAAAATGCGCGAACGGCAGGCTGCGGGCGACCGGTTCTGGTTCACCACGGACGGCCATATGTGCACGGACACGCCGTTTCTCGGCGTGGAACGGCTCTTGCCATGGCTGTGCCTCAAGTACGGCGTCCAGGGCTATGAGTTCTGGGGCGTGTCGTGGTGGACCTACGACCCCCACGCGTGCGGCTGGCACAAGTACATTCGCCAGAGCAACGAGGGCCATGAGTTCTATTGGGTGCGGTACCCCAACGGCGACGGGTTTCTGGCGTATCCGCAGGGCGAAGACCACGCGGGAACGCCGTTGCCTACAATACGCCTGGTGGCAGCGCGCGAGGGGGTCGACGACTACGAGCTGTTTACCGCTCTTCGGAAGCATGCTGATGCGGGCAATGCCGAAGCCAAGGCCGCGCTGGAGCGCGTACTGGCTGCCGTGGCCATGACCAAGCCCAACGGACGGTACTCGACTCTCCTCATGCCCGACCCGGACGAAATTCAGGCGGCCAGTATCCAGGCGGGGGAAACGCTATCGAAACTCGGCGGGTAGAAAGTGGGAATCTTGGCGTGTTAGGGCGGCAACCAAGAACCGCAGTTTTCCAGCCGAAGCTAGTGAACAATTGGGGCTGTGCGTGGTCCGGAAAGGTGAGGCCAACCCGCCAGTGTACCTTCTTTGGTTGCGGGACCGGCGCTCCGTTGGCATCACTCTGAGACGCTCATTTCCGGAACGGAACCTATGAGACACGTGAGTCGTATCGAACGCATTAGTCCTATACAACTGCTCGCTCCTTAGGCCTAACGTTTTCGAGAAGATCGTAGGAATTGGCGGATCGCAAGACGAGCAGGCTTCACCGGAACGCCCTGCTGTGCGCTCTTGTTCCTTCTCCTTGGGAAGAAGGACAGGATGAGGGGTCCGTTCTTGTGGCTAAATGACAAACCGGGGATTCGTGAGGGACGTAAGACGGCTCCTGTCGAGGTGATAAATACTTGGCCATCGGAGGCGCTTTCGGGGATATTCGCGGGATTTGAAGACCACTGCTCCCAGCGGCGGTATTGGCGTCCACGGTTTGATTGCCGGCTACTCGTGGAGGCGGCGTTCCCAGTCGTAGTCGCGGGCGGTGACGATGCTCTCGATGCGCTGGATGCGGCGGTCGAGGTTGTCGAAGGTGCGCTTGAGGCGCTGGAGAGCCATGGTGCGCGACGAAGTGTAGGAATTGTAGAACTCGGCGTCCTGGGCGCTCTGGAACGGCACGACGGGGGCGGGTTTCATCAGGAGCGCGGCCAGGATATACAGTCCGAGCACGGGCCAGATGCCGGTGAAGAAGAACAGCAGCACCGCGATGACGCGGGTCCAGAATACCGACACATCAAGGTATTCGGCGAAACCCTGGCACACTCCGAAGATGACGCCGTTGCGCGACCGGTAGATGCCTCTGGTTTGGGGTTCGTAGTGGCGGCTCATTGTCGATCTCCCCGTGCGTGCCGTGCCCCGGCCAAAGCTGTTGCCAATGCCCGCCGCGGCCTGTGCGAACCAGGCCTCGGCGTCTTGCCATCGGGTTTCGTGGGCGCGGTCCATTATTTCTGTTCTCCCTTGGGTTTTCCATCGGCCAATAGCGTTTCCAGCGCTTCGATGCGTTGTTCCATGCGCTGGAGACCTTCGTTCATGTCGTGGAGTATGTGCTCATCCTGGGCTGCGTGTTCGGCGTTGGCATTGTTGCCAAACCGCAGATTCAGGAATACCTTGCCTTCTTCGTTGGTGCGGGTGGCGAGCAACAGCAGGACGATCACGAGCACGGGAAGCCCTATCACCATCATGACGACCAGGGTTTCCATTATGCCCACCCCAAACATGAGCGGCGCCGCCGTTGCTGTTGCGATCGCTTCCATAGGACACTCCCTTGTAATCTACCCGTTCCGGTTGCCGTTTATTCGGATGGCGCGTCCGATTTACGGCGATCCCGTTCCAGAACGATGGTTTCGAGGTTTTCGGTCCGCTCCTCGAGGCGGGCCATGCCGCGGTACAGTTCCTGCATGAGACGCGCCTCCTCGGCTTCCTGTTGGGGATTCCGCCGGACCGAACGGCCTGTGAGGATGCGCACCAGCCCGAGGATCAGGATTACGGGCAGCGCGAGCGCCAGCAGGGGAATCAGCAGCGCCACGATCGCGATTATCGTGATCGACAGCCCAGTGAGTGACGATCCCATCAACGATATCTCCTTGTCGTCTTAGCGGGTGCAGGCCGGGACGCGGCCCGGTCAGGCAATAAGGTCTCAAGCGCCTTCGATGCGGCTAATCCCGCACATCTTTCCCTGCCTCCCCACAGCGTGGCAACGGGTTATTCGGCCTGGTCCTTCTTCTTCTTCGTGTCCGCGCCGGACGATTTCAGTGCGTCCAGCTCGGCCTCGAGGTCTTCGTCGGTTGCCAGACTGTCGATCTCTTCTTCGAGGCTGGGTTTCCGGCCGAAATTGACCAAGTCCGCGTCGGCTTCCATACGGTCGATCTTGGACTCGAAGTTCTCGAACCGCGCGACCGTGCTGCTGTAGTCGACCTTGCGGATGCTTTGCTGCGCGCGTTTCTTGTGTTGCGCGTGGACGTGACGCTGCACCAGGAGCCGCTCTTTTTCGCGCGCCACAGCCAGCTTGTCCTCAAGCTGAATTATATCAGCCTGGTATTGTTCGACCAATGCCTGGCAATGTGCCTGCTCCTGCTCGAGCGTCTCAATGCGCTGTGTGTAGCGGCGTTTCTCGACGAGGGCTTCCCGGGCGAGGTCGTCGCGGCCCTTTTCGACCGCGAGCTGAGCGCGGCCGGCCCAGCGGGATTCGCTCGCGCGGACGTCCTCGATTTCGCGGGCGATCTTCTTGTTCTGGGCCATGGCGCCGGCGCACGACGCCTTGATCTCGATGAGGGTGTCCTCCATCTCCCGGATCATCAGGCGAATCAGCTTTTCAGGGTCTTCCGCCTTGTCGAGCATGGCGTTGATGTTCGAGCTGATGATGTCGGCAACGCGTGAAAAGATGCCCATATCCTATTACCTCCGGCCGGAGCATGTGTTCATCCTGCCCGGCCATTTTGCCTCATGGGTTGAATTGCATTGCCTGGGGAGGGAGCAAGCTTTATGCCAGAGGGATAGGAGCCTCTAAGTGCCTTTCTCAAAAATACTTAGGGGGCAGTTCTATCCCGATGGGCCACGAGGCCGGTGGCTTCAAGCCCTTCAATTTGGTCGAAATGGCCGCTTATGTGCAAGAAATGCCTCTTGGTTTCGGGCAGAAACTCGGGATGGGAGAGCCGGTTTCTCTGCGCAGCAAGGGGCTCCAAGGGGACGTTGTCTTCGGTTCTTGTTTTACGCTTTTTAATTGAAATTCCTGTCGAAGATAGCCGTCAAGGACAGACACGATCAAGAGGCGCGGGAAGAGGCTGAAGGGCGCCGGAGGTGTTGGACCAGCCGGACACGTCAGACGCGGGTGCGGGCCGCGGTTTCATGAGGATGGCTCAGGAGATGACCTGCGCGCACGTGTCGAGGAGGTCGCGGACGGCGGCGACCATATCCATGGCCTTGTAAGGTTTGGGGACGAATCGGATGCGTTCGTCGTGCTGCATGGCGGGTTCGATGGTGTCGGTACCGTAGCCGCTCGAGATGATGCAGGGGAGGTTGGGAACGATTTCGCGGAGCAACCTGATGGCTGCGGCGCCGCCCATGCCGGGCATGAGCAGGTCCATGATTACGAGGGCGATATTCTCCTGGTGTTCGCGGAAGACCTCCGTGCTCTGTTCGCCGGTATCCGCTGAGAGCACGGTGTACCCTTCCGCCTCGAGCAGGTCGCGCAGGAGGCTCTGCATGAAGACCTCGTCGTCGACAATGAGGACGGTTTCGCGGTTGTGTTCTTTTCTGGCATGGACTCGAGGCGGCGGGCTTTTTTCGGGGATGCTTTTCCGGACGTTGTCGGACGCAGGGAGGTAGACGTCGATTCGCGTGCCCTTGCCCTCTTGGGAATCGACGTAGATGCCGCCGCCGTGCGCCTCTACGACGCCGTAGACGACAGAGAGGCCCAGTCCGTATCCCTGGGTATTGGTCTTGGTGGAGAAGAAGGGTTCAAAGATATGGCGGACGACCTCGGCGGGCATTCCCGAGCCGTTGTCCTCGATGGTCACGCGGACGTATGGCCCGGGCCGGTCAAGGCTGAGGCGCGCCCGTGCGGCTTCGTCGATGTCGATATTGCCGGTGGTTACGCGAATGAAGCCTCGTTCACGTATGGCGTCCCGGGCATTGATGAGAAGGTTCATAAGCAACTGGTTGATCTGGCTCAGGTCGACCTTGGCCGAGGCGAGGTCGGGTGCGGCGTCAAACCGCACTTCGATGTTGGGGTCGATGGCCAGCGACAAGAGGGACAGCGTTTCATCGATGACGGCGTTGAGGTTAACCTCCTGCTCTTCGGACTTCTTGCCGCGTGCGAACGCCAGGAGTTGCTGGGTGAGCTCGGCGGCACGCGATGCGGCGCCTTCTATGGCCTGGGCGTACCGCTGGAAATCCGACTCGGGTTGGGCGATCTCGCGCATGAGGGATGCGTACCCGAGGATGCCGCCAAGGATGTTGTTGAAGTCGTGGGCAATGCCGCCCGCGAGGCGGCCCAGGCTTTCCATTTTCTGGGATTCGATCAGCCGCGCCTGCAACGCTTCGCGCTCGGTCACGTCGACAACGATGCACACGGCGCCGTTGACCCCGCCGTTATCATCGAACATGGGGGAAACGGCGGCGTTGCAGATGCGTTCGGTGTGGTCGCGCCGGTGCATGATGAGGTTTCGAAATTCTATTGGCCGTCCGCGTTCGAGAACGTCTTTGGTTATTCGCTCGACGAATTGCACTTGGGGTGCGAGAATCCGTCCGCAGGCATCGCGGAGGGTGTCAAAATCCGTGACCTCGCCGCCCGCGATATCTTCCATGCGGGGATTTATGGCAAGCAGTTCGAGGTCGCGGTCTACGATAAACATTCCGACTTCGGCGTTATGAAGCGCGCTGGCCAACATGTCGCGCGAACGCGTCAGTTTCCGCTCGGCTTCCTTGCGCGCTTCGATGTCGCGCACCACGATACTGAACCCAAGAATGGCGCCGCCGTCCTGGGATACCATGGAGATGGAAGCACCGGCCGGGAACTGCCGGCCGGACTTGGTGCATGCGGGCAACTCGACATCGAGCAGCGGTCCGCCGTGGTCCATCAGCTCGCACGAGATCGACGACAGCCGTTCTCCGCCTTCGGTGAAGAGCCCACCCAGGGGCATCCCGATGGCTTCCTCCGGGGCATACTCGAAGAGAGCCCGCGCGCCGCGATTCCAGGTGCGGATGACGCCGTTGCGGTCGCACCCGAACACGGCCTCGGCGGACATATCAGCCACGCGGGCCAGAAAGACGCTGCGATGATGCAGTTCTTTCAGGCGCTGATGCTCCTGTTCGAGATGAACATGGAGCGTGGTTGCCTCGCGCAAGAGCGCCAGGAAGGCCAAGAGGATGGAGATATATCCGGCGTTCTCGGTGATACGGGGCGTGAGTTCGCTGCCGAACCCGGTGCCTCCTACCAGGGGCCACGTTTCAATGGCAGTGATCTCGTAGCTGAAATCTACGAAACGTGCGAAAGTCAAGCATAACGCGCCTACATATAAGAAGTAGAGGGTAAGGGAATTTGGAATGAGTTTTCGCGCGGCGATGCACGCGCCAAGCACGAGGAGGCCGGTTCCGAAAAACTCAAAGAAGTCGCCCCACAACTCGTTATCCAAGTAGTAGTTGGGATAATACGAGGCGCTAAAAAGAAACACGCCAGCGGTCAAGATGGCGCAAATGCCCCACCAGCCCTTCATCCACTTCCTCCACGGAAAAACCGGTCCCCCGCCTTCACCCGCTTTTCCATATAAACCTAGTATATACTCAAATCGGGCAAATGGCAAAAAATGTGAGCATGATGATCGTGCTGTAAAGGGATACACTGGCAGGGGGATAGGCGGAACGAGGGGTGCTCCGCGTTTCGACCTCGCGCGCGGGGCGGGCACGCGCACCCGTGGCGAGGGCCGAGACACTAAATCGTTTCGACCTCGCGCGCGGGGCGGGCACAACAGCACGTCTCCTAGCGACGGCAGGTATCCCGTTTCGACCTCGCGCGCGGGGCGGGCACTCTGGTAACGTGGACTGAAAGCGGGCTGAACCCCGAGGCTCTCACATCTAAGCGTATGGAGTGGAAACGATGGTGAAGTTCTCGTTTTGCGTTGTGCTCTCAGCTGTGGCAGGGGCGTTTAGTGGCGCGCATGCCGAGGAATCACGGGGCGCGCAGCTCTTTGCAAAGGACAATCTGGTCGCCTGGTGCGTGGTGCCGTTCGACGCGAAGCAACGGGGCCCGGAAGAGCGGGCCGAGATGCTCGAGCGGCTGGGCTTCACGAAGCTGGCGTACGACTGGCGCGAACAGCATGTCCCTGGGTTCGAGGCGGAAATTCGCGCGCTCAACGAACACCATATTGCCTTCTTCGCGTTCTGGGGACTGCACGAAGACATGTTCCGGCTGTTCGAGAAGTATGGTATCCATCCGCAGGTGTGGCTGACAGCGCCGGATCCGGGGGAGGGGTCGCAGGAAGAAAAGGTGCGGGCGGCCGGGGGGATGTTGCTGGATGCGGCGAAGCGTACGCAGGCGCTGGGATGTAAACTTGGTTTGTACAATCACGGCGGATGGGGCGGCGAACCGGACAACCTGGCAGCGGTCTGTAATTGGCTGCGCAAAGAGACCGGCAGCGAGCACATCGGCATTGTGTACAACCTTCATCACGGCCATGGGCACATAGACGATTTCGCGGCGTGCCTCGATGCGATGAAGCCTTATCTCTTGTGCCTCAACCTGAACGGCATGAACACCGGCGGAGAACCGAAAATCCTGCCCATCGGCCAAGGCGGGCACGACACGAAATTGGTCCGCATTATCCTCGACAGCGGCTACGCGGGACCGATCGGGATCCTCGGTCACCGGCCGGAAATCGACGCGGAAGTCAGCCTCCGTGAAAATCTCGGCGGGCTGGAAAAGGTGTTGGACGAGATTCACGCGGCAAACGGCGGGTGAGCGAGAGGGCACAGGTTGCGAAGGGGCGGCGGCACTTGGCTGCCCGGGCCGCTGGCTGCTGTACGTACTTGACCCGCAGTTGCAGGGGAGACCTTCGGTCCAAGGAGTGGCGCGGTCGGGAAACCGCGCCAAAGCGGGAGTATGGACATGCCCGCCGCTAGCTGGCAAAATGGCATCAAATGAAGCACTTACGCCATGGACAGAATACCCGCGACGTGACGCAGCCGAACGGCGATGCCCGGCAGGGGGAGTTGCTGCCGGAGGATGCGCCGCGCGCGCCGGATAGTCTGGATATGGTCGAAGGCGTGGTGGACCGCATTGTCTATGAGAGCGCCGAGACGGGTTTTTTCGTGGCGCGTCTGCGCGACAAGAAGACGCGCGACCTGGTGACGTTTGTGGGGAACGTCGCGGCGGTATCGGCGGGCGAGACCATCCGTATCTGGGGCCGGTGGGTGAACGACCCGAAATTCGGGCGGCAGCTCCGCATGGAGCGCTACGAGATCGTTCTGCCCAACACGGTGCACGGCATCGAGAAATACCTGGGCTCGGGGCTGATTCCGGGGATCGGGCCCGAATTCGCGAAACGGCTGGTGAAAGCTTTCGGCGTCGACACCTTGCGGGTCATCAGCGAGGAGCCCAAACGGCTGCAGACCGTTCAGGGCATCGGGCGCAAACGCGCGGCGCAGCTCTGCGACGCCTGGCAGCGGCAGAAGGCGATCCAGTCGATCATGCTGTTTCTGCAGGGTCACGGCATCGGCGTGAACCAGGCCGTTCGCATTTACAAACGTTACGGCGACAAGGCCGTGGCTGTCTTGCGTGAAAACCCGTACCGACTGGCCCAGGACATCTCGGGCATCGCCTTCAAGAGCGCCGACAAGATTGCGGAACAATTGGGAGTGGCGCGGAACGCCCCGCAGCGCATCGAAGCGGGGATCCTTTATCTCCTGGACCGGGCGGGCGATTCGGGCCACGTCTTCGAGCGAGCGGAAACCCTTGTGCAGGAGGCCGGCGAACTCCTCGGGGTCGAGGAGGGGGCCGAAGTATTCGAGAGGGCCCTAGCGGTGCTGGACGCCCGCGAGCAGGTCGTGCGCGAGGATGACGCGGTCTTTCTCCGGCGTCTGTGGCACGCCGAATCGGACTGCGCCTACCTGCTCAGGCGTCTGATCGCGACGCCGGGCGCGCAGCTGGTCATCCAGACCGACAAGGCCATCCAGTGGGTCGAGACAACCCATTCGATCCGGTTGTCGGACGAACAGCGCGACGCGATCAGCACCGCCATTCGTGAAAAGGTGCTGGTCATCACGGGCGGCCCCGGCACGGGCAAGACCACGGTGCTCAACGGCATTCTTGCCATATTCCATGCGAAGAATGTGTCGATGGAACTGGCCGCGCCGACGGGCCGCGCGGCCAAGCGCATGGAAGCCGCGACG
>ENA-UPSM01002400-UPSM01002400.1-activated-sludge-metagenome-genome-assembly--contig:-NODE-2400-length-22901-cov-4.735971_pt1 | contig 22901 bp, 21 predicted proteins | sample MGYA00238181_ERZ773283 | MGnify/ENA primary metagenome ERZ773283 (study PRJEB29023, sample SAMN05720199) | activated sludge metagenome | isolation source: Anaerobic digester | place: Japan...
ATCGATTCTCTCGCAGAGGGTAATATTCCTACAACCAAATTTTGATATATTTCTTCAGTAATAAATACAATTTGTGGAGCAAATGTTTTTATTAATTGTACTATTGTACTATACAATGTTTGAAGTGCATCAATATCACCGTTCACAAATCTATCACGGGAGCGTCTTATATACCAGGTTGAAATTGTATCAATTGCTGGTCTAATAAGTTTGACTGTAGATGGGATATCATATTTTTCCATTGCTTTTGAATATTCGATGGTTATATTGTCCATGTAGGATTTTATCCACCTATCCAATATATTTTTATTTGGAAACTCCGTATTCTGTGGCTTAAAGTTATGTAATTGTGCATAAATAACAAAGTATTTATATACGTTCCATAAAGGAATTAATGTCAATTTTAATTGATCTTGCAATAATGTGTCCGACCAATCTGAATCTTCTCCAGCCATTATTGGCATTCCCATCATATATAGCCTGAATGCTTCACCACCAGTAGTTTTTAACAATTTTTCAGGGTCTGGATAATTTCCATAGGTTTTAGACATTTTTCTTCCATCATTGCCTGCTAATGTTCCATGACAGAGTACATTTTTAAACGGTTCCTTATCAAAAATTATTGTTGAAACCCTAAATAAGACATTAAACCATGCTCTAAGTTGTGCAGTATATTCAACAATGAAGTCAGCTGGAAATGATTGTTCGAAAGCTTGTTGATTTTCAAAAGGATAGTGGTGCTCTGCAAACGGTACTGAACCTGAATCTAGCCACACATCGAGTATTTCATGCACTCTGTAATATTTTTTACCATCTTTGGTAAGTACTATTTCATCACAAGTATCTCTGTGTAACATCATTTTCTCTTTAGAACCATTTTTTTTTACAAGTTTATACTCGCCTTTTTCTTTGATAATTTGTTTTGTGTAATTCATCATTTCTTCAATACTTCCAACAACTAGTTCTTCACCATCTTTTGATTTCCAAAGTGGCATAATTGTTCCCCAATATCTATTTCTAGATATACACCAATCAGGTGCTGTTTTTATTACTTCAACGAATCTTTTTGTTCCAAACGTTTTGGGAACCCAGTTTACATCTTTGTTAAGCTCAAGCATTCTTTTTTTAACGTCGTCTAATTTTAAGAAATAGGCCTCTTGTGCCATATATATTAAAGGATTCTCACCTCTGTAATATGGCAATCTGTGAGTATAAACTTCAGATTTAAATAACTTCGCATTGTTTTTCATGTCTTCTGCTATTAATGTTGAGGCCTTTCTTAAATATATGCCTTTCCATTCCCCAATAGTCATTTTTCCCTCTTCATCAATATCGGAATGAGAGCTTAAATCATGCTCCAAACCTAAATTATGGTCTTCTTCACCAAATGCCGGTGCAACATGTAAAATACCAGTTCCATCATCATTTGATACTCCCTCATAATTGTAAATTTGATAGTCGTTTTCATTTGACTCTTTACTGAAAAAATCATAAATTGACTCATATTTTATTCCAGCAAATTCCTTTCCTTTAAATTCATAGAACTTTTTTACATCCTTTTTTTCTTTAAGTGATTCTTTTCCAAAAGTATATTCTGCACGTTTAGTTGATACTATTATAAATTCATTGTTATTTTTATAAACTCCATAGTCGAAATCCGGATTAACACATAGGGCAAAGTTTGATGGAATCGTCCATGGGGTCGTGGTCCAAGCTACAAGATATACGTCTGGCTTTTGTTGTTCAATCTTTGGGAATTTTTTTAATCCTAATACATCTAATAGACAATTTTTTGTAGGAATATGCATATTGTCCCAAGGAAGCTTATCTTTACTGACCCATTTTAGGTCTGTCATTGCATCACAAGTAGTAAATTTTGTTTTGGAATTTAATTTGGCCTTAAAGTGATGGGTATGGAACATTCTTCCTTCAAAAATATCAACGGATGAACCGGTTAATTCTATGTCTTCAGGTACTATTCCAATTTCTTCAAGACATTCCCTACTAACTGTCTCAAATAAATCCTTATCTGTTTCATCTTTTTTTCCACCAACAATTCCAATAAGTTTTGCTCTCCCAGGCTCATTTCTTTGTGCAGTTAAGATTTCCCCTTTTTCATTTTCAATAACAACCCCTACTCCCAAACCTGTCTTATGATATTTTAATTTAAATTTAACGAATACACTTAAATCTTGTGTGTCTTGATAATTATCTGGATCCATTGCAACTTCAAAGTCGGAAACTGGAGTCATTGTGTCGGTTGAATATAATGAAACTCTTTTACCTTTATATACCAAACCTTTTTCCCACATTTGTTTAAACGCCCATATTACTGACTCATTAAATTTTGGATACATTGTGTAATAAGGTTCATCCAAATCAACCCATCTTCCAATTTTTTCTATATACCATCTCCAATCGGATATGTTTTGCTCAACATATGAACGACATTCTTTTATATATTTTTCAACACCTAATTCGTTTTCAACTTGTTTTCTTGTTTTAATTCCTAGTTTTTTGTTTACCTTTGCTTCTACGGGTAATCCATGACAATCCCATCCGAAAACTCTTCTAACTCTTTTTCCTTTCATGGTCCAATATCTAGGAACGACATCCTTTGCTATTGAAGTTAGTAAATGGCCATAATGAGGCATTCCTGACACAAATGGTGGACCATCCGTAAAAGAATAGCGATTATCAACAGGTCTCTCATTTATTGATTTGCGAAATAAATCGTTTTCTTTCCAAAACGAAGTAATTTTATCTTCAATCTGGGGAAAGTTTGGTTTAGAATCTACCGTATTAAAACTGTTTTTTTTCATTGTGAAAATAAATAATTTATATAAACAAAAAACGCCCCTGTGCGGATATCGTGTATCTATCCGTACAGGGGCGTTTCTATTTCTAAATAGATCGCTTTACCACCCTTTTTCCCATAAATATTACTATTTAATGGCTCTTTACCTGCTTGTTTTCACAGGCATGTCGTATTTTTTACAGTTGACTTCTGTCCGGTTCTAATATTTATTAATAAACTTCTTCCGGTCACCTGTTCAAAATTTATATTTGAAGCTCATTGTTGATAGCAACTAATAAGGTGAACTATGTAATTGTATCATATCTATTTTGTTTTAACAATATTTGCAGGATTACCAGCAACTACTACATTAGCGGGTACATCCTTGGTAACAACAGCTCTAAATCCTACTACAGACCCATCTGCAATATTAACTCCTTTTAATATTACTGATTGTCCACAAATCCAACAGTTATTGCCAATCTGAACTGGTTTTTCAATTACATTACCAAACATTACATGTTGTGGATCCTCAAATTTATGAAAATCAGTGTCAGATATTATTGCACTACCAACAATTGTATTGTTTCCAACAGTAATTGACTTCGCAGATTGAAAAAGCGCTCCATTAATTCTTGTGTTTTCGCCTATGGAAATCTGTGCACTATGATCATAGAATTGAAATCTGTTTTTTTCCTCCCTTGCCCATAAGTTTGAATTATTGCCAATGGATAAATGTCCCTTTCCTCTGATTGAAAATCTGTGATTTATAAGAATGTTTTTTCCGAATTTAACTTTTCTCCCATAAATTAGTTTGTAAAATATAATAAAAAGTTTGCTGATATTTAAAGTGGTTAATTTTATTATTTTGTGTTGCATTTTGATTTTTATAAAAATAGGGAACAATTTTGTTCCCTATTTTATCAACTTATTAATGTTTTTACCACTATGGGGCTGTCGGTGCAGTAGCGATAATTTGGTTACTATAGATAGATGGTAGTGAACCTTCATATTTTCGAACTCTAATGTAATAGGTTTTTTCATCTGTAATCTTCCATGAATATGATCTTTTTGTACCTTCGGTGAGGTAAATATACTCATTTCCAGGATATACTGGATTTATTTCTGTACTTTTTACGATCTTAAATCCCTTGTCTGTATTTAAACTTGTAACTGTCCAAGTCAGATTTACACCATCTGAAGTAACTTTACCTGTTAAACTGATCTTGGGTTCAACTGGAGTTGGGGTTGGTGGTGTGTAAGTTACAGTTATTGTCTGAGTGGTTATATTATAACTCTTGTCCTTTACTTTAATAAAAATTGAATTGGCTCCTTCATGCAAAGAAATAGGGTATGATATTTCAGTGTCTTTTATTAATTCATTCCACGATCCATTATAATACCAGCCATCTTCGTTTGAAATTAAGTTTACTGTTGTAGTATTGCTTGAAGTTGTACTATTGTTTGCTAGGCTACTTACTGTAATTGATGGTGGGATCAAATCGCTTGCAATACCTAGATTTTTTTGCTCCTTATTTTCCTTTTCTACTACCTCTGTAAAAAATTCTGATTTAAAAAGTTCCTTATCAATCTCATCTTTCGTCAATAAAATAGGATCACTTTCTTTTTTCACAATTATTTGTTCACCGTTTTCAAGAACTTTAAGTTCATTGTTAACTTTTACTGATATTTTTCCATTTACACTTACTATTTTAGTCTGACTTTCTTCATCAGCAAAAGCCCTTGGAATCAGACCAGTGGTTGAAGCAATTTCGGGAATGTGAGTTATTAGTGTGGCACCATTTTCAATTGTAATTTCAGCAAATTGAGTTTGTGAAGATATTGCTTGCTCATAATTATTTTCAGAACTTATAAAAACAGTTCCTTTGTTTATTAATGGAAATCCATCATTTTGTAGGGTAATTGAGCTGTTAACATCAATAGATACCCTACCATATTGTGTTTTTAGATCTGCTATTGTGTCACTTGAGGTGATTATTTCATCATTTGCAAACACTTCTGTATCAGAATTATAAATACTCTCTTGTTCCCCACGCACAATTGTTACATTTCCATCATTGGTGAAAAGCTGAGCAATTGCAGTTTCTTTTTGGTTAATTGGAGTGAGCGTGTTATCTTTTTTCCCATTCTCTATCATATAAAAAGTAAATACCCCTACTAACGCAGTAATTAATATTCCTGCTAAAAAGTAAGTAAACTTTGGGAAAGAGTTGAGTTTTTGGAGTAAACTGGACATGTGAATTGAAGTAAATTTAGATGTGTCTTTCTTGCTGAGTTGAACTTCTTTCATTTCATTTAGAATTTTTTGGTGTAACTCATTTTTGAAAGCACTATCTATTTGTACGTAATCGTCACGAGTTTTATTACATTGCTCTTCTAATTCTTCTGTTTCCTCGTCAAGTGCCTGTGTTAGTCTTTGGTTTTTATTTTTTCTAAAATAATCGATAAGTGTGTTTTGCATAATGGTAAAAATCCAGGTTCCAATGCTTGCTTTTTGTTGATTGAATTTAGTCCAATTTCTGACGACTTTAAGAAAAACTTCTGATGTAACATCTTCTGAAATGTGTTTATTCCTTGTACGGGAGTAAACGAATCTGAATACTAAATTAATATATTTTTCATAGACATCATCAATGTTTTTGGGGTTATCATTTTCAAGGGTTTGCATTGCTAGTGTGATTTTTCAAGAAGTTTATAAATTCTTTTTTACTAAGTTTGGTATCCTTTATAGTTTTCAAAAGTTCATCCGTTATTTGAGGGTATTTTTCTTTCTGATAAGTATATGATCCAATATACATTCCTGTATTTGTATCAAAATTGTCGTCGAAACTATAGTTTATTCCTTGTATTTTAATATTAGAACTTGTTAATAAGTTTAATAATTCCCTTATATGTGACATCTTTGCTCTTTGATTAAATGTGATTATTAATAGATCTGGTTTTCCAAACTGCTTTTCATTCGTTCCAAATGGCTTTCCTACTGGAATTTTACTATCTATGAGTAATTTTTGTATTGTGGAATATTCGGGCAAAAGTTCGTTGATTCGTATGTTACATCCAGACCAGTCAATTTTTGTTTTTACATCCCCGATTGCTTCTTGTGCGATTTCAACAAGTTTTGATACTTCCTTGTTGTCAACTTTTGCTGAAGATTTTGTTGCCTTTTCAATTGAATCAAGTGTGTTTTGAACTGATTTTATATCACTTTTAACGCTATTAAGTTTTAGTGATTCGCTTGATATTCCTTTAGAGAGAGGTTTGCGAATTTCTCCAGTTATTGGATATCTTGTTTCCATAAAATTTGATTCATCCTTGAAATCTGAGGGAGAATAGAGCTTATCGTGATGTTTGGTGACTAGAATGAAGAATACTATGAGTACGAATACAGGAAATATAACGATAAAATAAATAAGTATTCGCTGTAGATCATAAGGGATCTGTGAGAAAATCAGTGTGCTTGCACTAAGTGCGTAAACCAGTACTATAAATAGAGCAATTATCCCAAGTGGGTTTTAGGCAATTTCTCAGCAGTAGGATTGAAATTATATTTATTATTTTCAGGCATCTTTAGGTTCATGGATTTAATAACTCTGTCAATTATACCTTATATGAGTAATTATTTGTAATGGTTGAATTTAATATTGTAATTTCAATGAGGTATCGTTCTTTCGAAAACATTACGATTTATATTAATCGTTCAAATTTATATAATTTTATGTTAATATAAAGTACATATATAATAATGGAAGATATGAATATTAAGCAAAAAATTATTGAAAGAGTAAAATCAGTTGTAGATATTGACTTAGATATTTGTGTTTCAATTTCTGAGAATTCCTCACGTGGAGATTATACTTCTAATATTGCTATGCGCTATGCGAAACAGTTGAATCGTAATGCTGTTGATTTAGCTAATGAAATATGTGAAAAATTAAAAAATGATAAGATTTTCTCGAAAGTTGAGGTGGTCTCACCTGGTTTTATTAATTTTTGGCTCTCAGATGAATTCTTAATAGATAACCTAGATGAAGTTATAACTCAAGGTAATAGTTATGGGCGGGTAGATTTTGGAAAAGGTAAAACATGGTTAATTGAGCATACATCACCAAACCCTAACAAAGCCATGCATATTGGTCATTTAAGAAATAATGTTTTTGGAATGGCTATTGCAAATCTTGCAGAATTTGCAGGATTTAAAGTAATACGTGATGCTGTTGATAATAATCGTGGAATTGCAATTGCTAAGTTGATGTGGGGATATCTAAAATTTGGAAGGATTGACGGTAATCATATTGAAGATGTTACATATTGGGTTGATCATGTGGACGAGTGGTTGACTCCGGAGAATGCTAACAAGCGACCAGACAGATTTATGGATGAATTCTATATTAAGGGCTCTTCAGACTTTAGTGAAAATAAAGAGGTTGAGATAAAGGTTAGAAATATGGTTGTTTTGTGGGAACAAGAGGATAAACCTATATGGAAACTATGGGAAAAGGTATTGAATTATGTTCATGAAGGGCAAGCTTTAACGTTGCAAAGACTGGGAAGTCGATGGGATCATGTTTGGCATGAACATGAGCATTATAAAGAAGGTAAAAACATGGTTGAATTGGGATTAAAAAAGGGTATTTTTGTTAAAAGTGATGGGGCTGTTATTACTCAATTAAAAAAATATGGAATACCTGATACTGTTATTGAAAAGTCTGATGGGACATCACTATATATTACTCAAGATATTGCTCTTACCAAAAAGAAAATTGACACATTTAAAGGAGACAAATTACATTGGGTAGTTGGTCCAGATCAAACACTTGCTTTAAAACAAGTATTTGCTGTATGTGAGCAATTTGGGATTATAAATGTTGATCAGTGTGTACATTTATCTTATGGTTATATGAGTATAAAAGGTAGTGGTAAAATGAGTTCAAGACTCGGAAATGTGTTATACATTGATGATTTATTGGATTTAGTTGCTGGTAAAGTATTTGAACAAATAAAAAATACTGAGGTTTCTTTAGATGAAAAGAAAACAATTGCAGAAAAAATTGGAATAAGTGCTGTTAAATATTCAATTTTAAAGGTTGGTAGAACAACGGACATGCAATTTTCATTTGATGAAGATTTATCGTTTGAAGGTAACTCTGGTCCATATTTGATGTATTCATATGTAAGATGTAAAAATATTCTTTCAAAAATTGAAAATAACAGTGATATAAAAATATCTGTAGATAAGTCCAAATTATCTGAATATGAAATTTTATTGTTAAGAAAATTGATCGTATTTGATGAGGTTATTGTAAGTGCTGTAAATGGATACTCCCCTAACCTTCTTTGCTCATATTTGTTTGAACTTAGTAAACTATTTAGCAGTTTTTATGAGAAAGTTCCTGTAATTCATGAAAAAGATAATGAGTTGAAGTTGTTTAGGTTATCATTAGTTGATTCTGTTTCGCAGGTATTGAAAAATGGGATGAAGTTGTTGGGTATGGAAATTGTAGAAAAAATGTGATAGTACCTATTTTATCTATTTTAGCCACCTCGAATTTTCGTCTACGATAGTTTGTGCTTGTTCTAATTGTGTGGTTACAACTTGCTGTGTATCAGCACAAATAGTTGTAGATTTCCTTTAATTAATTGAATAAATGCACATAGTTGATAGGTATATTTTGTTATTTTAGGATTACTAATTACCAAAGGGAATAAATGGACAATTATTTCTAGTGCTGGCATTAATGCTTTATTTCGATTATCAGTAATATTTTCGCAGATCGATATTATTTGTATCCAAGTGTAAAGAATGTTATCTGGATTTCGTTTTTGCTCTAAGGGTATTCGTTGTCTAATTAGTTCTATTGTTTTATCATGATCATATAAAATTCTGTATCTTCTATATAGACCATGGCGAAGAGAATTGTCATCAAATGTTAATGGTAAAATATCAAAACTTTTCTGTTGAACAGTTGCTATAAAGTCTGTTATACTTGTTGCATTTGACAATAATGCAAACATTATAGATCCCAATCTTTCAAGGTTTTCTAACCCAAGTAACATTGCTGTACTACTACAAATACTGGTAGTACGGTATGTCCAAATGTTGTGGTCTTTGGTGTAATTCTGTGTTAAAGGGAAGTATAACGATTAGGTTGGTTGCTGTTACTAAGGCAATTGCATCTTGTATTGGGTTATTAGTAAATTTAATGTTGTCTATATCATAGGTAAGAATGGCTACCGTAAGATCTCTAATTTGGTTGGCTGTTTCTGTGTCTTCTATGGGGTGATAGAACTGTGTCAGTAAAAGCGTTGAAACTAATGCACATTTATGAATAAAGCACAAGTTTGGAATATCATTTTCTTCAAGGTTTGGATCCATAAAATGTCCCCATACTCATCCTTTGTGTTCAGGTGCTAGATTTTCAAAGTTCCCCGTAACGATTTTTTCCACAGTATGAGTTTATGAAATTAAATGATAAGTGATATACGTGAAATTTTAAGAGTTGTCCTCCCTTATCACATATCACGTATCACTTATCATCTCATCTCTTAATTCCTTACTTCCCTCAAAATTTCGAATATACATATTTATCAATCGTTTTTGAGTATTTGGATTTATTTCGCGTATTTGCTGCTCAAATTCCAGGTGTTCTCGCAAGTATTTAAGCTGAGTTTCCTTGTTAATTATTATTGGTTTGTCGGATAATAATGCGGGATTTCCCATAAATGCTCTTCCAACCATAATACCCACCGGGGTATACCTAAGCTTGTTTTCCAAAAACTTCTGCAAATTGTTAACTGCACACTTCTCACTAATTTTACCAATATCACCATTTCCAATAATAGGTGTTTTCATTAATTTGACCAGTTTCGCACCTTGTGTCCAATTTGGACTACCAGTGTAGCCTTGTTTTTGAGTTCTAAAGTGAATACTTATAAAATCAAGTTGTAGTGAATCAAGGAATTTCCACCACTTATCGCTTGCCGTTTGATTAATTCCACTACGAGTTTTTATGCTTATTGTTAGCCTGTTCTTGGGTTCATTTAGTAGCTCTTTCTTGTTCCTCCAAAAATCAATCAATTCTTTTATTTTATCATCAATTAAAATGGGTTCTTTGTTCGCTAACTTAATTGAATCTATTATTTGCTTAACAGAAAGTTCGTCATTAATTAATGCACATCCTGCACCACTTTTTACAACTGCTCTATCGGGACATCCGATATTCAAGTCTATTCCATCAAACCCTGCGTACTTTGCTATGTGAGTGATCTTTCTAAAGTATTCGTGTTGTGTTGCTTTTCCAAATACCTGAAGAATATTTTTGTTATTTGATCTTTTAAATAATAATTTAGGAATAAATAACTTTGGCCTACTAAAAAAACCTTGTACTGGGACAAATTCTGTGAAAAACATATTTACGATTGGGCTATATTTTTCTACCATTGCACGATATGGATAATCTGTAACTCCATCCATTGGAGCAAGAGCAATTATTGGGTTATTGATTTTGTTCATGATTTTGTATACTAATTACTTGTTTGGAGTATGGGGTGTAAAGTACTATTACTCTATTTTTACATAAATACTTGTCAGTTCCAATTTCCATTCCTTTCAATTCATTATAATCTCGTGATGAAATATTTAGCTTTTTACCGTCATCATTTATTACCAATACTCGATCAAAGTAGTGTAAATTATATATTTTTTCAACATAGCATATACCAGAAGTCTGAATAAGTCCTTTTTTGAGATCATTATAAGAGGGATAAATAAGCATAAGTATGTAATATATCCAAATGACCAAGATTATTGTAAATTCTGAAAGGTTTTTTTTCATAACAATTTTCTTATTTTTTTGTTTGATATTTTGCCATATTGCAAAACTCATTATGATTGGTGACAGAATAGAACATATTAATCCGATGGAGTACAGTATTTTCCAGTTATTTGCTGTGAAAAAATCACGAAGAGGATTTAGTCTAAACACTGGGGTAAAGAATGATAAAGGGATGAAAATTATTATAATTTTTAATATAAATTTAACAATTGTTTCAGTTTTTGGGTTAATATTTTGGGGTTCCATATAATTTTTTGTGAATGTATGGGTCTATTTTATCATATTTGTGGAATGAGAACCTTATTAATAAGTTATAGGTGTTATATAGTGTACAAATTTTAATAATAAACTTGAATTATAAATTGTTGAAAATTATCTTTAGATTGATGCATAATACGAGCGTGTATAAATTTATAAATTTTATTATGGCTACGTCTGTAGAGTTAAACTTAACCGAGGATACCCTAAGAACTGGAATAGATGCCATTGATAGCTTTGGAACACCAATCGCGATTCCCAGAGGTTATTATGATTATTTTATTTTGGGGATGAGGGGAATTGAACAGTATGTAAACACAAATTTGAATATTTTACATACGGTTAATAATCTAGAAACTCAAGATGAAGTTAGTCAGTTGGTTTTCATAAAGGATAGTTGTATTGTAGTAATAGATGGGAGTGAAAACCAATTAAGGATCAGAAAATATGACAGGACTAGTAATGATTTTGATGAAAATTCATTATCACTAAGTCAAAAGAATCTTACTCATGTAATTGTTTGTTCTATCAATGATAATAAGCAAATACCTGGAAATCTTGAAGCTCCGGTTTATATGGCTCAAAGAAATGAGAATGGTTTTGGATTAATTACTATACCAATAACTGTTGCAAATAATGAAGTTTTTCCAAAGATTGATGCTTTAGAAGTTAATGATGGGAGGTTTTCTGTAGCTCTTAAGAGACGTGAAAAAATGATAAAAGCATTAGGATTTGCTAAAGAAGCGATTAAAAGAATGTCAGGTGTATTGTGGTATCCGTTGATTGTTGGTCAATTCAATCCCTTATTTGAAAGAGTTTTATCAGATAGTTTTTCCGGAGACACTTCAAGAGTACATGTAGAATCCATGTATGATAGACTTAGAATTAAACGTGTTGGTGATGAAATTGTGCTATTTTGGTATTGCTCTGATAAAGTAATCTCGTCCAGTCCTTCATGTTCTGATTTATATCAAATGTCATTATTTAGACTGGATGGTACTTTTGTTGACAAAACCTTTCCTAAACATGAAGAATCTGGATCTGAGATAACATGTTTAACTTATAGAGTTTTTACACCAGTTGATTATCGTTATGAGGTGAGGTTAAGTGTAGAAGATGGTTCTGAAAAAGATGATTCTGTAGAAAAAGTTTCTTTGGAGTTAATTAAATATATATTTGAGGGTTTACTATACAGGAAATAAGGATTACTGGAGATGTGGATTTAACAAATGGGAGTTATGAATTTAGACGTTTAGATCTTGATAATGTATCACTAACGGTTGATTTGCGAACTAGAAGATAATAATACTAAATTGGATAAGGTTATTATTTAGATTTGAAATCAGTATTTATCCACCTTAACGGTAACAATAACCTTAGTAATATCACCGCAATAATTGAAAGTATCCCATAAATTAGTGTAAAACTACTTATGGAATAACCTTCAATATATTTCCCTGCAAAATAAGCTATGAATGTATATGCTCCCATATACAAAAACCCAAAAGTTGATAATGCTGTTGCTCTATTCTTTGAACTAACAATACTATTTAAATATACACTTCTTAGGTTATTAAATATTGAAGAGGAAGCAATTCGAAATATTATGAAAACAGAACCAATAATGACTGGAACAAATTTTATACCAACAAAAGATAAAGTTAATAATAGGACTACTATTGTGAGAACAATTTTTTTACTGAAATTTTTATAGATTTGTGGAAATACGTAGGATAATATGGCAGATAAAAGATATCCTGTTGAAAATACAATTCCAATTTTAGTTCCATCAAAATCAAATGCTTCTACTTGAGCAGGGCCAATTAACTCTGAAGCTAAGTAATATCCCAGAGAAATTATTGCAAGTATGAGGGACAATAATTGATGTTTTGTAATTTTTAAATAATTCACTTATACCTTGATATGTTTGCCTGAAGTACTTTCTTGCTGAATATTTTTCTGTATCAATTAATGGTTCTTTTATGTATAGTATTAACATAATTAAGCATACAATGTGTAAAATACCTGTAATTATATATGGTAATCGAAAATCTATATCAAATAATACTCCCCCACCCAATCCAGCAAGGATAAGTGCTATCCACGAAATAGTATTAATTCTTCCAATTAGCGTAGGATAATATCCTTCTTCGTTAATGTCTTTTAGTGAGTCATAAGCTAAAGCTTCAAATGCTCCTGATAATAAAGCTTTGGCAACTCCTCTTACAATTTCAAAAATTACAAAATATCCAAATGTCGCTCCAAAAGGAGTTGCAATTAGTGATATTGCGTACAAGGAATATGATAGTATCAATGTACGCCTTTTGCCCCATATATCTGCAAGTGCGCCTGTTGGTAATTCAAGAAATAATGTTGAAAATTGGCGGATAATTGTTAGAAGTGCAATTTGAGAAATTGTAATAAATTTAAGGTAAAAAAGAAACCATATTGGAATAATAAAAAAAAAGATCATTTAGGAAAGAAATGTAGTAGAGTATTTTGATATTTGAAGTTATATTTGTTTTCATTCGTTTGAAGAATATAAATTTCAAAGACAATATTAAACAATGGATGATTTTACTTTGAAGTAATTTTATATGTTTTATCTAAACCGCGGAATTCACCAGGAAAAACATTAACTTTAACTTGGGAAAGATTGAGATTTTTAAATTGGTTGTAAGTTAAGCTTGTGGGATATATTTTTGGGCATGTTGTTCCACTCTTGTTCTAGCTTATTGATTGTCCTTTGAAACCTTTTTAGTATTTCTTCCTGAGAAATAAAATCTCTAATTCGAGAAAATTTAAACTTTATATTTTTTACTGTATATTGATTCAGAAATGTTAATATTTTTTCAAAATTTTGGTTATATAAATCTATATTTTCTTGAGGAAGATTATTCATTTTGCTTATAAATATTTCGTCAGACCAAAAATCGATAGTAACTCCTTTTGTATAGGCTTTGCTTATTGGAAATATATAGTTGTATATTTGAATCATTGCGAATACTTCTGACCAATCGGGATACGGATATGTTGGAAGTTGCCATTTTTTATAGCCTCCAAATGGTATAGATATATGAATGGGTTTGTGATTCTCTACTGAAAATAAAATGGATTGCTTTACTTTTTTTAATAAATCAGAAGGAATTGCTGAAGCTTTATATTGTGTTGAACTTAATTTATTAAGAATAAATTTTTCAATTCCTTCATATTTTATTGTTTTTTGTCATATTCAGTTAAGTTGTATTTATTTTCTAACTTAACTATCTTTTGCAGATATTTATTTAAGTTCATTTATTTAAACATATAATTATTTGGTGGAGGCGGAGGGATTTGTACCCTACATCTTTTCAATAAAGAAATATTTTACTTAAACTACGCCCCCGTTTACGATTTATTTTAGGATTATAATGTGTTACAATAACAAGTGTCAAAAGTGTTGAACCATGTCGACGCGCATATAATTTGTTAAATGTATTTATGGACAATGTAAAAAGAGTATTAAGGGAGGTCGGATTAGCAGAAAATGAAATAATTGTTTATATGGCAACGGTTAATAAGAAAAATCTTACACCAACTGATATTTCATCACTTACAGGTATACCCAGAAGTACTATTTATAGCATTGCAATGAGTTTAGCTCTTAAAGGATTGATAAAGATGCATTCAAGTGATGGTATGTTAAAACAGCAGACCCTAATTTCAGGCAGGAATCCTTCCTTTTTAAGAAAATATATCCGAAATCAAAGAAGTCGATTAACAAAACTTGAAGTGGATATAGTTGATATTCTCCCTCAGTTAAAAGGTATTTTCCATGAAAATAAAACAAATTCAGATTTTGAATTTTATCCTGGAATTGATGGTGTAAAGAAAATATATTCTCATGATGATGAATATGACTCGGTTGATCTTGATAAATATGCTTGGGATCATATGGTTCCTACAGATATATTTGGTCAGAAGAATCTAAATAGAGATTTATCAAAGTACAGTAAAATTCATTCGGAAAATAAATCAATTGACTACGAATTATTTCCTTTAAATAGTTGGACAAAGCATGTATTAACCTATCAAACGGAACGGGATCCTAGATATTTAGAGAAAGTTGAATTTAGATATATAGAAGGTTCGTTTTTTGAGTTATTTTTACGTTTAGTAATAAAGGGAGATCACGTCTGGATGGCATGTGTAAATAATGATGAAATGTGGGGGTTAAAAATTAGAAGCTATGCATTAGCTAAAAGTTTGAAATCAATTTTCTTGCTTAATTGGCAAATTGCAACTCCAGTAACTAAAGATTTGGTTAAATCTTGGGGACCTAATGAGTTTTGGGAAGAACAAAAGAAAAAAGGGAAAAATTAGACATTTGGCATATCTCAACTAACAACATGTGATATACTTATTATAGTTAATAGTTAATAGATAATAGTTATGGTGAATTGCTTAAATTTTTTCTATTTACCCAAACAGAGTGAATTTTTAATGGAGTTACAAGCTAATAATTTTAGTGAGAAGACTGTTAAAAACTATAACAGAGATTTATCCATATTTGCAGTGTTTCTTGAGATAGAAGGATTAAAATTTGAAAAAATAAGTAAACAAAGTATTACCTTATATAAAAACTCACTCCAAACCAAAGAATATTCGCGATGGTTAAAAATGTTACAAAATGTTCCCAAAGAATATGCATCTTCAAAAGAAGGTGTGCTTGAATTCTTAATAAAAAATACACAAACGATTGAAAAAGAAACTTACCGTGGAAGGTACGGATATGGGGAGACTCCAGCTATTGGACTTCAAGCAAGAAGTGTTAATAGGTTCCTATCAGCAATTAGATCTTATTTGAAATATCTAATTGATTTTGACTATGATGTTCCAATTCCACCGGATGCAATCAAAATGATAAAAACTGAAAGAAAAGTTTCTCAAGTTGCTGAATTTGATGAATTACTCAGATTAATTGAGTCTCCAACGGAACTAGAAAAAGATGAATTTATCGCCAAAAGAAATCGTGCCTTACTTGAATTACTATTTTCGACAGGAATGCGTATCTCTGAAATTGTAAAGTTAAATAGAGATCAGTTAAATAAAGAAGGTAAAATTTACATTATTGGTAAAGGTAAAAAAGGCAGATTTGTATATTTAACTGAAAGAGCAATACAATATATAAATGAATATCTTGATCTAAGAAAAGACGATGAAGCTTCGCTATTTATTCCTACTCGAGGGGGACGTGATGGAATTAAGGGAGTGAGGTTATCAACAAACTATATTCAAGAAAAATTATCCTTTTATAGAAGAAGTTTGGGAATTGTTGTCCCAACTACTCCACATAGTTTAAGACATGGCTTTGCAACTTACTTGGCCGAAAATGGTGCTTCGCCAACAGCAATTCAGGTTTTACTGGGGCATGAAAGTTTGAATACTACTACAAAATATGTACATGCTTCTGACCGATATGCTGAGAAAAGCCACAGAAAGTATCATCCTCTTAATAAATGATAGATTAGAAATGATAGAATGATAAGTCTTTTTAGTTCGAATTGAATATTAAATCATATCACCTATCATTTGTCACTTATCATTTAATAATGGTTTGACTTTTTTAAAAAAAAACTATATTATTTGTTTAGTAGTATTGAATTAATTTGAGAATCTGTCCCAATGGCTGAAAAACTTCCTGATAAGTTCGGTATTGACTTTGGAAATCACTCCATTAAAGCTGTATATTTAAAGGGTATTGATTCTCCTAAACCCGAGTTAATTAATTTTGGAAGTGCACCTACTCCATTTGGTGTTTTAAATACGGAAACAGATATTCATATTGATAGACTTGCTTCTGTAGTTAGAAATCTTGTGAAAGAGGCAAATATTAAGACTAAAGCAGTAGTTTCTGCAATTCCAGAATCAGTTGTATCAACTAGAGTTTCAACATTTAAAGGTATAAAACCTAAAGAATTGAATGATGCGGTTTATTGGGACACAAAACAATCGTTGCCTGTTCCAATTGAAGAGATGGAGATTTCGTGGATGCTTTTAGGTGAAAAAAAAGAGACCGAAGAATATATGGTTTTAAGAGTTGCAGCCACTAAAAAGATGATTTCAACATATACTAAGATACTTCAAAAAGCTGGTCTAGATCCCGTAGCAATGGAAACTGAAGGAGTGGCAATAGCAAGGCTTGTAAAGCAGTTGGGACAAGCTGAGGGAGTTGTCGTTTTAGATTTTGGATCACAGACAACGGACATGAGTATTGTAAGAGATGGAAACCTTCTTTTCTCTCAGAGTATTTCAACTGGTTCTGATGCTTTTACTCACGCTATTATGAATGATTTTTCTTTAGAATATAATCAGGCAGAGCAATATAAAATTAAGTATGGACTTGATGAGACGCAGTTAGAAGGAAAAATATATAAGAGTCTTGAACCTATTGCTAAAATAATTGTTGGTGAAGTTGTAAGAGGTATTGAGTTTTATAAATCTCAGACAGGATTTAGTGCACCTAAGGATGTTTATCTGGTTGGAGATGGTTCATTGTTACCTAACTTAGTTGTATATATGACAACGGAATTAGGACTAAATGTAACATTGACTAATCCATGGAGTAATATTTCGGTAAAAGAATCAGATATGGCAGTGCTTGATAAGAGCAAATCTGCATATGCTGTTTGTGTTGGCTTAGCATTGAGATCGTTTTAGGATGTCTAAATGATAAAGGTTAAATTTGGAGATTTAACCTAAAGTTAATAATTTTAACTCATAATTTTGGATATGGAGCTACCAAAGTCTATAAACCTGATGATCTCTAGAACTGAAGAAGAGGTTAAAGTTATAAAGACTAAAGAAAGTATTGACGTTTCAAGTGTGTTGGGTATATTTGTCTTCGTATTTATAGGCTTAGTGATTTTGGTTGTTAATTTGTACTACAAGTCCGAATTAAAAAAGGTACAAGACCAGAAAGATAGTTTTTTAATTGAAATTAGAAAAAAGGAAAGTCAAAGTTTAGTAGAAACAAAACAGAGACAAATATTTGAAAGATGGAATGCTTATTCTCAGGTTAAGGATCTTACGGTAACGGACTTCCAGAAAAAACTACTTTTTATGGTAGATATGATTCCCTCAGAATGTGATGTGCCTTCTTTTTCATTTGAAAATGACAATACTTTTAGTTTTTCGGGAGAATGTATTTCGGATAGTTATGTAAAGTCACTAAGTCAATCCTTGTTGGATAATGATAATATTAAAAGTTGTTCAATAGTTAACCTTTCTTTGTTGGACGAAGATTCAGATGAAGGAGAAGAACAGATTGACTTTGAGGCGGAATATGGGTTTATCCCCTATCGTTTTTCGATAAAAGGTGAATTTACTGAAAATAGTTTTTAGTTTAAATAATATTGAATAAACATTTATGGCCACGGTAGGTTCAAGTGTTGAAAAAGCGTCTGGTGACAAAAAAAGAAATAGAAGTATTTGGGAAGCTTTAGCATCAGGTGCTCCTAAAGGAATGTCCCTTATAGATTTTCTTGTGCCAATAATGGTTATTGCTTTAGTAGTTGTAATCGGAGCTTTTTTGTATCCTTACGTTGAAACAATATTTGAAAGTAGAAACCAACTTGAAGTTTTGAAATCTGAAAACGCCATACTTAGTACCAAATGGCAAACAATGCAAGGATTAAATTCAACTACACAAACTCAAGTTATTGAAGATCTTAGTAAACTAATTCCATCCTCACTTGAAGTAAGTGAACTAGCTTTGTACGTAAGAGAAGTAGCTAGTGATTACAACCTTGAACCAATTAGCTTAACATTAGAAAATAGTACAAGTGTGCCATCAATTCAAAATGTTAATGATGTTAGTGGAATGGAATCTTTTCAAGCTCCTGAAAACATGTCTGTGATTATGGGGCCATTTAGTTATCGGGGAAATGTTGAGTCAATAGCAGGCTTTTTGGACGATCTGACTGGGAAAGGAATGTTGATTAGTGTAAGCGACTTTTCAATATCTAAAGAGCGAAGAAAATTAGTAGACGATGAAAATCAATATGAAGTTCAACCTTTAGACTGGTACCTCAATCCTGATTTGTATGAGGATAATGTCTGGGTTATTAGTTTCATACTTGTTGGATATACAGTAGATGTGGAACCAGCTTTTGCGGAAATGAGCCCGTTACCATCAGTTAGTGTTGAAGATATTAACAAAGAAATTCAGACAAGAGTAAGATAACGCTTATGGATAACATATATTATGGCAGACGTTTAGCTTCACCAAATTTTAAAAATAGAAGAGAGAAAAATAATAATGCAGGTAATACAAGTCTATTTAAAGTTTTATTTTCTTTGTTAATATTTTTTTTGTTTTTTAAGGCATTATCTGCAAAACCTGTTTCTAAAGTTGAATTTCAACAAATTTCGCTTCCATTTGTATATAGCAACTATTCTCAATACGAGTCCCTGCTTGCAAATGCTGGTTTTATTCCAACTTCAAATTCAAGAATGAAGGAGGTTGCAGAAGTTACGACAACCAATAATGATGATAATAAATGCATACTTGTTCAAAGTGTTCCAACTGTTGCTGTTGTAAATAATAAAAGTAAGGTTGATAACATTGATAGTGATAACAACGTATATAGTTATGTTTATTCTGGTGAAGGAACAAGTACTTTTGGTGGAAACAAATTAAATAGTGTTGATGATGTGTATAGTTATTTAGATAAGGATAAAACACTGGTAGGTATTGTTGATGCTGTTGATTTACGTCCTCAATATCGAGTCGTACCAATTGACGGTGAATATCCGTTTATTGATGAAGGGTATGATATGTATCGTGATGTTTATTTTTGTGTTTATGATGATGAACATTCCTATAGAATGCAGAATTTTGTTTCAATTTTAAATAACGACAATCCTGAATTTTTAACTTTGTCCCAAACTGGAGTTACTGCAATGGTAAGAGGAATGGCGAGGAAAATTGATTCTGTTGGTGATAACAAATATCCAGCTTTGCTGATTAAAGAATATTTAGATAAATCTGACATTGTTCATACAAGTAATGAAGTCTCGTTTATGCCAGGGTGTAATGCGGGTGCAAGTGGTGTCAACTTTTGCTCAAAACCAGAATATTTTGAATCAATGACTTATTTGGGGATTGATATTGTAGGTTTAACGGGCAATCATAATAACGATAAAGGTAACAAATGGAATACTTACAGTATAGAAATGTATGAGGAAGCTGGAATGAAATATTTTGGTGGTGGTAAAAATATTGAGGATGCCAGTAAAATTTTGTATATTGAAGAAAAAGGAACTAAAGTCGCATTTATTGGTTATAATTTCTATGACTGGTATTATGGTTACACTCATGCTCTTGCTGGAGCAACAACTGCGGGAGCGAATCCATACTCTGAAGACAAAATGAAAAAAGATATTGCAGAAGCAAAACAGAATGCGGATGTAGTTATAGTAGAATTTCAATTTCAGGAATGCTGGGCATATAGTGATAGTGAATCTGCAAATAGTGCTTGTTATCAACCAATTAATAACCCAAATCAAAAAGAATATTTTAGGAAAGCTGTAGAATATGGTGCAGATATTGTCGATGGTGCTCAGGCTCATCATCCACAGATAGTAGAGTCATATGAAGGTGGCATGATTTTTTATGGATTAGGTAATTTCTTTTTTGATCAAGAGGAGTGGATTGGTACAAAGCAAGGAATGATATTGACTCATGTTTTTAATGAGGGAAAATATCTTAACACAATTGTAATGCCTACATATTACGATGCCTCTTTTCAAGTGTATGTTCCCACAGATAGTAAAAAGACTGATATGCTAGATATTTATTATCAGCGGTAAAATATATTCTTTAAAAGATTATTGTTTTCGAAATTGAAGAGTTCAAATAGTATTATCTTTACTATTCAAGATCTGGTCTAAAATGTTTACGAATTTTTGTTCCCTCCAAATCGTCAGCTTCACAAGCTGTTTTTATTTTCTGTTGATGTGTTTCGGTGAGCATGCCTTGCCATTCACCATCTGGATCTAAACGAAGTAATCCTTCAACTGATCTAATAAAGTTGTAGAATTCGGGATCTTGTTCACCCAATAATACAAGTTTTTCTTCTGTTGGAATAAATCTTAAAAAATTTGCATTTAATTCATCCGCTCTATTCTGTCTTCTGAATTCTTCTATTATCTTCTGTAGTGCAAGAATTGATAGTCCTGCATTTATTAAATAACTATCTTGATTGCCTATTAACGCCAGTGCTGATGTTATTAGTTCATTTAAATAATTCTTCAACTGTTGCATTAGCAAATATCTTCATTGTATCGAATATCTTTAAAGTTGGATGTTTAGGAATTAATAATTGTAAGTCAGTATAAGCTAAAACGACACAATCAACATTTTTCTTTTCAAAGTCAGAAATAATTTGTATAAGTTCTTCCCTATCTTTGTTATTCTGCATTCCAGTAACAAGATTAAGAATAAATTTTCCCATTTTTGCTTGTTGAAAATCATCTAGAGTTTCGTAACCAATTTGGTTCTCAGAGAAGGCGTTCTCATATAATTTATTCTTAATCGTTGCCGAAGTAGAAACAATACCTACCTTTTTAAAATTATTTTTCTTAAGAAATTTTACAGTTTCATCGACAATACTCAAAACTGGAATATCAACAGCATTCCTGATTTCTTTGATAAAAACATGTAAAGAATTACATGGCATAACAATAAAATCAGCACCTGCCCTTTCTAGCCTCTTTGCTTCTTCAATTAAAAAAGGTGGTATTCTTTCAAATCCTATGTTTTTAGCGATAGCTTCTTTTTCAATTTTGTATGGCAAGGGAACACTAGCAATTATTATCGAAGGTCTATGTATTTGGTCCTTCTTTTGACACGAAAAAACTACGTCCAGATAAAATTCCGCAGTTGTCTCTGGCCCAAGACCTCCAATTATTCCTACTTTTTTCATAACAATGTTGAATCTAAATTTAAGTTTTCTAATTTTGGGGAATATGTAATGTTGCAATGTATCATCCTTTTGTTTTATCAGATTAAGTTCATAATATAGGTGAAGCAACGTTAGTGACTACTGAATTATATATCTGATTTTGTGTCCTTACTGGAATTGCACTAAAAACAAAATTACCACCAAACCCTTTCTTCATTTCGTTTAAACTAGTGACAATTAAGCGACCCAAATTTCCAAATTTCGATAGGTATAGTCCATAACCTATGTATATAGCAAAGTGAGTAATTCCTTGGTATGGGGTATTCACGCGCGAAATGAAAATTGTATCTCCAGGTTTGAGATCATCTTCGGACTTTAAACTATTTATAATCCACACTTCAGGTTTGAAAACGCCAGGTTTACAGGGGATGCCATTTACATAATGAATGAAATCACAACAGTTGAAATCATCGTCTTTTAGTTTTTTTCATCTCGTAGATGTTCCCCTATTCTATCTGTCATTCCTTTTGGTAACGCAATCTCCTTCAGACCTGCGTTATTTCTTATCATGATTTCGACCTTATTTGTTCAAGAGAGGTCTGAAAGTCTATAATAAACAAATGGTTTATTAGGAGTTGTTCGGGAAAGTGTTATACTTTGAACCCTGAATTTGGTTCCGGATTCAATATTAGTTGCCTCAATGAAGTCCTGTTCTACAATAAGTTTGGTGGTAGCTGGGTCGGAAGTTATGCTTTTCTCATAATCTTGTCGGAGGGTTTCCATAAGAGCATTTGAGTAAGTGAATTTTTCTATGATACCTAACTCATATTTATACAAACTGTTTTCACCAAAGAAACGAATGTAATAGTATATGAATTATGTAGAAAAAATAACAATGCTATAATTGACTTATTGAATTATTTGAAAGATATTATATTGGAAAATAAAAGCATAATTATTAAAGGAGCGAGGGAAAATAACCTAAAAAATATATCTGTTACTATTCCTCGTAATCAGATTACTAGTATTGTTGGTGTTTCAGGCTCT
>ENA-UPSM01002405-UPSM01002405.1-activated-sludge-metagenome-genome-assembly--contig:-NODE-2405-length-22861-cov-5.107077_pt1 | contig 22861 bp, 21 predicted proteins | sample MGYA00238181_ERZ773283 | MGnify/ENA primary metagenome ERZ773283 (study PRJEB29023, sample SAMN05720199) | activated sludge metagenome | isolation source: Anaerobic digester | place: Japan...
GCAACTGCCTGTAATCATTGCTTTGTCATTTTTGAACTGCGGAAGATGGGCTAATTCTGGGGACGTCCATGAGATTGTGGCTGTCATAGAAGGTCAAATTTGAGATAACAATACCAGCCGCAAAAAACCCGCTTATGATGCGGGTTTAATGGACTTCCTTGGAGTTCTTTGGATTATGTCTTGGTGGAGGTGGCGGGAATCGAATAATCTAATTAAGTATCTTGATTATTTAATTAATCTCCTATTCGATTTTTTCGCCTACCCCCAAATATACCCCTAAAATCAGTTCTTCTTCACTGTCACTTTTGTGCTTTTACCCTAAACAGTATCAATAATCAATCCGGAATAGATCAGAGTTTAAAATCGCCTTGATATTTATGGAGGCGGGCGGGTCTTGATGTTGGCGAATTGCGTAATGGTCCTGCGTCGGAATGACAACCTAAAATTGACCACCTGTGATATTCCATCTTGGAATGTCCCTTGTCGTGAGCCAGGGCTCGTTGAGGCAAGGGAAGTCGGGCTGGGGTTCCCCTGGATCGCCCTTCGCCGTTTTCTCTTTCCCAATCAATAACCATCACCTCGCGCCGCCCGTCCGTGTTGTGTTCTTTCCAATTGACAAGATCATATTCAAAGAGTAGCTTTCTACTACAGCCGAGTTTGGAGCCTCTCACAGTGGGCAAGTAGAGCCCGTTTGTCACGCTCCATGCGCGGCTTTTCTTTTTATTCATGTAGCGAAGCAAGCCGTCGTTAATCCATTTTATGAATATCCCGTCAGAATCTTTCCCGTAGATACTGGCAATATCGTTAACAACATTACGCCCTTGGCTTTTTGATAAGTGAACGGCTGCCACAACGGTTTTTCCGTCCTGTTTCAATTCCGTCATGATAACCAGGCTGCCGGCCTGCGTCGCAGAATCAAAAACCATAATTGGGTCTTTAATATAATACGGAAGACTGGATAATTGTTCGACTGTAATCCGCCCATTCTCCCCACTTTAATTTTTCCCAATGCAATATACCGGCAGCAAATTGTTTATCAGCTGCTTTTTCACCATCGCGGCCCAGGGAATAAAATTCTGCTCCGATTGGCACGGCCGGAATTCCACCTTTTTCGGACATGGCGCCGGAAGGTCCGATAATGTCAAGAAGCCTCTGCCCGGCGATCCTTGCGAACGCAGCAGCGTTTCTTGCCTCCGCGTAGTCGATTTCTCTTGTCGGGCTGTAAATAATCATCGCCCTTGCGTTCCGCGTTTCGAGATTTTTCAGCAGCTCCGTTTGCGCCTTGCCTCTGATTGTGCGGTAATCCGATAAATCAATAAAGCCCGCGACGGCGTGGTTTCCGTCGAGCAGCAGCGTCCCGCCGTTGGGGACATAGCGCCGCACCGCCAGGGCCGCATCGGTGGACGAACTAATCTTTTCCCCGTTGTGAACTTGCTGGTATACGCGGCCCACGAGCGGGATTTTTTTTGTGACGCCCTCTTGCGGTTCTATCGCCACGGCGTCATCGTATGTCAAATATGATGAGTAATGCGTGCGCGTGACGGCGAGCCCGTCGAGGACTTCTATTTCCGACCCACGGGCCAGGTCGATCACTTCCCGATAAAATGTTCTGTCTTCGTTGGACAGCGCGGGGGTTTGCGAAGGATGTTGATGCACCATAATGATAGACTTCGCGCCGGGCGTGTTGAGCGCTTCACCTAAAATGGTGCCAGCGTCAGCGTCGGCCCGCCCTCGCGTTCCTATCGTGTGTCGGTAGACGTGAAGAATCTTGTCCTTGCCGTCAAGAACAAATGACAGGAAATTCTCGTCAGGATATTTTCCTAGGTAGTTTGACGCGATACGCGCAACGTCGCGCGGCGTCGTGATTTTTCTTCCGGAGCCCGTGATGAAGCCGGCCTTTTCGCGGCCGACGACATTCGGCCTGTAGGATGATAGGGCGGCATTTCCTCCGGTATCGATCCGGCCAGCGTCTCCGGTGGCATCGGATACATAACCTGTTTTCGCTTCGCTTTCATGTCTGTGATTATAAGCCCTTTCGGGCGTGTTGTCAATCTGCTTGCCCCATATTCGCCCGGTCTTAATGTCCCGTACAATGCCGCCCGCCGTCCTGATACCAAAGGCGTTTATGATCCGGTCAATGAATTCCCGAACCCTGGCGATGATCCGCCCGACGGTCCCGCTGGGCACGACTTCCTGGTTGAGAGCCGTCGCGATAAATTCCGCCCGGTCTTCCGCGCCGCCGATGTCGTCTTTGTTCTGCGGCTCAAATTTCCCCTCGCGCGTCAGGCGCTTGATGCGGCCTTTCAGTGCGGCCACGTCCAGGCTATTTAAAACGCCTATATCTTCCATGAAGTGAACGGATTCATGTGCCAGCGTGTATTTATCGCCCGCCCCTCGGACAAGCTGAATCAGGCCGGAGCGGTATTTTCCGGCGATAACATCCTTTTCCGAAAGGGATGATTTCCCGTATCCAATTTTTAGCGATAACGTATCGGCATCAATCCTGTCCACGCCCTCAATAAGAACGCTCCCGGATTTCGTCTTGACGATAAAGCCCTTGTCGGTTTCAGTCACGTCCTGGCCGGTAAAGACTTTTTTCACGTCGTCGATGGTGGGCATCGGCACAGCGCCGGCCTGATCTTCCGTTGAATATTGAGGCTTGACAAGATCATGCTCAAAGAGTATTTCATTCTTGAAGCCGAGCTTGGAGCCTCTCACCGTGGGCAATTGTAGCCCACTTGTCACGCTCCATGAACGGCTTTTCTTTTTGCTTGTGTACCGCAATCTGTCTTCTTTGATTTGCCTGTGCCCACTGGAAGGGCGTCAGTTTTGTCGGCTTGCGGTTTGGTGCCTTGAGATAAGTGCCGTTGGCTTTGGCTTCTGAAATGATCCGGTCGATCTCGCTGGCTTCACTTCGTGAAAAAAGAGCGACACCCTTGTCCGTCTCGCGTGTTTTAATCTCCGCGGTCAGCTCCCTGAACGCCTGATTAATGGCCTTGCGTTCATCGCCCAGGTGTGGAGCAAAAGTGAACAGAGAAGAAGACCGTATTCATCCCTCCATCACCTCGTTATTCTGGATGTCTCGGGGCGTATCAGAATACCACCAGCATTGAACAGGAAAACTACCCACGACAAAGATTACAACGGCCAATATGAATAGGATTCTTATAATTTTGTTTACTCGCATTTAAACTGGATTTCGGCTCCGGCAAAAGTCTGAAATTGCTGAAAATCTTTATGCGAATGAGATACCTGAACAAATTTTTTCCCCATGGCGGCGCAATACTCATTGGCCTCTTTGTAAAGTTCAGCTTTTATAACGGAACCGGAATTTGCCGTAACCGACTGACGGCCGAGCATATAGGTATCATCACTTATTTTTACAATCCCTGTATTACCCGCACAGCTAACAAGCAAGACCAACGCGACTGCAATTAATCCCTTTTTCACGGCAACCTCCTTGCCATTTCAGGTTTATTCGAGTTCGACGACTGATGGTATCGGTTTCTCGCTGAAGCTTTTGAACACAAATACTTTTTAGCCATACTGTTTACAAGAAGCAATGCTCTCGTCATGGCGATATTACTGATATCAAAAAATATTTCAACTTTTTTCACCAATCTGATCGGCACGGCTACAATAATCAAATATTTTTATAGCTCATTATTCATGGTTATCTAGGTGCTAAAGCTTGACCATCATCTTCAGTCCTGGATCGCTTGTCTATTCCTTACTGTATCCAATAGAATGATGAGAGGGCCGTCAGCAGCTGATGGATAACCATTTTTTTCATACCATTGCGCAACTTTTTGATCTGCATCTTCTCGAGAAGATGCCGCAATCACCATTGATACAACCGGTTTTCTATTTTTTTCGATGGTATCAAGTCTTTTTCTAAAGTTCTTGTTCACTTTCTGTCCTCCATTTTATTCTCAAGCTCTGAGATTCGTTTCTCAATATCACTCCCCTCAATGACCCTAACTAAGACCGAAGCGATGTACGTCAATGACTTAGCCAAATTGACGTCCATACTGCCTGCCTCTGTCCGGTTAATCAGTGAGGCTAAAAAACGCCTTATATCCTGAGCCGATTGTAATCTTCGCATCTTCTTTTCTCCATTTTTTGTATGCTTTGTTTAATTATTGTCCTTTTATATCATAGCTTTTATATCCCCCCTGCCCGTATTTCATTAAAATGGGAATATTCCCCATGATAATGAAGAACCGCCTCGCCGCCGGAATTGTAACGGCTCGCCTCAACCCGAACCAACGTGAGCGCGTCAAAGGCTTCGGTCTGTAATAGCGCACCTTCCTGTATGTCTTTGGCATTGGTCACTTTCCGCGACCGGTGCATCAAAATCAGGTGGTCACAATCGGAATAAATCGCGCTGCTATCTTTCAGGTCTTGAGCCGTCATAATGCTGTCGGCCTGAATCTTACGCGGCTGTGCAATCAGGATGATAGGCGTTTCCAGCTCTTCAGCCAGGAACTTGAATGCCTGAACCGCGAGGCCCACTTCTTGAACTTGGTTGTTGATTGACCGGCAGAGGAAATGCAGGTGATCGAACACAACAAGCTTTAAGCCATAACGCCGGATAGCTTCTTTCAATGTTTCCATGATTCCTTCCAGTGTCGGCTTTTGATAACAGAACCCCAAATAAAGCGGTTTGCCTCTGAAAGCCATCCGGGTCTGTTCAATTCCAATGGTGTCGATTTCCTCGCGCTTGACGTGAGACTGTGCGATTTTCTGAACAACTTTCATCGGTCGCATTTCCAGGCAAAAGAAAAGCGCCGGAATGTTCTGAAGGGCGTTATGTGAAGCAATCTGTAAGGCAAGCGTGCTTTTTCCGATTTTTGGCGGTGCGGATAAGACAACCAGTTCCCCCGGCATGAATCCGGTCTTGATGATTCTATCCAATGACGGCCAGCCCGTTCTTATGCCGGTTGATTGTTCAGCCTTTTGAAACTCATCACGGTATTTTCTCAAGCCTTCGTCAAGGGACATTACCCCGGCCACGTCGAATTGGTGGGCATACTCTGAAACGAAGGTGATAAAATCGGCAATCGTGTTGCCAGCCGTGAAATATTCGTTCACGTCCTGACCGTCCGGCAGTATCACGTTGAAACATCGGTCATAACCTAATCGCCGCGCCACTTCCCGCGCCCCCTTTTGTCCGGGTTCGTCTGGATCATAAGCGATAATGACTTTTTTAACATCCTTGAGCTGGTCAATCCATGCCGGATCAAACGAACCCGCGCCGGTGGTCGTGGCAATAACGTTCTTTTCCCCTTTGTCCCAAAGTGTCAGCGCATCAATTTCACCTTCGCAAAGGTAAACCATGCTTTTGTTTGTAGTAAGACAATCACTGTTGAACAAGACAGACCGACAATCCTTCACGCGACGGAATGTCTTTTCCGCTGGTGGTAATGATCTTGATTTGATGTTTATCAGCTTGCCTTTTTCAAAATGAGGGATTGTCAACCATTGGTTTCCGTCTTTGTCGATTAGCAGGCCGATCTTGAAGGCCTTAACGGTCTCGATGCTCAAGCCTCTGGTTTCAGCTACATACCCTAAAGCGGCCTCGTCGCCTAAAAGCCGCTGGTGCGCCTCTATCGCTTTTTTATCGTCAAGGACATGATGATGGCTACCCTTGTCTTCAAAAGCCGCTCTTATGGCCGCCTGCGGCTTTTGCTGCGGTCTATTCATTTGCGGCCTGCGCTGTGGGTAATCGCCAAAGTGTTTTTGAATTGTGATAAGATTCCCGCGCTCATTGCATTTATGGCAAAAAAACGTGCCATCCTGCTGGTTCATGTAAAAATGACCTTTCTTGTCACCACAAAACAGGCAATTCATGACAGCCTGACCGGATTGAAGTTTATAGGAAATGCTCTTGCTCTGAATGTATTCGATAGCCGTCATATCAAAGTGAACCCCTGATCTTGATAAACCTTGTCAAGCAAGCTGCCTGTTCGTTTTATAACCTTGCCGCCTGGAATAGTCGCCGGCGGCTGTTTGGAATTGCCCCGAATGATTCCCAGAAGATACTTTTCATTTTTCCCCTGTTGGGCATAATCCTTTTCAAGATAAATTCTGATTCCGGCCATGACCTGATCCACCGGGTATTTCTCCCACTGGTGAAGGATGTTCAATTTCACACTATCGGAAATGCGGTTTAATTTTCTGGTTGAACTGATTGTGTCGAAGCACTGGTTGATTAATTCTCTGTCAGAATATCTTTCTTCCAGTGATGGAATTTCAGAGAAATCCACAGGGGGTTTCTTATTCTTTAATGTTTTAATGTTTGTATGTTGTTGCTCGTTTGTTAGTGGTTTGTTGCTTTGATTGTTATGATCAGAATCATCACTTTGATACATGCCCCAATTCATTATGGTAATTATCGAAAATTTGTTTGTTGATTTGATTGTTAAATTTCCGGCTTTTATCAGAAACGCAATGATAGTGCGGATTTCCTGAATCGAAAGACCTGTTTCAAGTGTGGCTTTCTTCAAACCAAAGACAAATTGACCTGGTAACAGATGAACCACTTGCAAGCCGACAATCGCGTCATATTCCCTGTAGCTGGCTTTCAAAAGGCAGTAAGACCAAAATGCCCATAGCTTGTGATTCTTAAGCCAGCCGGAGTCTAAGACCTTGCGCCATGTTCGGATATATCCCCTATTCATCCCCCGACCCTCCCGGTAGCTGGTAGGCTCTCGGATTGCTGAAACGTGCCGTCATGAGGCGCTGAATTTCTTCTTCAGAAGATGGCCACGAGAATGTTACCTGTCCTTTTTCGTCTGCAATCTCAGTCAGCAAATAATACATATTTGCCGCAGCCGGGTTTTTGCGGAAAATGCGATCATAATCGCGCCGAAATTTTCGGTTTGGCGTGAACACGGCTCCCCTACCTCCCCTTGAGTAAATTCTTTAACCAGGCAAACCGATTGGGTTTGAGTAATCGCTTTAACCCCCCATCAAGAATTAATTGGTCTTTCTCGCACGTAGCCCCAAGCAAAACCGAGCTTACAAAACCGCGCCGATCGAATTTGATGATAACGGAAAGGTCCGAATCATGTTTCATATGACCTCCCGGTTGAGTAATGAACGGATGTCTTCGACGCGCCATACGGTAGTACGCTTGCCAAGCTTGATGGGTTTGGGAAATCGTCCAGAGCGGATGCCTGCCCAAAATGAACTTTTAGAAATAGGCAAAATGGCAGGGCAACCTTTACCACCAACAATCTGCCATAGGCGCACATAGCCTTCTTCTGGCAACCTACGCTTGGCCTCTTCTGGCATGATGTTCTTCGGCTTGTGGTTTACTTCTTCAAAACTGAGTGGTTTTGCCATAATCGCTCCTTTCGTTTATCGTGGCGCGATTATGGACATAGGCGGGCAAAATAAGAAAATGGACAAAACTATGCTTTTTTTGAAGGTCTTTTGTCCTTAGGAATGGAAAGAATTCGCTGTATTCGCTTTCCGAAAGCGGCGTTGCTGGTCATGTCCTCCTTACGTCCCATGACTCTTAAGAATGTTTCACAGAAATTGATAAATCTCCCTTCATAGCAACCAGTGTATTGATTTATGGAAATAGTTGCTTTCCGACCACAAATTCCTTTATAAATCCCTGAAAGTCTCTCCACAAGAAGATTAAGCCTATAATCAGGCGTCCGCCCATTCTGCCGCCCTGTTTCTTCCAATGCTAGCGCGGCGGCCTTTTCAATAAATTCCAAGTCCTTTGGTAAGCGTTCATAATTCTGTTCTAACTCGTTACGAAGCTTCATATTATGATCTATCCATATTTTTCTTTTCTCTGCCGGTTTAATTTTGGAAATTTCCTTCATGGTTTTTGGATGAGCTGCAACAAGACATGAAAACAGCAAATCTATCGTATAGTCATCAGTCTTTTGAAATGCAGCACGCAGTGATGCACAGCACTCTTGTAAAATCCGAAGTTGATCTTTTACCATCTTCGGTGTCGTCATTTTGCGGGCAGCTTCTATTTCACAGTCTTTTGCTTCTTCGCCTCTAATATCCAAAGCTCTCATGGGCATCAAATATTCATGACAAATCACTTGAAGTTTTTCCTTATTTGTATCGGATATCTTTTCTTTCAAAACAGCTTCCATTTCCTTGAATTTTTCCTCACTCAGCATTACTGACGCAAAAAAACCGCCTCTAATCATCGCTTTCCCTCCCACACCGGAACGCCCTACCGTAAAATCGGAAAAGCAGAAAAGGGGTTCTTTCTGCTTTTCGGCTGGCCTGCCTATTCCCGCTTTATAAAATGTATTGTGATTTGTCGGCTGCGTTATTTCTTCCGATAAACATTCAAACCGATTTTCACATTGTCTTTTTCCGGAACAGAAATATTCCCTTCCGTGGAAGCAATGATGATGGTTTTGCCGGATGCCGACGGACCAAACTCTTTGGTTATATCAACCTTGATCGTCAGAATATCGCCTTCCAGTCTCATTTCTACGTTTTTCATATTTTCCCCTTCCTCCATCTAATGCAATACCTTGTCATCATGTTGACCTTACCCCAAAATATGTACGAGGTTCCTGGCCGAAGAAGCCAGAACACCTCACATCACTCCAAGTATCCAGCCCTCCACTTGGGCACGCGGGCGTTCTGCGGGGTTTAACGACGGTGACAAGAATGTTGATATGCTGCCATCGATATCAGCTTGCCGCAGCCATCTTGCCACTGAATAGGCGTCATGTTGGTCCTGGGTGCGGTCTTCGCGGGGAAAGCTTCGGCTCCAGAGAGATGGGTAAATCTCCAAGACGACCGAACGGCCCTGGGGTATTTGCCAGCCGTCGAAAGGCCAGAAATGGACTTTATCAGCCAGATTCAGGCGAAGATATCGCAACCATGGGATTCCGGAATGAGTTGATTTGGCAACCGAGCCTTTTACGTCAAAGTGAAAGACGGATTTGGCTGACCCGGCCCTTTCCTCCGTCAAGCGGCGCCATTGTGCATTACCCATGCGATTGGCGACATCGCCGTGAAGACCATCCCTTATAAAATCAACATAGGTATGATCTTCATCTGTTGGCCAGTGACACCGGAAGTCGTCGAGAAACGCCGGCCAATCCTGCAACAGATGGTGTGCTTGAAAATAACTTAAGGGAAAAGAGAAACCGTGATCAATACCGACAATCGTGGCGTGATCCTTTTGGAGTTCGCCAACCAGCCACTGGGCAATTCCCTTTCTTGTCCAATATTTTCGTGGACTCGGCGGCGGTTGCACCTCTACAGGCAGTTTTGTGGAATCAGCCCTGTAAACCCGCAACCCCTTAAGGCTCGAAGTCGGCGTTTGGGCACCGGAATAATCAATGCCGATATATTGTTTAAACAACAACATAGATTCATCCTGAACAATTGCTATTGCATCGCCGGACCTGATTTACACGGTTGCCGGTGAACATTCTGAAAAAAATTCATTCGCCGTGTTTTCTGTCTGTTCACAAAAGCATTGCATCTGTCCTGAGCTTTTCAATGCATATTTTGAAGAACGTTTCGCTTATCGCCACTATTGAATCATTAACAGCCACACGAAAGTGGAAATTATTATCAAGAATCTTGGTGAATACTTATATTTCAATACCCTACTTCCCACGTCAGGCTTGAATATCGCCAGGCTGAAACAATTATTGGCATCGTCGGGTAGCGCGGTCCACGACCTTAAATGCCCAAGAAATAAACCATTGCATATTTCCGCCAAGCTCATTATACTAGCCTCAAAAGCAATAGCTGCAAACTGGCTATTAAAATACAAAAGGTTCCACCCCGGTGATAAGAGCCCATGGGGCTCTCTCGAAAGAGTAGCCGGGGTGGTCGAATTTAATAGTAGAATTTTCTACCAGTTTGAAATATGTCAAGTTCGCTTTTAATGGCCGGCTTTAAAGACGCGTAATTCTTTTCATCCCCTCTATCCCATTTCCGATAAATGGCCCAGTTGCAATAATCAGCAATTTGCAGATCCATGTTTGACTTGGAATCATGATGAAAAATTCTGTAGCGAACAGCCTTGGGTAGTTGCTGAACAAGTGTTGTTTTAACGGCTTTCTCGACGGCCTTGCGTTTTTTGTTAATCGGGATTCTATCTGTAAATACGATGACTTCCGCATACAGAGACAGATCGTAACCTTTCAAGATATATTTCAATAAATATCCAAGCATTTCCGGATAGAATCGCTCTTCAATACATAGCGCCGGACCAGTTTTTCTTTTTTCGATTACAAGCGAATCAATACGTATACCGATGAGATTATTGAGAATAATGTCGAATACTTTCTTGCGTATAAAGGGCGAATCTTCGGATGCATGAAAATATTCAATATCCAGCCCCTGTTCAACCAAATCATATTTAAGCTCCGTCATTTCTTTATAGGCTGTAAAGGGCCGCTCTTTAGTAATACTCGCCAACAGAAAATACTTCGTCCCGTTGGCCGAGAAGTCCAGGTTTCCCGCTTCATCCAAAAATATATACAAAAACCGTTTGCTCATTTTTGGCTCACGATCAGACGCAACAAGAAGCATTCCAAATTGTACACATGTACCATATGTTTAGCGCTTCGTTTTTGTTAAACATTTCAAGTTTAAAATCTTCTTTCGTCCCTCCGATATAGGATAGCGAACAGATATAAGGTATGGCGTCCAGATGCCAACAGACCGGCAAAACCGTCATTTTAAAACCTGCCCGCATCTTGGGTAATGCAAGCGGGTCTCAGAATACCATAAAATCCCATTTCCCCAGACGTCCCCAATTGTTTACCGCCGACAACCAGTGCCGCCGATGGCCGCTACAAGGCGCACAATAGGCCACTTCTCATACATTTCTAATCACAATCGATATCATCCTCCATACCCAATTCACGCAGTGCTGTTTTCATTTCCTCAATTTTGTGCTTTGAAATGCCTTCGGCTTGATTTATTTCCAAATTGATCCCGATCTTCAATGCCCCCCCGGTGACGTATTTGGAGAGAACCTTTGTGTAAAAGTTCATCCACTTTTGTGGTTGCAGCTCGCCTGACCATCTTATCTTTTTAACCTCTTCCGGTTTCGGTGGTGGAGGTGGGGGCGGTACATCCTTCTCTTTTGATATAGTGACTTCAGCGTAGGCAGTCAATTTTCCAGTTGTTGCCGAAATCTTAAAAATACCTTCCTCAACATCGGCACGGAATACCCCTTTTTTGTCAATATCGCCGCCTTGCGCCGCCCAGTCTATACTGCCAACCTCAATGTTGTTATCATGCTGATCAAAACCATTGACCAGAAAACCATGGCTTTTCCCCGGTTGTATCAGAACGTTGGAAGGCGATATTTCGATGCGTGTCAGTTTTGGCGGCTCTATCTCTTTCTTTGCCTCTTCTGCCGTTATGATAAACATGTCATCCGATATCTCGATATCAGACGCATTCATATTCTGTTGAAAATGGAACGGCTTATATTTGCCATCCGTCTTTTTACCGACATAGGCGATGATGCCATTTGATACGCCACGGGCAATGGTGTCCTTTATTGAATCCGGATCGAGTATTCTTGGAAATTGCGGAGACGCAAAGAAAGTATTTCTAACAGCCTTCGTACTCCATTCTTTAAAAGCCGGCGGCCAGTTGCGAACAAGAAAGTTCGGACTGATATCTTTTTCCACATGGCCATCCAACCGCAACCGGTTAAATATATGCTCAACCAAAGATGACGCAGCGCCGGAATCATATAAACCCAGATCAACTTCCAGCAATTTGTTGTCTTTGCCAAGCAGCATCACCGTATTGTAAGTTCGCCATACGGATTCCTTGAGATCTCGTTCAGCTTTTCTAATATTGATCTGTAATTGATGAATTTGTGCATCATCTAATTTTAAAGGTTTGGCTTCATCCTGGATATCCTGCCAGGCAAGGAGTTTTCGTGCTTCTTCATATATCGTATCGGATTTTTCTGGGACCGACCAAACGAGCGCACTTTTGAATGTCCGCGCGGAAGTTCCGGATTCTCTAGTCATCTGGTCGATGGTCTGTTTGACCTTTTTCATATCTGCGACATGATCAGGCGATACAATAATAACCGACAACATCGGCTTGTCCAGGATTTGATTGCTTTTCTCAGGGAAATAGCACCGGTCGATACTGAAGCCCGCATTGAAAATCGTCTTAATCTCACCCTTGACCGTTTCTTCAAGACGATCAGGTTTAATATTGGACCGGCGATCAGCCAGCAATTTATTCAAGTTTGGCTGTAACGTAAACCGATACTTGTTGTTTTTTTCCGCCGCCAGGTAATAGCAGGATTCCGTCAAGGCATCCAAAACGGTTTCAACATTGCCGATGTCTGTATCGGGATCGGCTACGGCCAGCCGAACTTCGGTCAAAGTCGCTTCCGCCTTTGTCTGTCCGCCATTGGATTCGAAAAATATTGTGGTTGCGGCTTTCTGGTGCAAACGGCTTTTCTTGATTGCCTCAATGGCCTCTTTATCCAAGCGAATAGAAAAGGCATCTTTTTTACCGGCGATATCCGTTGTCACGGCGCCTTCCAGGCGGCTTTCTCCAAGCTGTTCAAATATCGCCGCGCGGAAGTTAGGATCATCAAGAGGCGCAGTGCCCAGCGTAATGAGAGGGTCTTTATAGGCCCCCTTGAATGATTCCTGAAACACTTTCGAGACCCAAAGGGCCAACAGCCTCAAAACGCCTCTTGTCTGTTGAAACTTTGGAAGCTCCTGCCATTTGCGTTGAAACACGGAAAGGACAGACGGATGAAAAGGATACGTCGCAAGAAACATCTCTCTGGCATTATCGGCGGGGAACCAGTTGGGAATTTGCTTTTTGTGCTCGATAATCCAGTCCTCATACTCACTGGCAACTTTCTTTGCCTCTTCCGGCACCCCGCTCCATTCAAAAAGGCGGCGGCGAATAATTTCGGATGTTTCTTCCTCGGCAGACATGATCACGGCTTTCCCGACACGATCCAGCAGTTTTTTAAATCTCATATATTCGGACTGATCTTCTGCCGTCATTTCCAGTTCGGATGCCGGTATGGAAACAGCCAGAACAACATTGTCATGCGCACGTACTTCTTCGGAAAGGTTTTGGACAAAATTATACAGCTGCGTGGCCAGACCGCTTTTGCGATTGCGGCTGATGTAGTTCATCAGCTCGTCAATGAGTATTAAAGCCGGTTCTTTATCCGGCAGGAATTTTCTTATGATTTCACCCGACGGCGATGTCAGTTGCTTTTCATGTTCTTCAACAAATTGAAATGCCTTCGCCCCGCCAAGTTGAAAAGCAATCTCTCCCCAGGGCGTTTTCCTCAAGGGTGTTCCATCGCTGCCGCCACGTCCCGTAATGGAATCAAACTCGGTGCCCACGAAAACAGCCGTATGCGCGTTTGGCACCTTATCGATCGCCGCTTTACCGAGAATGGTTTGCACACCTTTCCAGTCTTTCGCTGCATTTCCCCCTTTAGCCAGATGGTATAACAGCGTCAAAGCATGTGTTTTCCCGCCGCCGAACTGTGTTGTCATGTTAAAGGTGGCAGATGTTTCAACTTTTATGCCCGATAAACGCCGCACAACTTCAGCGGCAAGGCCGGTAAGATTTTTTGTAAGGAAGGTCCGATCAAAGAACTCTTCGGGATTCTGATAGACCTGCGGTGCCCTGCCGTCACGGACGTGGTCCAGGTGCACGGCAAACTCTGATGCATCCAGAGGACGCCCTTCACGTAAATCTTCACGCGGATTGATCACTTTATACCAGGGCTTCAACGCCATACCGAATTACCTCCTCACATTAAACCAAAAGTGCCGGTGTTTTTGTCTAACTTCCACCACTTGAAAAATTTATAGGGAAATGTGTCCGCGTCTTCTCTGCTGCCAACAACGATGAGCGTATCGCCACCAATATGAAGACGGCCTGATATCCCCATCGCATGGATAACATCATCCTCCAGATATTTTACTAATTTGGAGCCGTCAGTTGCTGTTTTGCGATAACAAAAAACAATTCTTAGACCTGCGCGGACGCATAATACTTTCCATAAAGAATAAGCGATCTGGTCATTGTCAAAACTATTTTCAAGTTCAAAGACGGCAACGGGGTAACGCCATTTTTTATCGCTGTCAGGGAAAGCCATCACATCAAGGGCCAAATATTCATTTCTTTTCAAAGGAAGAAGCTCGCATTGATGTCCTTTAGCAGAAGCACGCCAGCCCAGAGCAGCGCAGGTATGAACACATGACTTTGTTAACCCCCTGGTCCAATCCGCCAGTTTCTCCTGCAATGACGCATCGCTCAGATAAGAAGAAATACCCGGTTCTTCAATAATTTTGAAAAATGTTGATTTCCATAAGCCTGTTAATTCTGCGCTCATTAGAACCCAAGCCCCTTCTTTCGGGCCAGCACACCATCGACCCAGCGTTTTTCATCACTGTTTGCAGGATAGAGAGCGGACAGTGATTGCGCCAGACGCCAATACTTTTGATCTCTTCCGACGCCTTCTTCCACCAGAAACCGCTTTAATGCTTCGCCACGGCCGGCAGCAAAAAGGATCATGGACTGATGAAGCCTGTCCAGCCTAGTGTTGCCGAGTTGCGGCACATTCTTCTGGCCCCACGAACCTTCCTGTTCCACTTTTTCGATTTCTTCCATAAACCCAAGCGACAACTGCGCAGATTTCTTTTTGCGTCTTTGAGATGGCGTTTCCGCATCTTCTTTGCCGAATAAAGATTTGGTCCTTTCGGCAACAGGCAAAAGTCTTGCCTTGTCGCCCTTCACTTCAACAAGATTTTGCAATCGCTCAAGATGTGCACCCAAACCCTGGGCGATTTTTCGCGCGGCGTCGTATTCCAGCATGTAGCCGGACAGTTTTGCCTTGGGTGATTTTTCTGCATCGTCATCATCCTCATCATCGTCATCGTCCAAGGCCAATGGCACGCCATTTGTCGCACCTGCATTTAATGTCCAGAGCCACATGGCCGTCAATCGTGCATCTTCTTCAAAACCGGACGTATCCGCGCCTTCAAAAATCATATTCAGGGCTTCTTTGGCTACAACAGACCAAACCTGCTCAAGATATTCTTTTAATGTAACCTGCTCCCCGCTTGCTTTCTCAACACGTGAATAGCGGGAAAAGACTTCCAAGGCAGGCCCCAGACAAGCAAAGATAGCATCCGCACCCACCACGCCTTCTTCCGCCAATCGGGGCATCCAGTCATGAATCCGTTTTGGGAGCTCTGCTAATACATCGCGCCAATCGCCAATATCATCCATGCGTAAAGAACCATCAGGATTTTCACGAGGGCGACACACAAGGTGAATAGATGAAGCAAGAGCAGCAGCATTATTTGCGCGTAAACGCCCCGGACGCTCCGTATCAATTGGCCACGAACCTGTAATTGTCCAACCAGCATCAATCATTGCTTTTAGTTGTGTTTCCCAGCCAGTTGTCGTTTTGTGCGCAAATACGACTACACCGATGCCTTCTGGTTGCAAAATTCGTCTTCCCTCTGACATAGACTGCTTCATTAGATTCTCAAAATATTCCCGTGTTTTATAAGAATACATCTCGTTCCGTTCAGAGAGCTGGACAATTTCGCCATTTTTGCGTGTTAATGTACTATCAAATATATCTTTATAATAATTACCAATAGTCCTTTTTAACCATACATAAAAAAAGTCAGAAAGGTCAGCATAAGGCACGGCATCATAATATGGCGGGTCAGTAATAAATGCTTGAGCGCTGTCATCGGGTAATGGATGTTCAGATGCAGAGGCCAAATTAACATGCGCGGCATAAGCGAACGAAGCACTTTCCCTTGCTAGACAACGATATATCCATTCTATCGCGCCAGCATAATTGCCACTCCCACCAGAAAACCCTGCCACTTCAGCATAATCCCATATAATTCCTAAAGCTTGTCGTCCAAATGTGTGTGCCACAAAATCGCCCGCCCACACTGCGAGAGAACTCCAATAATCAGCACATCTATCAACTGCCATGGCTAAGCAAGTGCCGATCGCGACGCTGAATTTATCATCGTTAGTTTGAAAATGAATTTTGTCTATTGCCAGACGTGTCTTATCAACTAAGGTAACTAAAGCCAGAGCTTGCCGTGAATTAAATAGTTTCCCCCATTCATTAATACCTAGCAAGTTAACATTAAATATACTGCGTAAGTACGGAAGTGGTTCATTGGGCACAATGCTTTGTTTTTGGACACTCTGGATCTTTCGCGATAAAACACTTTCTGCACGTTTAAAGACTTTGTAATCATTAGAATTAGATTTTCGAAAATGCGTCGCACCAGTTGCCGATAGTAAGACAACTGCAACTAGCATAGCATCATTTGCGCCGCCATCTCTGCTAACAAACTGTTTTCGCGCATTTTCAGCAGGCGTAGTATAGTTACAAAAAGGGCACGTGCAAGCACTCCGTCGCACAGTACCAGCACGCACATCTTTAGGTTTTGGATTCGTTATTATTTCAAACTCTATCCGTTTATCTGCATCATGAGTTATTATTTTAACAGCGGCTGTCCTATTTCCTTTTTTTGAAAGCCACATTGAACGCATTAAGGGTATTACAGCACCACAGCCTGGTCCCTCACATTGGATAGTTCGCGCCCAAAGATATGCGATAGGTACTGATCCATCAGCATCTTTTGGATAAAATTCAGTAAGCTCTTTACGAGTTTCTTTTTCAATCCAATCACCCCATTTTTTCACTTCATCTCCAAGACGCTGGCCATACTGGGGCAAATATTCTAACATAACTTTATTAAGTAATACTGCGACTGGATTTAAATCTGAGGCAAATGCATCAGCACCCACCCTTAGTGCTTCAAGCGGTATAGTTCCACCACCTGCAAACGGGTCAATGAGAAGCGGCCTTGTTCCAGGTGCACCACTGAGTGCTTTATGCGCTGATTGCGTTAATTCGCGGCTTGTTTCTAGATATTCTTTAACAGTTGAGTTATCCCAATTTGAAAAGTCTGCAATAAAATCAAGCAGCGTGTAACGGAGGAAAAGATCATCATTTAGCTTGTCAGGCTTCTTTTGAATCTGCACAAATCTGTTGATGCTTTCCGTGCTTGTTAGCAATGCAAAATTTTGTTCAGCCCATTTCATCATTAATTGGCGGGCGGTGTCTTTAAATTTTTCCGGACATAAAGGATCAGCGGGGTCAGGCCAGAGCGCTGCGCATATTACAGCACGACAGGCTGCCAAAGGACGGCGTGCCCACCAGATGTGAAGGGTGGAAATATGTCCATGTCTTATGCTCTTTTCTCGACGTGCATGTTCAGAAATGCGCTTTATTGGTAAATCAACTTCAATAAGCCGTTTGGGATATTCCATTTATATCTCACCTGTGTTTTTTAGAATTGCGTTTGCTTTAATCTGATAATGCTCAATCTTCACAATCGGTTTCCAATCAAGTATTGCGGGATCTTGCACAATATGCACTTGTGGATTAGTTGCACAATTGTATACAACGTAAAGCCAGTAATCCTTTTTCAACCGTTCGGCAGTTTTATACTCATTTGTGGTCAACGCCACTTCGCCAATGGCTGAACGTCCCTTGACCTCGATAAACCTCACTTCGATGGCCGTCTGCGGATCTTCGGGGTGCGGCTTGCGTGAAATGAGATCGAAGCCCCTGTTTTCCTTTTCAACACTCGTTGCATTCCAGCCGCGTGCCTGCTCATATTCCATGGCCTTTTGGATGGCGATCTTTTCAATTTCATCATCACGCACCATAGCCTCAATCTCCGGCGATTTGCGCTCAGGATGCGGCAATACCCAGGCCCGGCCATGATGGCGGATATCGGTGATCGTGCAGTTTCTTTCCTGCTGGAGTTCTTCACGTCTGCGTTCAAGCCGTCCGCTTAACTCAAACAGGCGGTCTTCGGTGGTTTTTATGTTGGCCGCAAGGGGCTGGCTGGTATCCCCGTTTTGCTGTGCTTCCAGCAGTTCCGCCATGCGCAGGTTCTGGCGGTTGATCAGTTCATTGAGGCTGATTTCCATATGGCGGGAAATAATTTCTGTTTCCTTTTCCCGCTGTATGCGCACTTCATCAAGCAGCGGATTCAGTGCTTTTTGAATCAAGGTGTTTTCAACAGAGTCTCTTGCCGGAAGACTATTGTCATCCGGGATTTCATGTGTTCCTTTTGCCGGTGATAAATCAAGAAAGATGGTTGGCTGGCGTATGCTCATGATGCCGGTCATATCCGTTTCGACGACAAAGAGCTTCTCGTGCAATGCGTTGCCCCGTCCATCACGAATCGACGCCGAAAAAACATCAAGCCGATAAGGGTTTTGCTGATGCAGATCATAAAATACTGAACCTTGTTTTAAATCATGCTGAACTCTTTCGGTGATGTCTTCACGTACACATTCAAATAGCGGGTGTCCGGGCGTCACCCATTCAAATGTCGGATCTGACGTCAGCAATTGCTTATCAAAAACGATCTGTTTGTATTCTTTCCCCAGTTTGCCGCAGCGCGGCTCCAGTTGTTCGCCGATCTGCCAGAGGTTTCTTGGAATGCGTCCAATGCGGTATACGTGTTTGTCCTTCGCAATCTCTTTGGGGTGGATTCCGGCATGCGGCGCCGCACTGGTAAAGAAATCTTCAATCACTTCCGGCACAAGACGCCGTTCTTTGGCCTCTGCGGATTTGCCGACAATCGCGGAAAGGTTCAATTCTTTCTTGGCAAGCCCTTCCAGGGTTGAATTGGTAATCTGCTTGAAGCGGTTTGTGTCTATGTCATGGATAATCCGGTTTTTGATGACATCTTCCGTCAGGTTGTGGGCATACATATCCCGCAGCATGCGCTCCAGCATGTTTGCAGGAAATACGTCACCCAAAACATTGAATATTTTTCCCGTCCGTTGCGGGTCAAGATCATCTTCAATCTTCTGCATCCGCTCGAACAGTTTTTGCAGCACACGGCCTTCACGGGTATTGGTGGTGACAAAGTTAAAGATGAGACAATCCTTTTCCTGTCCGTAACGGTGGATGCGTCCCATGCGCTGTTCAAGACGCACAGGGTTCCACGGAATGTCATAATTGATCATGAACCAGCAGAATTGAAGGTTGATGCCTTCTCCGGCGGCTTCGGTAGCAACCAGCACCTGGCATTCTTCTTTGAACTCCCGTTCGGCATAAATTCTCGTGCCGGGTGTGTCCCTGTCACCGATTTTCATCCCGCCGTGGATCTGGGTGACTTCAAGCTTCCAGTCCCGCAGCTTTGCGACCAGAAAATCAAGGGTGTCCTTGTGTTCGGTGAAGATCAGGAGTTTCATCTTTGGATCTTTAAAGATACCCTGATCAGTCAGCACTTCTTTGAGTTTGACCAATTTGGACTCGATCTCCCGCTTTTCCAGTTCTTTGGCCTGCTCTATGAGTTTGCCAAGTTGCAGGATTTCTTCTCTGAGGGCTGCGGGATCGACGGATGCGACAACGTCTTCGAGCTGTGAAATGATTTCCTGCTGCTCTTCTTCCGGCAGGTCTTCAAAATCTTCCGGCAATTTGCGGTTGATCTGTTCCTGGCGATACGCTTCAGGATCGGCAAGAATGCGTTCGCGCTTTTCCTTCATCCGCTCCAGACTGCGCCGCACGGCGTACAGGCTGGAGGCAAACCGCCGCTGAAGCATGGCCATCGTAAAGCCAAGAGCGCGGCCACGCGCCGAATCATCGGCGGCAGCTTTAATGGACTGGTCTTCGACATACCGTGTCAAAGCGTCGTAGAAGTCCCATTCATCAGCATCAATTTGAAATTCCGTGGTTTGCACTTTGCGTTTGGTGAAAAGCATCTTAACCTGGCCCGTGTCTGGATCAGGAAATGTGACAAGGGCTTCTTTGATACGCCGCAGGTAAAAGGGCGCTTCATGGCGCAGCATTGCTTCTTCAAGGCTTTTAATATCGCCATAAACATCTTTGTCCAGCAGTTCCAAAAACAGACAGAAGTTTGCCGGATCACCCTTATGCGGGGTTGCAGTCATCAGCAAATAGTGATCCGTCATCTGTGAAAGGGATTCACCCAGTTGATAGGCCAGGGTTTTCTTGTCCGAACTGTAGGCGCTCATTTTATGCGCTTCGTCAACGATAATCAAATCCCATTGGCTACGCAGCAGGCTGTCTTTTGCATCTTCTATACGGGAAACCCAGGAGATAGACGTAATAACCTGATGTCGGTCCTGCCAGGGGTTTGATCCATAGTTGGCGCGAAGAACGTCGCCTTTGATCACTTCAAATTGTTCGCGAAATTTGTCTTTAAGTTCGCGCTGCCACTGAAATGAAAGATTGGCCGGGGTAACAATCAAAATGCGTTTAACAAGACCGCGGATTTTGAGTTCTTTAATCAGCAGTCCCGCCATGATGGTTTTTCCTGCGCCAGGGTCATCGGCAAGCAAAAAACGGATGCGGGGCAGTTTCAAAAAGTAATCATAAACAGCTTCGAGCTGGTGCGGCAGCGGGTCAACCCGCGCAATGGATAGAGAAAAGTAAGGGTCATATTCATAAGCAAGGCCAAGCCGTAAGGCTTCAACACCAAGTCGAAATTTCGCGGCATCTCCATCAAAAGGTTCTTTTTCAGGTGTTGCTTCAAGTTTTGCTAGCTGCTCTACATTAAGGATTGGTTCATAGACTTTTTGGCTTTTTAATCCTTTCCCTATGAGTTTGACCGAATCACCCATTGGAACAGATGTTATGACTTGGACAGGCTCTGGAAATATAGGACCACGGACTATGATGTTTGGTTTTAATTGATCAATCAGCATGAGAGTTATCCACCGTCACCAACAAGCGTTCGCCTGTCGAAGTTATCGATCATTTTTTCTATAACAAAACGGTACCCCTCCTGAACGTCATAAGCAGCATCAGCAGGCAGCAAGGGATTCAGATCCGTCAGGAAGCCGCGGTGTTTCATTTTTTCATGCAGATTCTTTTCATAGGTCATGCTGTCAACGGTTTGGCCTTCGTTTTCCATATAATGTTTAAAGATACGGATTATTCTGCCGGCATCAGATTCCCCTTCCGTGAGGCCTAACCACAAATCAAACAGATCGCGACCTTTTCTCCTTTGATACAAGGCTCTCAGCTTGGTTGCAAGCAGTTCCTACAGGGTGTAGGTCGTAATCTCGGCGCCAGGCAATAATATCTGCTTTAGGAATCACAGATCACCCTCCACGTCGGTATTAATCCAGAGCCGCCATCTGATATTTTTTTCAGCTTCTCTCGCAGGCAGCGATGGATCTAATCTCGTAAAAGGTGGATTATGTCTGGCAATTAATTTGGACAGATCCACAACCAGTGCACCGTGTTCGGCTTTTTCCATCAACCAGCCAAGCCGTTGTGCGCAAACCAGGTTGCCCTCAGCCTTTACTGCTTCGATCAATTTAGCAGCATTCATAGTTTCCGCAAGTTCCTGCAGTACGGTCATTGCGCGATCCAGTCCACCGATTGACCTTGCATAACGGATGAGATCAATGGCCGTGGCTTCTGGTGAAGAAACGAAAATATGCCCCGTTTGAACTTTAATTTTAGTAACAGGAGTTGCGTTGAAGTTGGTCTTGAAAAAAAAGCGAATCGCCAGGCTTTTCTTTCGCACTTCACGCTGAGGCGTGGTTGTGACAATCTGAAATTTTTGTGGCTGTTGGTGTGCAGCACCCTGAAGAGATGCGGCGCTGAGCAACCCCACGTAATAAGGCTGCTCCAAGTAGGCCATCAGATCAGCGATAAACCACTCTGCAGGTAGTACCCCGGTGGCGCGATATTCCAGGGGGACGATGACGAAAAAACCGCTGCGGATACGGAGGATTCGATTTTTCTTCGCCAGTCTTGCAGCGGCTTTCTTGAAAGCTTCCTCAGTGAATTGAAGAGTTGAGATAGCGTCTTCACGTGTAAAGAAATAGAGGCCTTGCGCCTGGCGTGAATCAACCCAGGATGGAAGATCGCTTGAAGTTGCAGTTTTTGCTTTTCGAGGCATATCACGATTCTAGGATAATTTTTGCAAATAAAACCACATAATGGCCCTTTTTGCAAATTATAATCATCTTAGATGCCACAGTTTTTTATAACGGTTACGGAAGAATAGCGGCGTTCAACCTGTCCCTTCTTTTGGGATAGTGGGGCATCTTGATTTTCAATAACGGATCAGGGGGCCAATATGGATGATTATACCGGTCTTCTTGCTCACACAGATATATTGGTCTCCATCTAGCCGGCCACATGGCCCAGGAATCCGTGCTGTCCAAACGGGTTCGTCCTTGGGGACACTATAGATAAAGTAGCCGTCAGGTATGCCATCCCAAATCTCTATATCTTGCATCATCTGATCGGTCAAATACTTGCGGACAATTTGCAGCGCCTTTTCTCTGGTTAGTTTTGCGTCATTCTTCATATTTTATATCCCGATTATCGCCATGCTCTTGCCATTTGAAAGAACATCATGCCGCCATTTTTAGCGCCACCTGAAGAGCATGTCTGTTCACAATTGCGCTGTCTCCAAACCACAAACTGCTGAGCGTGTTGTCCTGGCTCTTGCCTCGGAAGTAATTTAGGTATTCCGTCACAGCGTTATAGGCGCCCCAATAATTATGGCCTGCTTCCTGGTGGCCCCTGCCATTTTCAAAAAGGTAAACGATATGGGGAATTAACTTTTTGCCACCTGCATTATTTGGCAAGGAAAATACCGTCCGGATATAGCTTTCCAATCCGGCGGCATCAATGCTACGCTTCTGCAATTTCTGATATTGCTCAACCGTCTGTGAAAATTCATGACGCGCCACATTCATGGTTTCCCGGATATTCTCCATATTGACCTGAATTTTTGACGTGTGGCGAACGCGCAGAAGATTG
>ENA-UPSM01002408-UPSM01002408.1-activated-sludge-metagenome-genome-assembly--contig:-NODE-2408-length-22840-cov-8.652140_pt1 | contig 22840 bp, 20 predicted proteins | sample MGYA00238181_ERZ773283 | MGnify/ENA primary metagenome ERZ773283 (study PRJEB29023, sample SAMN05720199) | activated sludge metagenome | isolation source: Anaerobic digester | place: Japan...
ATGGTCTTTTTCAGCCGATCCCGGGGAAAGCTCTGGCACAAGGGGGAGGAGAGCGGGCACCGCATGGCCGTGCGGGAGCTCCGGCGGGACTGCGACGGGGACACGCTGCTGGCCCTGGTGGAGCCCCGGGGCCCCGCCTGCCACACGGGGGAGACCTCGTGCTTTCACCTCCCCCTCTCCCAGGAGCGCACCGCCGACCCCGCCTTCTTAGGGCGCCTCTGGCGCATCCTCCGGGAGCGCCGCCACGCCTCCCCCGAAACGAGCTACACCGCCCGCCTGTTGGCTTCGGGGCTCTCCCGGGTGGCCCAGAAGGTGGGGGAAGAAGGGGTGGAGACGGCGCTGGCCGTGGCGCTGGGCAAAAAAGACGAGGCCGTCTCCGAGGGGGCGGACCTGCTCTATCACCTGCTGGTGGCCCTGGTGGCCCTGGACGTACCCCTGGACGCCCTGTGGCAGGAGCTCGCCTCCCGCCATTGTCCCGCCCCGGGGACCGAGGCCCCGGAAAAAACTCCGGGAGAGCGGTAAAACGGAAAGCCCCCCGGCCCTTTAGGACCGTCGGGGCTTTCGCGAAGAAGGTAGGGGGAGAGCGAAAAAGGCGAAAGACCTCGGCCCCCCCGGGGAAGGGGGGCGTTATCCTTCCGTCTCGCCCCAGGGCCAGTACACCCTCCGCCCCCCTTCCCCCCGGAGGGCCCGGGCCACTTCGTCAAACGTGGGTTCCGCCAGCATCATGCGACACCCCCGGCGGACGGCAAGGTCCTCCAGCCGGTGGGCATCCGAGCTCCGCACCACCGTGCGCCCGGGAAAGTGGCGTCGCCAGCGCTCCGCCGATTCCCGGGATAGGCGCCAGGAGAGCTCCACGGCATCCACGGGGAGGTCGTCCGGCACCGGCCCCAGCACCGCCCAGTAGGAAAAGGCTTCCCGGTCGAGGTGGGCCAGGATGGAGAGCCCCCCATCCTCCCGGATGCGGCGGATCACTTCGTCCACGGAAAAAGACACCCCCTGGACCAGGAGGGTTTCCACCTCTTCTATCACCTCGTGATCGGGGCCCACCACGAGCTGGTACCCAAAGGCCTCGACCCGGTGGGGCACCGGAGGGAGGCCCGTCCAGAGCCAGGCCTCGAATCCCCGGGCGGCCTCTTCGTGGGGAAAGAGGGCCACCACGTGGATGTCTTCCGCCGTCTGGACCTCCAGGCCGAAGAGCACGGCGGGGCCCCCGGCCTCAGCGGCGCAGGTCACGAGGGCCGGGACGTTGCGCATGGCGTTGTGATCCGTGAGGGCCAAGAGTTCTATGCCCTGCTCCCGGGCTCGGGCGACGATGTCCCGGGGGCCCATCTCCAGCTCGGCACAGGGGGAGAGCACGGAATGACAGTGCAGTTCCACCCGATAGGGCCGTAACGTTTCTTCCACCGGTTTTCCCCCCTTATACCAGATACCAGGCGGTGGCCAGATCGGACGCCCCGCCCCCGGAACACCACCCCGGGGCAAGGGAGGAGTGCGGAGCCCCGGCCCGTCCGATTACCCCTCTCCCCGGAGCCCCAGTTCCCAGAGGGCCCCGCAGAGGTCGAAGGGGCTCCGGGGGCTTCGCCCCACGGCGATCTCCTCCCGGCGACATCGTTCGATGAAGTCCGGCGCCGCCTCGCGGTCGGCGGCGATGAGGATGCACGGCATGTCCTTAAGTACGGCCACCGCCGCCACGTTGGCGTGGGCCACCACGGTGACCCACACCGCCCCCTCCGAGGCGTTGCCCATGACGAAGCTCAAGAGATCTCCCACCACCGCGCCCTTCACCGGGCGATCCGCCCCGGCGTCGCAGAGCACTTCGGCTCCGATTTTTTCCAACACTTCTCGTACGGTCATGACTCCTTCTCCCTCGTCCTCAGCGTGTGGGGCACGTTCCGGGACAGCCCCTCGATTTCCCCCGCCAGAGCGGCGATGCGCTCCCGCAATTTGAAGACGCAGTCCGTCACCTCGGCGTTTCCCCGGACGATGTCTTCGGCCATGGCCTGGCAGGAGGGGCGGCCACAGGCCCCGCAATCGATGAGGGGGAGCTGGCCCAAGACCTCTCGGAATCGGGCGAGTTGCCCCATGGCCTCGGAGAAATCCCCCCCCAGGGGGAGGCGATTCTGCGGCTTGATGTCCTTACGGAGCCGCCAGATCCCCGAGGCGTGGAGATGCTCCAGCTCCTCCCGGTCTTCTTCGGAGAGGTCCCAGGAAACTTCCGTGGTCTTCACCCGGATTTCCGCCAAAAAGCGCGACTCGGCGTTGGCCACGCCGCCGATGCATCCCAGGTCGCAAAAGCGGCATTCCACGTAATCCACGCCCTGGAGACGCCCCAGCTCCAGGTCTCGCAGGACGTCCAGGGTGTTACGGAGCCCCGATACGGCGATGGCCCGCACGGGGCGACGGGCAAAGCGGCGCACGTGCTCCGCCTCTCCCCCTCGGAGGGCCCAGAGGAGGTCCCGCCGGGAGGAGAGCTCCGCCCGGGGGGAGTGATTTTTTATCCCCGACGACAGCAGATCCCGCACCACTCGACGGACGGACACGGCGGCACCGATGGCGCTCCGGTCTCGCCCCAGGGGCTCCCGCACCATGGTGATCTTGGCCGGGCAGGGAGCCAAAAGCACGGGGGGGCACCCCCCGGACTCTCGGGCCCAGAGTTCGGCGGCCACTTCCAGGGGAGATTCCGCTGGCACGGTACGGGATAGGAGCTCGGGAAAGCGGATGCGGATCAGGCGCAGCACCGCCGGACAGTAGGTGGAGATCAGGGGAAGCTCCTCCCGGGGGGCCTCGTCCAGGCATCGGGCCACCGCCAGGGCCGCCAGATCAAAGGCCCTCCGGGAGTCCAAGGTCTTTATCCCCGCCATCTCCAGGGCCTCGGGGGCCCCATCGGGGCTCCAGGCGGCAAACTGGGCGAAAAAGCTGGGATCCGCCAGCACGGGGACCTGCTGGGACAGGAGCTCCCGCCAATCGTCCTCGTCGAGCCCCAGGGCCTTCTTACGACAGGTCCTCAGGCACTCGCCGCAGTCGATGCAGAGGTCGGGGAGGATGTGCACCAGGCCATCGATGACCCGAATGGCCTCGGTGGGGCAGGATTTGATACAGTGCACGCACCCCTTGCAGGCGGCGTTAAATATTTTTATCCCATGCATCATATCCGTGGCCTCCCTCTTCAGGCGGAGGGCTGGGGCTCTCCGACAAAGTAGATCGATGCCGTGAGGATGGTGCCCTGGCCCACCGTGGACTCGATGTCGAGGCGGTCGGCGTTGCGCTTGATGTTGGGTAACCCCATCCCCGCCCCAAAACCCATTTCCCGGACCTGGTCCGAGGCGGTGCTGTACCCCTCTCGCATGGCTTGATCAATGTCGGCGATGCCCGGGCCCTGGTCTTCGGTGACGAGGACCACTTTTTCCTCGTCGATGCGGGCCCGGAGCATGCCTCCCCCGGCGTGGATGACTAGATTCATTTCCGCTTCATAGGTAATGATGGCCGCCCGGCGGCAGATGGAAGAGGGCACGCCGAGCATTTTCAGGGTGTCTTTGACGCTGCTGGACGCCTCTCCCGCCGCGAGGAAGTCCTCCCCCTCCACGGGGAAATCCAGCACCACGGGATCTTTCAATGCTCCTCCCCCCCTGCCTCTCGATGAGGAATGATGCAAGCTGGCAGGCCAGCGGCAAAGAGCACTCCGCTGGTCTCGTACATGCTCTTCATGGTCACCAGGAGGGGAATGCGAGACTGAGCCGCCAGGCGGACGGTATCCTCCTGGGGGCGTTTCCCCCGGACGAAGACCACGGCGGGGATGTCCATCATCTGGGCCGTCCGGACGATCTGGATGTTCGTCAGGCCCGTGATGAGCATGGACCCCGCCCGGGCAAAGGCCAGCACGTCACTCATGAGATCTGCGGCGTAGCCAAAGTCCACATCCATATTCTCCGCCCACTCTCCCCCGCAGAGAAACTCCCCTTCGAGGATCGCTCCTATTTCCTGCACCTTCATCACATGAAACCTCCCATCGAGTTCGCTCCGATCCCGGCCTATTCGGGGATCGTCCGGGATCGGATGCGCATTTCCATCATCGGACGCCAAGATTCTCCATCGCTTTGAAACACCGTGACCATCCGGCCCAAGGGACGGTGCGTCCCGGGATCGATGTCCGGACACTCCTCCCCCAGGGGGATTTTTTTGCTCCGCCCCAGGGCGGCCAAAAGGGCCCCCCCCACCCCTCGGGCCTCGTCCACCCCTTGGAAAAACCACCACGCCAGGGCGTAGGCCCGGGCCGCCATGGGGGGATCGGCCACCCGAAAGCGGGTGCGGTCGAAGATCCTGCCCCGGAAGTCGCGCAAGGTGGGATCGTGCTCCAGGGCGTAGCGCTGATCCGCCGCCAGAATGCCCGGACGGCGGACCAAATGGCCATTCAGGCTTCCCAGATACCATAGCGCCAAGGGGAGGTGTTCCTCTCGGATAAAGCGCCAGGCATCCAGGGTTCCCATGGTGTCCAGGGCGCTCACCAGCACCGAGGAGCCCACCGCCACGGCCTCCCGCAGGCGGCTCCCCAGGTCTCGATCCCCCGCCCCCATGGCCCAGAGGGGCAGCACGGAGAGCTCCCGAAACAAGAGGTCTTGGATAAAAAGCTCCGCCGTGCCCGCCAGGTAAGGGTCAAGGCGATCCCCCAGCACCGTGATCCCCGCCGCCGGGTCGAGCCTCCGGGTGGCATATTCCGCCAGGGCTCTCACGCGAAAGCGGCGGTAAAGGTCGAGGGCAAAGGCATGGTCGAAGGGTGCATCTCCGCTACGCAACGACACCCCTTCGCCAAAACCTAATAATAGGGGAAACTCCGTTCCCGCGAGTTCCTGCACCAGCACCCGATCGGGCTCATCATCGGCGAAGCTGAAAAAACCCACCACCATGTCCTTTTTCCACCGGGGAAGGCGCTCCCGGAGGTGAGACGCCAGATCTTCCAGGGGGGGCATTTCCTCCCGGAGGAACTCCACGTCGTGATTCTGCAAGCCGTAGCGCCGCTCGTTCGACTCCTCCGCCGCCATCTGAAGGGCCGCCCAAATCGACTTCCCTGCGGGGGAATCCCACCCTTCGAAGGGGGGAAAGACCACCACCCTCCAGAGCCACCCCTCGGCCCCGGCGTCAGGAGAAGGCTTTTTTTGCCCCCGGGCCTCCGGCAGGGGTTCTCCCAGGCCTAGGCCAAGCCCCAGAATCATAAAAAACAAAAGGGCCTTGAGGAAGACGGCCCCGCCCCAAATCCCGGGCCTCCGGCGGGAAGGGCCCCCAGGCGACGGGGAATACCCCGAAAGAGCCCCTTTCGGACAAGGGACTCCGGGATCGACGGATAAATCCCTATCACTTTTCCTTCGCGCAACGCCCCTCCGCACGACGCCCCTTCCCCCTTTTGCCCTTTTTTTCACACCTCCAGGGTCCATTCTGAGATATGATACCTCACGAAACGAAAGGTGGGAACGGGGCCGGGGCCTTTCTCGGGAAAATCTTCGCTTTTTCGAAAGGAGCAGGTGGCATGGAAGTCTTCGGACTCTCGGCGACGGCGGTCATTTTTTCCTTTGCCCTGCTGGGGGTGGTGAGGGGGAGGAAAACCTCCGGGGGAGACTTTGCCCTGAGCGGGCGGAGGGTCTCTTCCCGGGGGGTCTCGGGAATCCTTCTGGGGGCCCTGGTGGGAGGGGCTTCCACCGTGGGCACCGCCGAGATGGCCTACGTCCACGGCCTTTCCGCCTGGTGGTTCACCCTGGGAGGGGGGCTGGGGTGTCTTTTGGCGGGGCTTTTTTTCGCCCGCCCCTTGCGACGGGCCCACATCGTCACCATTCCTCAGTTTCTGGGACAGGCCTACGGCCCCGCCACCGCTCTGGTGGCGCTGGCCGGATCTTCCTTGGGGACGTTTCTTTCGGTGCTCGCCCAATTTCTTTCGGGAGAGGCCCTGCTGCGATCGGTCCTACCCCTGGGGGCGGGGGGATCGGCCGCCGTCCTGGGGATCCTCGTCGCCGCCTTTCTCTTCGCGGGGGGGCTCCGGAGCTACAGCGCCGTGGGGAGCGCCAAGATCGTCTTTTTGTACTTCACCCTGATCCTCTGCGGCGGAGCGGCCTTTCTTCAGGGGGGCACCCCCGGGGCCCTGATCCGCGACCTTCCTCCCTTTCCCTATCTGTCCCTATTCAGCCGAGGGGTGTCTCGGGACCTGGGGGCGGCGGGATCCTTGGTGGTGGGAGTCCTTTCCACCCAGATCTACCTCCAGGCCCTCTTCGCCGCCAAAGACGAGACCGTCGCCCGGCGAGGGGCCCTGTGGTCCGCCCTCCTCATGCCCCCCTTGGGAATCCTGGCCCTCTGGGTGGGGCTCCATCTGCGTTGGGCCGGGGTGGAGATTCCCCCCTCCCAGGCCCTCCCCCACTTCCTGCGCACCGCCTTTCCCCCCGCCCTGGGGGGGGCGCTCTGGGGGGGGATTTTTATCACCGTGCTGGGCAGCGCCGCCGGATTGGTCTTCGGCATAGCCACCAACTTGGTTCAAGACCTGATGATTCCCTGGGCTTCCCGGGACTTTTCCGGCAAAAGCCTCCTGTGGACCCACCGGGGAGCCGTGGGAGCCGTCCTCATGGCGGCGGCCCTGGTGGAGCTCTCCCTGGAGAAGTCCATGATCCTGGACTGGAGCTTTCTCAGCATGGGGCTCCGGGGGGCAGGGGCCTTCTTTCCCCTGGTGTGGGCGGTCCTTCGCCCGGGAGTTTTGCCCGGCCCCTGGGCCCTGGCCTCGGGGCTCGGGGGCCTTGGGGCGGCGCTGCTGGCCCCGTTTTTTCCCTTTCCCGTGGAACCCCTCTTCGCGGGGCTTACGGTCTCGGGCCTCCTGGCGCTGGGGGGAGTGATCGCCGGGCGAGGGCGCCCCACGCCCCTCCGGACTCCCCCCGCCTGACCTCAAAGCCGGGCCCCGAGGGCTTCGACTTTCGCACAAAAAATCCGTGAGCCCTTGCCATTACTAGCTTTCTAAAAAAATATAGGCACTACGAGATGTCTTCCTCCGGGAGAACGCTCCCCCTCGTAGTCCTCGTTTCGCGGCAAGGCCCGCTGGAAGATGGCCCCACCGGCAAAAGAGCGCGAAAGTCGGAAAAGGGGCTGGCGGATCGCCGCCAGCCCCTCGCGCCCCCTATGCCCCAGAGGGGTCAGCGTTTGTACCCGATGATCTCCCGGAGAAGTTTCTTCCGACTCTCTTCGTCTTCGTTCCCCTCCACCCCCCGAGAAGCGAAGCCGTCCACCACCCCCACCACGCCCCGCCCCTGGTCCGTTTCCACCCCGATGACCTGCAGGGGGTTGGCCGTGGCGGCGTCGATGCGACACACCTCCTGCACCGCCTTGATGCGGTCCAGGACGTTGATGGGGTACCCATGGCGCAGCAAGATGATGAAAGTGTGTCCCGAGCGAAGCTGCATGGCGTTCTGCACCGCCGCCTGTACCAGATCCGGGGCGTTGCCGTCCCGGCGAATGAGGCAGGGCCCCGAGGCCTCGCAAAAGGCTATGCCGAACTCCAGCGACGGGGACGACGTCACCAGGGCCTCGTAGAGGTCTTCCACGGTCTTGATGAAATGGCTCTGCCCCAAGATTATATTACACCCCTCCGGAATGGAGAGCTGCTCCACAAACCACCCTTTTATTTCTGCCAAAAGAAACCCTCCTTTCAGTGGGACGAAAGGGGTCTAGGCCCCGCCCTTCTTGCGCCGCACCCCTTGCCAGGCGTGGAGCGCCAGGGCCACCCCGATGACGCCGTAGGCCACAAAGACCCGGAAGAACTCCCCCACCTGGACATTTCCCAAAAGGTTCTTCCCAGCCAAGGGGGATACGATGAACAAAGTATGAAAAAGAAGAATCCCCATGAGGGCCTGTCCGATGGTGGCCTTGGACACCGATGCCCCTCCTATGAGGATCGCCGCCACGGCGAAGGTCCCCACCTGGACGTGGCTGCCGTAGGTATTCATGTTGCCCAGGTTCTGCAGGAAGATGATCTGTCCCAGGGCCGCCAGCACCGTGGAAAAGATGATGGCCAAAACGCGCACCCGATCCACCGGGATCCCCGCCACTTCGGCGATGTGCCGGTTCTGTCCCACGGCCCGAAAATCCTGCCCCAGTTTGGTCTTAAACAGGAGCACCATGCCCACGCAGAGGGCTACGATGACCAGCAAAGTGACCACGGGGATGGTCACGGGGACCCCCGATCCGAAAGAGATGCTGATCTTCCAGATATTGTCCAGGGCGTAGTGTATCTGCTTTAAGTCTATGGTATTTCTCAGGCCGATGCCTCCGGGGATGAGCATACTGGCCACCCGGATGGGGATGAAGTTCCCCAGGATGTAAAGGCAGATGAACTGATAAACTCCGTTGGCAAAAAACCCCAGGATGATCCCCGTGATCATTTCCTTGCCCTTGGAGTTGTTGAAGAGCTTCCCCGTGAGCCACCCGAAGAGGATGGCCAGGGGGATGGACAGGATCACCGTGAGGATCAGCCCTACGAAGCCCCCGATCTCCCAGTTTGCCGTGGCGATAAAGGCGAACTGCCCCGCCATGGCCCCCAGGACGATGCCGAAGTTGAGCCCCATCCCCGCCAGGATGGGGATGATGAGGGAAATTACCAGGAAGCTGTTCCGGGCCATGCGCACGATGATCTCGTTGATCAAAAAGGGCAGCGTCAACCCGCTGTAGTATGCCCCCACCACGCAGAGCACCGTGAAAAGCAAGGGCACCACGTTCCGGCGAAGGGCTTCCATGACGTCAAATCTCTTCCGGGGATCTCCGGAAGACCCCAAATGATCCTGCTGCGGCGTGGTCATCGTACATCCACCCCCGCTTCCTTCCGCGTCAACGCGTAAAGGATGATGCCATTGCTCACGATGATGCGGATCACCTCCGCCAAGTTATCCGCCACCACCTTGTTCGCCACAGGCATGGAGACCACCAGGATGGCCTGGAACAGGAAGGTCCCGATGAGCACGTGCCACACCGTGGCCCGGCGGAGCGATGCCCCCCCGATGAGCACCGACGCCACGGCAAAGAACGCCATAAACAGCGGGGCGAGGTAGAGCTGGATGAACCCGAAGCTCTGGGCGTAAACGATGATCCCCACCGCCCCCAGGGCCTGGGAGACCACCGAACCAATGATGCGGTATTTATCGACGTTGAGCCCTGCGGACTCGGCGTAGCGGGGATTGCTCCCCACCATCATCATGGCGACGCCGGTCTTGGAGCGGAGGAAAAGGGCCAAGAGGGCGCAAAACATCCCGAAAAAGAGCAACAGCCCCGTGGGCACCGTCATGGTGCCGATCTTAAACGACATGAAGCCGTCCAGCACCTGGGCAAAGCGATTCGTGAGGGTGATGGTGACCCGAAGCCCCGACCCCCCATAGGGCCAGATCATCTCGGGGCTCTTGTACGGCACCACGGTCCAGAAGATGCACATGAGGGATACCACGGAAAAACCAAAATAGGTTCCCACCGTGAGCTCCTGCCCCTTCACCTTATTCTGGAAGACGCCGTAGAGATACCCCGAGATTGCCCCCAGGGGAATGGCCACCCCCACGGCGAAAAAGAACGCCGTAAAGCCTCGCAGGTCCAGCTCGATGCTCAGCGTGGACGCCACGATGCCGCAGGTGACTCCCAGGGGCAGGGCGAAGTTCGGCCCCGTGCCGGACTGGATCGACGGAATCATGGCGAGCACTAGGATGCCGTTCATCCCAAACCGGGTGAGGATATTTCCGAAAAGTTGCCCCATGGGGAGCCTCAACGATACCGCCGTCGCCAGAAGCACCCCGAGAAAACCCAGGATGATGATCCGGGGAATGCCAAAATCCCGGACCGCCGCCCCCAGGCGGTCGCCGAAACTCTCCCCCCCCTCGGGGGAGGGAAGCGCATTCAGGAGCATGGAGATTCCTCCTTTGAACCTTGGCCCGAACCCTGGCCGCAGGAACCAGAAAGATGCGAGGGCCCTTCGGCATCCCTTCCCCGGTGGGATTTTTCTCCCGCCATGAGGAGCCCAAAATCGCGGTCACTGGCGTCGGGGGGAAGGATCCCCTCCAGGCGCCCCTCACAGACGATGGCGATGCGGTCGCAGATGGAGCGCAACTCCGCCAGCTCCGAGGAAGTCACCACCACCGTGACGCCGTGTTCGCGGTTCAGGCGGACCAGAAGGTCCAGCACGATCTTTTTGGCTCCCACGTCAATACCCCGGGTGGGCTCCGACACGAAAAGGATTCGGGGCTCCAGCGTGAGGGCCTTGGCAATGCAGACTTTCTGTTGGTTCCCCCCCGAGAGGCGCCGGACAATCTGCTCCGGCCCCGTGCAACGGATGTCCAACTCCTCGATGAAGCGCTCGGCGTGGCGGCGCATGGCCCGACGGTCCATTATGCTAAACTGAAAACCCCGGGGCCCCACTTTACGCAGGAACTTTTCCTGACTCTGCATGGCGGGGGCCGCCACGTTCATCTCGATGGATTCTTCCAGGAGCAACCCCACGCCCCGACGGTCTTCGGAGACAAAGGCCAGACCGCTGCGAAGGGCCTCCAGGGTATGACCCAGGGGCAGGGGAGTCCCTTCGATGGCCATGATCCCCCGCGCGGGATACATGCCCATGACGCCGTTGGCCACCCCGACCTTGCCGTGCCCCGCCAGACCCCCGAGCCCCAGGATCTCCCCCTGGAACACCTCCAGCGAAAGGTCTTTTACCATCTCTCCGGGCATATCCACTTCCAGGTGCTCCAGCCGGAGCAGGACCTGATCCGTGCGGGGAGAGGGGGCGCACCCATCGCACCCCACCGCTTCGAGCTTTCGTCCCACCATGAGCTCCGCCAAGTGCCCCACCGACGTCTCTCGGGGAGAGAGATCGGCCACCTGCTCTCCATCCCGGAGCACCGTGATGCCGTCGGAGACCTGGACCACCTCGTCCAGGCGGTGCGTGATGAAGATGAGGGATATCCCCTGGGCGGCAAGGGATCGCATGGCATTGAGCAACACCTGAGCCTCGGACTCCGTGAGCACCGCCGTGGGCTCGTCCAGCACCAAGAGCCGGGTCTTTTTCTTGTCCAACTCTCGGGCGATCTCCACAAACTGCATGTGCCCCACGGGAAGCCCCGCCACGGGGAGCATCTCGTCGATGGACATGCCCATACGGTCCAGCGACGCCCGAGAGTCGGATCGCATGGCGGGCATGTCCAGGTGCTCCAGCTTAGGTCCGCATAATCTGCTCAAAAGATTGGGACGGGTCAGTTCCCGATTGAGCTTGATGTTTTCCGTGATGCTAAAACCGGGAAGCAGCATGAACTCCTGATGCACCATGCCGATGCCCAGTTCCACCGCCTGTTGGGGAGAACGAATGCTAATCGGGGCCCCGTCGAAGAGGATTTCCCCCTCAAACCCCCCGGTATTGTGGATCACCGGCATGCCGAAGAGGATGTTCATCAGAGTGGACTTGCCCGCACCATTTTCTCCCACGATGGAGAGGATTTCCCCCGGCCCCACCCGCAGGTTTACCCCTTTGAGCACCCGGTTCCCGAAGTACTCCTTGGCGATGCCTCGCATTTCCAGACGTGGCGTATCCAATCCGGAAATACCTCCTTTCCCCAAAAAACGCGGGCCGACCTCGGAGAGCCGGCCCGCGCACACCGAGGCGCCTCGAAAGATGCCCCCCGAGATCGCCCGTGGGAGAGCTCGAACTAGAGTCCGAAAATCTTGGACTCGCCGATGAAGAGGATGAAGTTATCGGCCTTGTCCGCGCCACTCTGGTAGGTGGAAAGCCTCACGTCGCCCGCGTACTTCTTGAAGAGCTCTTCCAGCTTAGCCCGATCGAATCCCTTGATGGACCCATCGCCGATGCCGAAGGCGTATTCCGTGGCGATGTAGGTCATGGCCATGTTCGCCGGGGACTTCCACGTGGCGAAGCGTCCCGCGCCGCCCATTTCCTTCACCTTGGCGTCGATGGCTTCGATGATGAAGTCCACATCGCCCGCCTTGTCCGCCGGAATCTCAATGCCCAGGGCGCCGGGGTAGGCGTGGTAGGGGCTGGGGCAGCACTGTTCGGGGTAAAGAGCCCCCGTGGTCATGACGGCCTTGATGAGGGGTTCCTGCATGCCACAGTTGGTGTTGAAGAACGCGGTCTCCTTACCGTACTGCTCCACCTGCCGCGGCACGTCTTCCAGGATAAACTGCTGGGCTCCGGCGATCCCCGCATCTCCCGTGGGGTCGGGGGCGTTGACGAACACGAACTCCAGCCCCTGCTTTTTGCACTCCTCTACCATGATGTCACGACGGTTCGCCAGCAACGGGTAGGACATGTGCCGGGGGAAGGAGTAGTGGATGAAGGTCTTGGCGCCCATTTTCTTGGCGAGCTCGACAATGGTGACGCCCCGGGTGGGGTTATCCGTCTCCAGGACGATGTCCGCCTTTTGGGCCGACAGCATGGGGTCTTCGTGGGGGACGATGTTGATGAAGAACATATCCGGACGGATTTCTTTCACCTTGTCGATGGCAGCGGCGGTGCCAGGAACACCCTGGACCAGGACGATGGCCTTCACGTCGGGATCCTGGGCCATGCTGAGGATTTGCTGGATGGTGGTTTCCTGCTCGTCCATAAACTTGTCGGGGTAGGTGACGTGAACGATGCGGTCCGCCCCGTAGTCGTTGATCATCTTCTGGGCAGCCCGGTACTCCTCTTCTCCCTGGGACGTGGTTCCCGTCATGATGCCCACCTTAGGAAGCCCCGCGAAAGCCGCCCCGCAGAAGCACACTACCAGCGCCATAACAAGAAAGCTCAGCATACTCTTTTTCATCAGTCTGACAACCTCCTCATTCTGTCCGTTCTGGAACTGGCGATAGACCAAGGAACCGCAAAAACCTCCGCCGCCACCCGCGTTTTTTCGCTCCGCCTCTCCCCCTTCCCCTTGTCCATCTCCGGGGCGATCTATCAAGAAAAACTTCACGGACCCCCGCCAGCCAATTCTACCAAAAGTTTTCCCTCCAGGGAACCCCTTGAGGTCTTTTCCCGACTTTTCGGAGCCCCTTTCACGTCGGGCATGACCAAAAGAGGAGGTCAAAACAAGGCGGGGCGTGGAGAAGACCCGCCCTCCGCGCCCCGCCGAAAATCCCTTTCTTGATGCCTGGCATCTTTTTCGGAACAAAAGTTCTTAATTTTCTCCCGTTTTAAATACCTGGATCCATCGGGCATCCCCGCTGATGAGCATGGGCAGGCTGATGAGCCACGTCCGGTCCAGCCCCAAGGAGAACTTTTCCTCCCGGGTCTGGATCACCTTGCCCCCTCGGTTCATTACCTCCACCCGGATCACGTGATTTTTCCCCACGAGCATCTCGGGGAGGCGCTCTCGGCGCTGGATCTCCACGGCCTTCTTCCCATCGAGGGAAATCAGGGCCGACGCAAAGGCCTCGTAGGTCTGGTCCCCCATCGTCACCGTCTTGTTGTCGAGGAGGATGTCGTGCCCCTTGCCGTTCACGAACAGAAAAACCCCCAGAGCCACGAACAGAAAAAGCGCCGCCGCCCGCACCACCAGTCTTCTGGCTTTCATGCCCTTCGCCCCCCCATCCTAGTGGCCGTTCGCCGGAGCGGGGGCATCGCCGCCCCGGAGGGACTGGCGTTCCCGCTCCTTGTCCATGCGCCGCCGCAGGGCGTGGAGCACCAGGGCCAGGGCGATGATGCCGTAGGAGACGAAGACCCGGAAATACTCCCCGAGCTGGGCCTGCCCCATGAGGGTCTTCCCCGCCATGGGCGACACCACGAACATGAGGTGAAAGAGCATGACCCCCACGAAGACGTTGGTGATGGTGGCCCGAGAGACCGTGGCCCCCCCAATGAGCAGCGAAGCAATGGCAAAGATCCCAGCCTGCTCGTGGGCGTTATACGTGTTCATGGTGCCGATGTTTTGCAGGAAGATGATCTGGCCATACCCCGCCAGCACCGTGGAGATGATGATGGCGATGATACGGGTACGGTCCACGGCGATGCCGGCGGATTTGGCCACCGCCATGTCCTGCCCCACGGCGCGCATGTCCTGCCCCAGCTTCGTGCGGTTGAACCAGAGAATGAAGAGGCAAAACAGGGCGATGACGATGAACGCCGCCATCGGCACGTGGATAGGTCCGATGTCCACCATGAGGAACTTGTCAAGAACCTGCCGGACTCCCTGGAGGTTGATGGCGTTACGGATGCCAAAGCCCCGGGAGAGGAGCATGGCGTGATTTTCCACGGGAATCACCATGCCGAAGCCGTACAGCACAATAAACTGATACACTCCGTTCATGAAAAATCCCAGCATGAACGATGTTACCATTTCGCGCCCCTTGGCCCGATTCAAGATCTCCCCCGTGAGCCATCCCAGGGCCAGCGATATGGGCGTGGAAATCATGGCCGCCAGCAGAAGCCCCTGCATCCCCACGATGTTCCAGTCCGTCACCAGGATGATGGCGATCTGTCCCCCCATGGCTCCCAACACCATGCCGAAGTTGAGCCCCATGCCTGCGGCGATGGGAATAAGAAGGGACAGCACCAGAAAACAGTTCCGCCCCATGCGGGTAACCATTTCCTGAATCAGATAGCTGGTGGTGAACCCCGAAAGGGGGATGGCCGCCGCAGAAAGCACCAGGAAGATGATGGGCACCGCGTTGGAAATAAGTATATCTTTAAACGATTTATTCTTCATCGCTTAACCTGCACCTTCCTCGTCAGGGCATAGATAATCATGCCATTGGAGACGATGAGCCGGATCATCTCGGACATGTCCGTCTGGAGCAAGCTGTTGATGACCGAAGGCGTCATGGTACAGATGCCCTGATACAGAAACGTCCCCACGATGACGTTGAAGAGGGTGGCCTTGTTCACCGACGCCCCTCCCAGGAGAAGGGCTGCCACAGCGGGAAAGGCCATGTAGAAGGGCCCCGTGTAGAGCTGAAGGAATCCGAAACTTTGCTGGTAGACCACGATGCCAATGGCCCCGAGCATGGTGGAAAGCACCACCGAAATCGTACGCATTTTGTCCACGTCGATGCCCGACGCCCGGGCAAATTCGGGGTTCGATCCCACGGCGGTCATGGCAGTGCCGATCTTGGTGCGGAAAAATCCCCAGACCAGGAAACACATGAAAGCTAAAAAGAGAAACATCCCCGTGGGAAAGTAGAAGTTCCCTATCTGGAAGGACAGGAAGTCGCTCAGCACATGAAGCCAGTGCTCACTCACGCTCACCGTCACCCGAAGGCCGCTGCCCCCGTAACCCCAGATCATGATGGGGCTGGTAAAGGGCAGAAGCTGCCAGGCGATGCACATGAGCGACACCGAGGAAAAGCCCACGTAGGTGGCGATCATCATCTCGTCGCCCTTGACCTTGTTCAGGATCAACCCGTAGCCATAGCCGAAGATCGCCGCAAAGGGAAGAGAAACCCCCATGGCGAAAAAGAGCCCCGCAAAACCGGTGATGTCCAGCTCGATGCTCAGCAGAGCCCCCAAAAGCCCCGCGATGATCCCCAGGGGAAGACCGAAGTTCAGCCCGCATCCGGATTGCACCATGGGCACCAAAGCGAGCACCATGACGCCGTTCATGGCCATGCGCACCAGCGTATCGCTCACCGAGCGAGCCACGCTGATCTGGGCCAGGGGTGCCACGGCGAAAAGAAGCACTAGAAAACCGCCGATGATGACGCGGGGCAGTCCCGCCGCCTCGATAAAGGCTCGAATTTTTTTCATAGCCACCTCACCTCACCCCCGCGGCGACTTCCGGGCCCTTGCCCGCGCCGAGCATGAGTAGGCCAAAGTCTTCCACCGAAGCGGTGGCCGAAAGCATCCCCGCCAGACGCCCCTCGTCGACAATGGCGATGCGATCGCAGATGGAACGCAGTTCTTCCAGTTCGGAAGAGATCATCACCACCGTCGTTCCCTTGTGGCGGTTTGTCTCCCGAATGGTGTCGAGCACGAGCTTCTTGGCCCCCACGTCGATGCCCCGGGTGGGTTCGGCCACAAAGAGCAGCTCGGGGCCCACCGCGAAGGCCTTGGCCAGACACACTTTTTGCTGATTTCCCCCGGAGAGCTCCACCGCCCTCTGGCGAGAGCTCACGCACTTGATCCCCAGGGCGTCGATGTACTCCTGGGCCAGAGACGCCATGGCGACGTCGTCGCGCCACTGGATGAGCCCCCCCAGGAGGCTCTTCAGGCACCGCCCCTGGACCTGCATGGCCGTAAAGGCGATGTTCCAGTCGATGGGCTCGTCAAGCAAAAGCCCTACGCCGCGCCGATCCTCGGAAACGAAGGCCATGCCTGCCTCCAGGGCTCCGTGGGGGTCGTTGAGCTTCAGGGCTTTTCCCTTCCAAGTCACGGCCCCCCCGGCGGCAAAGAGCCCCATGATGCCATTGGCAATGCCCAGTTTTCCTTGTCCCGCCAACCCCCCGATGCCGAAGATTTCCCCTCGGCAAACGTCAAAAGAGACGTCGCGCACCGTCTCCCCGGGCATATCCACCCAGAGGTGATCCACTCGGAGGATGGGTTCGAGGCACACTCTCACGGCATCATCCTGCTTTTTGTCCTCCACGGTTCTTCCCACCATCCAGGAGGCGATCTGCCTTATCTCCGTTCCCTTGGTGGGGGCCTCTTTTATCACCATGCCATCCCGGAGCACCAGGATCTTGTCGCAGAGATCAAGAATTTCCTGGAGGCGGTGGGAGATGAAGATGATGGCGATGCCGCTGTCAGCCAGCTTACGAAGGGCCTTGACCAGAATGGCCGCCTCGCTCTCGGTGAGCACGGCGGTGGGTTCGTCCAGGACGAGAAGTTTTGTGCTTTCCCGGTCGATCTCTCGGGCGATTTCCGTGAACTGCCGGTGCCCCACGGGCATCTCCTGGATCAACATGTCCGGATCCACCCGCACTCCCAGAGTGTCGATGGCCTTGGCCGCCCGCTGGCGCATGGCGGGACGGTTCAACGTCTGGAGCCTTTCGCCGAAGAGCTCCACCAGGGGGGAATAGCAGGTAAACTCCCGGTTCAACATGATGTTTTCCGTGGTGGAAAAGCCCGGAATAAGGGAGAACTCCTGGTGCACCATGCCGATGCCCCCATCCAAGGCGTCAAAGGGGGAGTCGAAGTTCACCTCTTTGCCGTCAAGGTACATCTTCCCCTCGTATCCCCCCGTCTCTTTTATGACGGGCATGCCGAAAAGAATCTTCATCAAAGTGGTCTTCCCCGCCCCGTTTTCTCCGACGAGGCCAAGAATTTCCCCCCGTTGCAACGTCAGGTTTACGTCCGCCAAGACACGGTTGCCAAAATATTCTTTGCCGATGTGCTCCATCCGCAAAAGCGGTTCTTGGGTCATCCTCGCTTCTCACTCCTTTGCCGAAAAAGTGCCGGAAGGGATTTATCTCTCCCGATGTTTTTCGAGCGCTTCGGATGGGGAAATCCGAAGTCTCATGGCGCGCTCCGGGCGCCTCATTACCAAAACAAGAGGGAATGGGGGCGGTGCCCCCCACTCCCTCCTTGTGCTGTGCTCGTGCAGTGTGCTCCCCCGGGGACTGATATTAAAAATCACCGTGCAAACTTATGGGAGATGCCTACTGTCCGGTGACGGTGAAGTACTTGTCCGGCACGACCTCGTCGGTCATCTTCATGTAGCCCTTGCCGAAGATGTAGGTATCCTGGTAGAGCAGGGGGTAGTTCTTCATGGTAACGCCCGTGGAAGCGTCGGTGTAGAAGGACGCGTTCCATTCGGCGCCGGGGGAGAACTTGCCATAGGCCTCGAGGACTTCCTTTTTGATGTCGATGTTGCCGTTCTTGAAGTCTTCGGGGGTCTTGCCCTCTTCCACGAGCTTCTTACCCATCTCGCCCATGGCCACTCCCGTGGTGTAGGCGAAGGAGAAAGCCCAGGTGCCCATGCGGCCCGCAGCGCCCTTGGCCACCACCGCATCCTCCACCCGCTTCAGGATGGCGGGCCAGTCACCTTGGACGGAAGAAAGATCCACACCAAGGGCTCCGGGATAGCCCAACAGGGGAGAAGGAAGGTCGGACTCGATGAAGAAGCCGCCCATCTCGGCCACGCGCTTCAGCAGGGGTTCGGTCTGGGCGTCGTTGGTGCAGAAGAACGCCGTCTCCTTGCCGTACTTGTCGAGCCACGCGGGGAACTTCTCCAGGATAAACTGCTGGGCGCCGGGGATACCAACGTCGCTGGTGGGGTCCGGAGCGGTTTCGAAGGCATAGGTCATGCCCAGGTCCTTGCACGCCTCTTCCATGATGGCGCGCCGGCGGGACAGGAGCTCGATGCTCATGTGCCGGGGGAAGGAAATGTGCACGAAGGTCTTGGCGCCGAGTTTCTGGGCGGCCTTAACGATGAGATAGCCCCGAGCCACGTTGTCCGGATCCGTCACGACGTCGGCGGCCTGGGTGGTGAGGTTCGGGTCTTCCTGGGACATGCCGATGAGCAGGATGATGTCCGGGCGCCGCTCGCGGATCTTGCGGTAGGCCTCGGTGGTGCCGGGGACGCCCTGGACGCTGACGATGGCCTTCATGAGGGGATCGTCGGCAAGCCCCACGAGCTGGGCGATGACGGTCTCCATCTCGGAGGAGAAGTTGTCGGGGTAGGTGACGTGCTTGATCATGCCGCCGTTGGCCACGTCGCCATACATCTCAATGAGCTTTTCCGCTCCCCGGAGGTCGTCCTCGGACTGCGAGAGCGTTCCCGTCATGATGCCGATGTGGAACGGAGCATCCGCCAGCGCGCCGCCAGCAAAAAACGTCACCAGCGCGATCAAAGCCAAAAACACGATTCCTCTTTTCATGAATCTATCCCCTCCCAACTAAAGATAGGCCCCCTCGGGCACCGCACGGGCACAGCGTACTCCAGGCCGAATATCTTGTTAATTCTGGATTTTGTTTCATCCCACTCCCTTTGGGACAAAACGTTTTACCCTCCGACCCCCTAGAGGGGCGAAGGCTTTGGTAAAGGTAAACCGGCAAAGACGATGAGTTTCCCTCGGAGGTCGCGGTTGATGTTTCTTTTTGATTAATCAGTGCCGCGCAAGGATTTATCGATGGCAACGCCAAGAAGCCATGGCGTCTAGGCAAAATTTTTTCTTGCGCTTTTACCTTCTTGGCGTCTGTGTGACACGCCAACGAACTACACTGAATGGGACTTTTATCTCATTTTGATTGATCTTAAAGACCCAGAAAATAGGAGAAAAGACCCCCGTTCCCCCCTTACCCATTGCGCCCCGGGCGCGTATCGCTATAATAGGGACACGGTAGTAAACCATTTCAGGAGGTGGTCGGTTTTGAAGAAGAAGGTAGGGTTTCTGGCTTGCGCGGCGCTTTTGGTGATGGCCTTCGCCGGTATGGCGATGGCTGCGGACGACGTGATCAAGGTGGGTTACCTCGCCGCCCTCACGGGAGACTGGGCGGCCTACGGCCAGACCGAGGCCAACTCCGCGCAGCTGGCGGTGGACGAGATCAACGCCAACGGCGGAGTCCTCGGCAAGAAGATTGAGCTGGTTGTTTCCGACTTCCGCACTCGCCCCGAGGACGCGGTGAACGCCGTGCGCCGCCTCGTGCAGGAAGACAAAGTGGTCGCCATCATCGGCGCCAACGGCAGCGGTATCAACATCGCCACGGCCCCCATCGTGAACGAGGCCAAGGTCCCCCAGATCGGCACCGTTTCCACGAACCCCAGCGTCACCGTGGACAAAGACGGCAAGGTTCGCCCCTACAGCTTCCGCATCTGCTTCACCGACCCCTACCAGGGTAAGCTCATCGCCTACTTCGCCGCCAAAGAGCTCGGCAAGCTCAAGGGTGCCATCCTCTACGACGTGGCCAGCGACTATTCTCAGGGGCTCCGGGAGTTCTTCCTGAAGAGCTACGCGGAGTACGGCGGGGAAATGGTGGCGGACCTGGGCTTCCAGGGCGGTACCGATGTGGACTTCCGGGCCCAGCTCACCGAGATCCGCGATAAGGGCGCCGACGTCCTGGTGCTACCCAACATGGGTAAGGAAATGGCTCTGACCATGAAGCAGGCCCGGGAACTTGGCATGAACGACATCATCTTCGTGGGCGGAGACGGCTACGGCGAGTTCATGTGGGAGATCGCGGGAGACGCCATGGAGAATTCCTACTGGATCAACCACGTGGCCCCCGAGGACCCCGCCATGGCTCCCTTCTTCGCGGACTACAAGAAGAAATATAACGACGAGTGCAAAGAGTTCACCAACGGCATCCTGGCCTACGATGCCATGTACTGGCTCGCCGACGCCATCAACCGGGCGGGCGAAGTGGATTCCACCAAGATCGCCCAGGCCCTGGAGAGTTCCGTCGGCGTTCAGCTCCACCACGCCACCCTCACGGTGGACCCCACGGACCACAACCCCAAGGACAAGGACGCCGTGGTCCTCGTGGCCAAAGATGGCAAGGGACAGTTCTTCAAGAAGATCAAGCCGGAATAGGCCCCGCACCGATAATTCCTGAATTCGCATCCGCGAAAGGCGTGGCGAAGGCGGGCGCCTAAAGGGGCGCCCGCCTTCGCTTTTTCCGAAAGAGGGGTGGAAACCGTTTGGGTATCTTCTTACAGCAGATCATCAACGGCCTGTCCTTAGGGTCGGTCTACGCCCTCATCGCCGTGGGCTACTCTTTGGTGTATTCCGTGTTGCTTTTCTCGAACTTCGCCCACGGGGGATTCCTCGTGGTGGGGGGTTACGCATGCTACTTCGCCCTGAAAACTCTAGGGTTCAATATTTGGATTTCATCTCTACTCTCGTTGGTGGGGGCGGGATTTGTCGCCATCTTGGTGGAGCGTCTAGCCTACAAGCCCATCCGGGAGCGCACCAATGTCACCCTTTACCTTCTGATCGCCTCCATGGGCATGAGCATCGTCATCGAGAACATCTTCGTCGTCACGGTGGGAGGACGATTTCGAGCCCTGCCCCCCGTCATCCCCACGGCCCCGGTGAACCTGGGCATCGCCACCACCAGCGCCTTTGACATCATCTCCTTGGGCGTGGCGGTGGTTTGCCTCGTGGCCCTCCAGATCTTCCTATCCCGCACCAAGTGGGGCTTGGCCATCCGGGCGGCGGCCTACGATCTACGCACGGCGGGGCTCATGGGGGTAAACGTCAACCGCCTTATCTCCATCGTCTTCTTCGTCGCGGGGGCCCTGGCGGCGGTGGGGGGCATCTTCCTCTCCGTGCGCTACACCCTCTACCCCCAGTTAGGAACCATCACCATCAAGGCCTTCGTAGCGGCAGTCATCGGCGGGCTGGGCTCCCTTCCTGGCGCCGTGGTGGGAAGCCTCATCCTGGGTCTGTCGGAGATGCTCACGGCGGGCTTTATTTCCAGCCAACTCCGGGATCTGGTGGTCTTCTCCCTGTTGGTCATCACTCTCCTGGTGCGCCCCACGGGGCTCTTCGGCAAGAGTGTGGGCGAGAAAGTGTAAGGGAGGAGCCCCATGTCCCCATACGTTGAAAGCATCATCACCCTGCTCATGATCAACAGCATCGCCGCCATGGGGGTGTCTCTGCTCACCGGCTTCACCGGCATCTTCACCCTGGGGCACTCGGCCTACATGGCCCTGGGGGCCTATACCACGGCCATCCTCCACATGGGGCACTCCGTGCCCTGGGCCATCGCCATCTTCGCCGGGGCGGCCTTTGCCATGCTCGTCGCCTGGCTCATCGGCGTCCCCACCCTGAGGCTCATGGGGGACTACTACGCCATCGCCTCCATCGGCCTGGCCGAATCCATCCGGCTCATCATCGCCAACTGGCAATCCCTCACCCGGGGCGCCCGGGGATATCCGGACATATCAAAATTCGCCACGTTCAACGTGACTTTAGCCTTTTTCCTGGTCATGGGAGCGCTCATCTTTCTCCTGATCCACAGCCGATACGGTCGGGCCTTTAAGGCCTGCCGCGACGACCACGTGGCCGCCTCCCTTTTGGGCTACAACACCGCCCGGTACCGGGTGCTCTCCCTGGTGATCTCCGCCTTCTACTGCGGCATCGCCGGAGGGCTCTTGGCGGGCTTTTTGCAGTACCTCAAGCCCGATATGTTTGACATGCTCAAGTCCACGGAGCTCACCGCCGTGGTGGTCTTCGGAGGCATGGGCTCCATGAGCGGCTGTATCCTGGGAACTACCATCATCACCCTGGTGACGGAACTCTTCCGCCCCATATCCCAATACCGCATGTTGATCTACGGCGCGGTGTTGGTGATCATCATGGTGCTCCGCCCCGAAGGTCTTCTGGGGCGGTATGAGCTCGGGCCTCGGCTCCTGCGGCACCTCTTCGGCCGCAAGACCCCCGAGGGCACGGAAGGGAGGGGCTAGGCCATGGGCGCCCTTTTGGAAGTAAAGGACATGAACAAATTCTTCGGCGGCGTCCAGGCGGTGGCGGACATGAGCTTTACCCTGGAAAAGGGGGAGCTCATGGGGCTCATCGGCCCCAACGGCGCGGGGAAAACCACCATCTTCAACCTCATCACCGGAGTGTATCCCCTGTCGAGCGGCTCCGTGTTCTTCCGAGGGGAAGACATCACCGGGGGGAAAACCTACGACATCGTTAAAAAAGGCATCGCCCGCACCTTCCAGAACCTACGGCTCTTCGGGGCTTCCACGGTGCTGGAGAACGTCATGACGGCGTGCCAGCAGCACTACCCCTACTCTTTCCTGGAAGCCATCTCCCATCTGGGGCGTTGGAAAAGCCAGGAAAAAAATATCCGTAATAAGAGCATGGAGCTTTTGGAGCGGGTGGATCTGGCCCGGGAAGCCCATCGGGCGGCGGGCACCCTACCCTACGGCCACCAGCGTCGATTGGAGATCGCCCGGGCCCTGGCCCTTCAGCCCGA
>ENA-UPSM01002412-UPSM01002412.1-activated-sludge-metagenome-genome-assembly--contig:-NODE-2412-length-22798-cov-6.739041_pt1 | contig 22798 bp, 17 predicted proteins | sample MGYA00238181_ERZ773283 | MGnify/ENA primary metagenome ERZ773283 (study PRJEB29023, sample SAMN05720199) | activated sludge metagenome | isolation source: Anaerobic digester | place: Japan...
CCGGCCGGATACCGGCCTTGCGGAAGCCGGGGTCCGTGCCTAACCTGCCCGCATGAACTACATGGACCGCATCACCTTCAACCCGAACCAGTGCGGGGGGCGACCTTGCATCCGGGGGATGCGTATTCGCGTGAAAGACGTTCTCGACCTCGTCGCAGCCGGCATTCCCGAGCCGGAGATCCTCGCGGACTTCCCCGACCTTGAGGCGGACGACATCAAGGCGAGTCTGGAGTACGCCGCCGCCCAACTCGATCACCCCGTGCTCGTAGCCAGCCGGTGAAGTTCTTGGTCGATGCCCAGTTTCCTCCGGCGCTTGCGCAATGGCTTGCCGAAGCCGGCTGCGAAGCCCAAGCGGTGCGCGAGATCGGCCTGCGTGATGCCGATGACGGTGCAATCTGGCGGCACGCCGAGGCCTCGGGCTCCATCATCGTGACCAAGGACGAGGATTTTGCCCAACGTGTGCATGCGACCGAAAACGGGCCGAGCGTTGTGTGGCTCCGGGTGGGCAATACGTCCAACGCCGCCCTGCGTGCGTGGTTTGTGCCACGCGTGCCGCAGATCGTGGCCTTGATTGGCCAAGGCACGCGACTGGTGGAGATCCGGTAGCTGCTTCTTCGTCGCTGCTTTTCACGCCGCTCCCGGTTCTGCCGGGCGCGGCTTTTTGTTGTCCGCTGATCGCCCCCGTCTCCAGCCCGCTGGCGCGGCTCGATCACCCGCGCAGTTGCGCCGCCTCACCCCAACAAGCCGGCGCGTCCTCGCGCGCGAGACCGACACGCTCCGCTCACGCCTCCAGCACCGCCGTGCCGACCGAGTCGGCGAGCAGACGGCCGCGACGCGTGAGCCGCAGCACCTCGGGCGCGCCCCACTCGGCCAGGCCTTCCGCGACCAGCCGCGCCGCCAGCGTGCGGTACGCGGACCAATCCGCCGCCGGGAAACGCCGCTGCGCCGCCGCCAGATCCACGCCGGCGTTGCAGCGCAACCCGAAGATCAGCGTATCCGCCGCGAGGACTTCGGGTGTGAGCGCCGTGCGCTCCGCCGTGCCGCGCCGGCCGGCCGCGAGGTCGGCGCGCCACGCCGCGAGGTCGGGCGGGTTCTGGTAGCGCCAGCCCGCATGCTGCGACGCGCCCGCGGGGCCGAAGCCGAGCCACTCCTGCATCGCCCAGGTGTTGAGGTTGTGCCGGCAGGCGTGGCCGGGGCGCGCGTAGTTGGAGATCTCGTATTGGGCGAAGCCCGCCGCGCCGAGCGTGTCCCAGGTCGTCTCGTAGAGCGCCGCCTCCTGCTCGGCATCGCGCGTCACCTTGCCCTGCGACAGCTTCACGTACAGCGCCGTGTCCTCCTCGAAGGTCAGGCAGTACGTCGAGATGTGGTCGGGCCCGAGCGCGATGGCCGCGGCGAGATCGCCGCACCAGTCCGCCGCCTCCTGCCCGGGCAGCGCGAACATCAGGTCGAGATTCACCGACGCGAACCCGGCCGCCCGCACCAGATCGTAGGCGCGCAACGCCTGCTCGCGCGTGTGCCGCCGGCCGAGCGCCGCGAGCAGATCCGGCTGCAGGCTTTGCACGCCGAGCGAGATGCGCGTGACGCCGCCGTCGCGCAGCGCCGCCAGCCGGTCGCGTGTCACCGTGGCCGGCGCCAGCTCCACACTCCACTCGGTCGGATCCGCCACGAGATGTCGCCGTACGATCGCGCAGAGCTCGGCAAGATGCTTCGCCGGGAGCAGCCCGGGCGTGCCGCCGCCCCAGAACACCGTCCCGGCCCGCAACGGCGTCTCCACCAGCGAGAACTCCGTCTCCACATCCTGCAGATAACGGGCGAGGTCGTCGCCCTCCGGCCGCACCTGGTAGAACGCACAATACGCGCAGGTGGTGGAACAGAACGGTACATGCACGTACACACCGAGCGCCGCCGACTCGGCTTTTTCTTGCTCTGCCCGCGCGCCGACCGTTAGAGAGTTCGTCATCTGCGCCGGTCCAACACGCAACGAAACACCGGCACCGCAAACATTTATGCACCACTCGCAGGCTTCTTCCTGGAAACGCGTCCTCGCCATCGCGACCACCACGCTCGCACTGCTCCTCACCGGCTGCAGCTCGACCATCGTCAACATGACCTCGGACACGATCGCCGAGAACCCGTCCTCGATCTACACGATCACGGCGCGCGTGAAGCCCAACGCGACCGAGCTCGTGAAGGGCTCGCTCAAGGTCCAGATCGTCGTCGACGGCCAGATTCATCCGATGGTGAAGAGCCCGCTCGGCGACGGTCTCTACGAGTTCGACTACCACATGCCCGCCGGGCGCACCGAGGCGACTTACTATCTGCTCGTCAACTACGCCAGCCAGCGCGGCAACTTGACCGTCCCCGTCGAGGAGTACACCGAACTGCGCACGATCCGGCTCACCAACCGTTACGTCTACACCCTCGAGGCCGTGCGCGGCCCCATCGGCGCCCGCATCGCCATCGTCGGCCGCGGCTTCACCCCGCAGGACGTCGTCTACCTCGACAGCGTCCCGGCCCGCACCGTCTTCGAGTCGCCCAACGCGATCGCGTTCGCCGTGCCCGCCGTGCCGGCCGGCCGCGCCTACTCGGTCTCGCTCAACAACGGCACCACCAGCCAGCAGGTCGGATCCTTCCGGGTCGACGGTCTCTCTCTCGATGTCGCCCCGACCTCGCTGAACCTCACCACCGGCGGGCGCGCCACGCTCACCTTCGCGCTCGGCTCCCCCGCCCCCGACGGTGGCCTGCTCATCGATGTGAGCACCGACGTGCCCGCCTCGGTCATCATGCCCGAGGTCATCATCCCGGCTGGCGCCACCACCGCCACGATCACGGTGCAGGGCGGCCAGCCCGGCACCGGCAGCCTGTTCGTGACCGGCGCCGGCAACGGCGAGATCGCCGTCCCGGTGACCGTCTCCGCGCGCTGAGCACAGAGCGCGTCCCGTTCCCCTCACCGCAGCCGACTCCGCCCGGGGTCGGCTGTTTTGTTGGCGGAGTCGCCCGGTCCAGCGGGCGGTCAGCGACCACCCGCAACGCGCGGAGCGCCGCCTCGGCCGCTCACGCCGGGCGCACGAGTTTCAGATCGCTCCACTCGCCCATCGTCCGGCTCTCGAGCGCCCAGCCGGGCGCCACCGTGGCGAACTCGCGCCGTACGGCCTCGATCTCCGTGGCGAGGATACCGCTGAGTACCAGCCAGCCGCCGGGCGCCACCGCCGCCACGAGCTCCCGCGCGAAATCGCGCAGGACGTTGGCGAGGATGTTGGCCAGCACCACATCGGCCTGACGGCCCTGCAGGCCGGTGATGAGGTTGCCGACAAAGAACTCCACCTGGCCGGTCACGCCGTTGAGCGTGGCGTTCTCGCGGCTCACGGCGACCGCCTCGGGGTCGTTGTCGAAGCCGGCGACCGGCGCGAAGCCCAGCTTCAGCGCCGAGATCGCGAGGATGCCCGAGCCGCAGCCGGCGTCGATGACGCGAAGACCGTCCAGCGAGCCGCCTGCGGCGCGCCGTTGCTCGGTGTAGGCGACCAGTCGCTCGCAGCACAGCCGGGTGGTCTCGTGGTTGCCGGTGCCGAAGGCCATGCCGGGGTCGAGCAACACCAGCGCGTCGCCGGCGGGCAGCGCGTAGCTGTCGCGTTCCCACACGGGCACCCAGTGCATGCGGCCGAAGTGCCACGGCTTGAAGTGCAGCTTGTAGCTCTCGCGCCAGTCGGTGTCGGCTACCGGGCTGATGGTCGGCTCGGCGAGTGCGACCACGCCGCGCAGTTCGCGGCGGGCGCGCTGCGCGGCCGCGGTGGCGGCCGCCGCGTCGGGGAAATAGCTGCCGAGCCAGGCGCTGGCGGTCGGGCGGTCCTCGAACACGCCCCACTCGGCGTTCTCCGCCTCGGCGAGGGCGTTCTCGACCGCCTCGGCGGCGGCGACGGGAATCGGGATACGGGCTTCGACGAGGCTCATGGCGGAACGGGTCAGGATTGTTGCAGGCTGAGGCGGGCGATGACGGCGGGCAGCAGGCGGTGCTCGGCGGCGTGGATCTTCGCGGCGAGCGTCTCCTCGGTGTCGGTCTCCTCGATGCGCACGGCCTCCTGGTCGAGGATACGGCCGCCGTCGACGGTGGCATTGACCTCGTGGACGGTGCAGCCGGTCACCTTCACGCCGTGGCGGAAGGCCTGGCCGATGGCGTCGAGACCGGGGAAACTCGGCAGCAGGCTCGGATGGAGGTTGATGATCCGCCCCGCGAAGGCGCCGAGGAAGGCCGGTTTGAGCACGCGCATGAAGCCCGCGAGCACGACGAGGTCGGCCTGGGCGGCGCGGATGGCGGCGATGAAACGCTCCTCGCCCGCGCCCTCGAGCTTGGTCTTGAACGGCGCGGGATCGATGAACTGCGCCGGCACGCCGAAGCGCGGCCCCAGCTCGAGCATGCGCACGCCGGGGTGATCGGTGAGGAGGCCGACGACCTGCGCGCGCCCGAGGCGGCCCTGTTGCTGGGCGTTGAGGATGGCCTCGGCATTGGAGCCGCGGCCGGAACCGAGAAGGACGACGCGCATGATGGGATCGGGAACTCTTTTCCGGGGAGGAACAATCTGGAACTCAGGAAATCAGGAAGCGGATGGCAACGCCCAACACCGGCGGCTGGTGCAGTCGCGCCGGGTGATGAGAGAGATCGGCCGCACAGTCTTCCGTTCCTGAGTTCCTGAGTTCCAGATGGTCCTTCCGCCGCCACTTCCTCACTGGAAGAACTTCTTGGCCTTCTCGAGGAAGCTCTTGGAGACCGGCTCGTCGGCGTCGCCGCAGGCGACGGCGAAGTCCTCGAGCTTCTTGCGCTGGTCGGCGTTGAGGGACGTGGGCACCTCGACGTGCACGCGGATGAGTTCGTCGCCCGGATGCCCGCTGCGCAGGTTGGGCAGACCGCGCCCCTTGAGCCGGAACGTCGTGCCGGACTGGGTGCCCGCGGGGATCTTCAGTGAGGCCCGCCCGGAGAGCGTGGGCACCTCGATGGTGCCGCCGAGCGTGGCGAGGGTGAACTTGATCGGAATCTCGCAGAACAGGTCGTCGCCCTGGCGTTCGAAGACCTCGTGCGCGGCGACATGGAGCACGATGTAGAGGTCGCCGGGACCACCGTCGAGCGTGCCGGCCTCGCCGTTGCCGGAGGAGCGCAGGCGCGTGCCGGTGTCGACACCGGCGGGGATGCGCACGTTGACCTTCGCATCCTGCTGCACGCGGCCCTCGCCGCGGCATTTGGCGCAGGGTTTCTCGACGCGCGTACCGGCGCCGCCGCAGGTCGGGCAGGTCTGCCGGAAGGTGAAGAACCCGCGCGAGGTCGTGACTTGGCCGTGACCCTGACAGGTGGCGCAGCGCACGCGCTTCGAGCCGGGCTCGGCGCCGGTGCCCGAGCAGTGCGTACACTCGGCGAGCTTGCGGAAGGTGATCTCCTTCTCGCAGCCCGCCGCGGCCTCCTCGAGGGTGAGCTCGAGATCGTAGCGCAGGTCGGCGCCGCGTTGCGCGCCGCCGCCGCCCCCGCCGCCGCCGAAGAACTCCTCGAAGATCCCGCCGCCGCCCCCGCCGCCGAAGACCTCGCGGAAGACGTCGAACGGATCGTGGAAACCGCCGCCCCCGGCCCCGCGCGGACCGGCCGCGCCGCCCTGGGCGAAAGCCGCGTGCCCGAACCGATCATACGCCGCGCGCTTGTCGGGGTCGCGCAGCACGTCGTAGGCCTCGGAGAGCTTCTTGAAGTGCTCCTCCGCCGACTTGTCGCCCGGGTTCTTGTCCGGGTGGTACTTCACCGCGAGCTTGCGGTAGGCCTTCTTGAGGTCGTCCGCCGAAACGTCGCGGGCGACACCGAGCAGTTCGTAGTAGTCTTCCTTGTGGCTGGCCATGTGGTTTCGGTAAACGGTTCCGGTGTCCCACGGCATGCCGCCGCGCCGGGCGCGGCGGCCGCACAGGGACCGGAAACGGGCTAGTTAGAAGGGCCGCGTTGCCCGATTCAAGCTCCGCGACGCCCGTTCGCCGGGCGGATTCAGGAGAAGTTCTCCGTCACGAGAACCAGCGACTCCTCCTCGGCCTCGAAGGCGAACGCCCCGGCGAAGGGCAACAGCGCGTTGTCGCCGGCGATGAACGGGGCGACCTCGAGCCCGCGCGCGCGCAGCCGTCCGCGCACGACCGAGAGCAGCCGGCATTGTTCGCCTGCGCCGAACGCGAGCGCGGCGCCCGTCTTCAGCGGGACGCGGCGGATGCGAAACTCCGCACAATCGGCGATCACGGCCGCGGACTCGGCGGCGCGCACGATCGGCGGCGGCGGCTCGTCGAACAGGATCGATTTCATCGATTCCGCGAGGTGCATCGTGCGCGGCTTGCCGTCGAGGCCCATGCGGCCCCAGTCGTACACGCGATACGTCGTGTCCGAGTTCTGCTGGATCTCGAGGATGAGGCAGCCGGCATCGATCGCGTGGACGGTGCCGCTGTGCACCAGCACGGAGTCGCCGGGCTGGACGGTGCAGCGGTTCACGCACTGCTCGAGGGTGCCGGCGTGGATCGCCGTCTCGAACTGCGCCGGCGTCACACCCGGGCGGAGACCAAGGATGAGGCCCGCCGCGCCCTCGACGCCGGCGAGGTACCAGTTCTCCGTCTTCGGCTCGCCGCGCAGGGCGGGCGCGACCTCGGCCGGCGGATGCACCTGGAGGCTGAGGCGCTCGCGGCAGTCGAGCCACTTGACCAGGATCGGGAAGGGGCGGGAGACCGGCCAGTCGGGCCCGAGCCAGTCGGCGCTGCGCAGCCGGAGGGCGTCGCGGATCGTCATGCCGGCGAGGGGACCATCGCGCACGACCGACTGCGCCTCGGGGCGGTCGACGACCTCCCAGCTCTCGCCGATCGGGTCGGTCCCGGGCAGCGCACGCGGGAAGATCCGGCCCAGCGCCCGGCCGCCCCAGACCCGGGCTTGATACAGCGGGTGAAATCGAACTGGCAAATGCATCACCGCCACTGTTAAGAATTCCATGAAAAATGGGAGGCTGAATTTACTTCCGCGCGCGTTTCCCCTAGCCTCGCGCCCTCAAACCCAACGCCCCTTCCCGATGGCAAAAAGCGACAGCTCGTCCAAACGCACCGGCCCCTCCTTCAGCGGCCCCACATATCAACCACGGTGGGTCGCCGCGATCCTGTGCTTCGTGGTGGGCTTGCTCCTGTTCGTGGCGCTCGCCTACTACGAGCCCAACCAGGTGCCCACCATGGGCGCCGCGGGCGAGACGCTCCCCGACGGCACCATCAAGGTCATCCCCCCCTCCGGCGTGAACCCGGTCGGCAAGATCGGCGCGATGACCGCCTTCTACCTCTTCCGCATCCTCGGCGGCGCCGCGTGGTTGATCGGCGGATTCTTCTTCTGGCTGGGCTTCATCTACACCCGCGGCATGCGCCGCCTCGCCACCGCCCGCGCCGCCGCCATGGTGCTCTGCCTGCTCTGCGCCTGCGGCCTGGCGGACATGCAGAAGGCGTGGACCGAGTTCTTCGTCCAGCCCACGAACATCTACATCAGCGGGCCCGGCGGCATGATCGGCCAGCTGCTCTACTCGCACCTGATGGAGGACACGATGGGCATCTTCGGCTCCGGCGTGGTGCTGTCGGTGTTCTTCATCCTCACGCTGATGTTCGTGCTCACCCGCGACCTCGGCTCCCAGTTCGACCGGTTCTTCGCCTGGATCCAGAGTATCCGCGAGAACTGGAAACTCCGCCGGCTCGAGCGCGAGGAGATCAAGAAGCTCCGTGCCGAGGCCCGCGCCAAGCTCAAGGAGCAGGCCCTCGCCGAACTCAAGAAACAGGCCGCCGCCGCCGTGCCGCCGCCGACCGACATCAAACGGCTCACCCAGCCCAAGGGCGGCGAACCCGCCGGTGCCGCACCGGACCGCGCCGCTCCGCCGCCCAGCAAGTCCCCCGAGAAAAGCCTCTCGCTGCGCAACGCCGCGCCCACCCCGCCGGCCCAACCCGAGCCGCCCGTGCCGCCCCCGCCCCCACAGCCCGAGCGCGGCGCCAAGCCGCCGCCCTTCGGCGGCGAGAAGCCCGCCGTCGCCCCCGCCACCGTGGCCGAACCGGCCGGGGTCCCCGCGGCCAAGCTCAACCTCAAGATCGTCGCCCCGGAGACGCCGCGCAAAGCCGCCGCCCCCCAGACCCCGAACGGCGAGGACTACATCTTCCCCGCCCTCGATCTGCTCAAGGAGCCGGTCAAGGCCGCCACCGCCACCAATGAAGCGGAACACTTCCAGAACGCCGAGACCCTGTTGCGCACCCTCGGCGAGTTCGGCGTCGAGGTGAGCCTGGGCGAGATCCACACCGGTCCCGTCATCACCCGCTACGAGATCCTGCCCGCCCCCGGCGTGCGCGTCGAAAAGATCGCCAGCCTCGACAAGAACATCGCGCTGGGCATGAAGGCCCAGTCCGTGCGTATCCTCGCCCCGGTGCCGGGCAAGGGCGTCGTCGGCGTCGAGGTGCCCAACCAGCGGCCCACCCCCGTCGGCATGCGCGAGATCATCGAGTCGGCCGACTGGGTCGAGTCGAAGGCCGAGCTGCCGATCGCCCTCGGCAAGGATGTCTCCGGCGCGCCCATCGTCGCCGACCTCGCCCGCATGCCCCACCTGCTCATCGCCGGCGCCACCGGTTCGGGCAAGTCGGTCTGCGTCAACAGCATCGTCGCCTCGCTCGTCTACCACGCCGGCCCCAAGAAGGTCCGCCTGCTCATGGTCGACCCGAAGATCGTCGAGCTGCAGGTCTACAATTCCCTGCCGCACATGCTCATCCCGGTCGTCACCGAGCCCAAGAAGGTGCCCGGCGCCCTCAAGTGGCTGCTAGCCGAGATGGAGAAGCGCTACCAGATCTTCGCCAAATGCGGCGTGCGCAACATCGCCTCCTTCAACTCCCGCAAGGCCCCCGAGCCCGAGAAGGAGAAGGACAAGGAGAAGGAGGGCGCCGTCGCCGAGGTGCCCACCGAGCTCAACCTCGAGGTCCCGCGCGACCTCGAGATCGAGATCCCGGAGAAGCTGCCCTACATCGTCTGCATCATCGACGAGCTCGCCGACCTCATGATGGTCGCCCCCGCCGAGATCGAGACCTCCATCGCCCGCCTCGCCCAGCTCGCCCGCGCCGCCGGTATCCACCTCATCGTCGCCACCCAGCGCCCCTCGGTGAACATCATCACCGGTTCCATCAAGGCCAACCTCCCCTCCCGCATCGCCTTCCAGGTCACCTCCAAGGTCGACAGCCGCGTCATCCTCGACGAGGCCGGCGCCGACCAGCTCATCGGCCGCGGCGACATGCTCTTCATGCCCCCCGGCACCAGCCGGCTCGTCCGCGCCCAGGGCGCGTTCATCTCCGACGAGGAGATCGCCCGCGTCGTCGAGCACCTCAAGAGGAACGGCCCGCCCGCCTATCGCCAGGAGGTCCAGGAGCAGGTCGACCGCGTCGGCGATGAGGATGGCAACGACGGCATCGACGACCTCGAGGAGGGCAGCGACGACGACCTGCTCCCGCAGGCCATCGATGTGCTCAAGTCCACCCGGCGCGCCTCCACCTCCATGCTCCAGCGCCGGCTGCGCATCGGCTACAACCGCGCCGCCCGTCTCATGGAGCTCATGGAGCAGAAGGGCATCGTCGGGCCGGAGAACGGCGCCCAGCCCCGCGAGATCCTCGCCGATCTCGACCGTCTCTGATCGCCCTTCCGCCCCACCGGCGCGCGGCCTTTTTCCGGCCCCCGCCGGCGCGCGGCGTAAAAGGACTTCACCTCCCGGAGGCTTTTCCCCACATTCTCCCCATGCAGACCATCGGCGAACGACTCGAGGAAGCGCGGAAACGCAAGGGCATCTCCATTCGCGAGGCCTCCGAGGCGACCAAGATCCGCAGCGACTACCTCCAGAAGTTCGAGAACAACACCTTCGAACTCGGCCTGCCCGAGATCTACGCCCGCGGTTTCCTCCGCACCTACGCGCAGTATCTCAAGCTCAACGCCGAGAAGCTCCTCACCGACTACGCCTCCCTCGGCTTCAGCGACTCCCGCGAGCCCCGGCGCCATCAGGACCAGCGCGAGATCATGGGCCGGCTCGACATCCCCGAGCCGAGCAAGTCCGCGCCGGCGCCCGCTCCGGCCGCCCCGGCCGAGCCCGCGGCCCCGCCCCCGTCCCGCGCCGTGCCCACCGCCGTCGTCACCGGGGCGCCCAGCGCCGACCGTCGCCAGAAACTCAAGATGCCGTTCATCGTCGGCGGCGCGGTCCTCGCCCTGCTCGTCATCTTCTTCGCCGTCCGCGCCATCCTCCCGGATTCGCCCGCGACACCGCCCGCCACCCGTCCCGCCGGCGCCACGCCGGAGCAGGCCGACGACCGCAACGTCCTCCGCCTCGTCGCGTTGGGCAATGTCTGGGTCAAGGTCGAGCAGCCGGCCGACCGGAAGGTCCTCTTCGAGGGCGATCTGCTCAAGGGGCAGACCCGTGCGATCCTGCGCTCCGGCAAGGTCTACGTCTCCTACGATCTCGGCCGCAACCTGCAGGTCGAGGTCCGGGGCGTGCGCTACCGCATGGGCGCCGAGGGCCAGGGCAGCAACCGGTTCGACGAGCCGACGCCCTGAACGCCGGCGGGGTATCCATCGTTACAATCACCACCCCCCTCCCGCCCGGAGGGGTGTTCGTTTCTCCGCCACCGTCCGCCGCCCCTCCGCGCAACTTCCAGTTGAGCCGCCCGCCGGACCGGGCAACATCCAGCGCCTGATGACTTCCTCCGCCACCGCGTCCCTGCTCGATCCGGCCGTCCCCGCGCTGGTCTTCCCGGCCATCTCCCTGCTCTTCCTCGCCTACACCAACCGGTTCCTCGGCCTGACCGGCGTCGCGCGCAAGATGCTCGCCGAGCACCTCGCCGCGCCGCAGCCGCACTGGGAGGTCCAGCTCGTCAACATCCGCCGCCGCCTGCACCTCATCCGCAAGATGCAGCTCATGGGCCTGGCCTCCTTCATCCTCGCCGCCCTCTCGATGGGCGCCTTGGTGCACGATGTGCCCTACGCCGGCGTCGCGCTCTTCGCCGCCTCGCTGGCGGCCTTCATCGCCTCGCTCGGCTACAGCGTGCACGAGATCAAGCTCTCGATCGACGCGATCGAGGTGGAGTTCAAGCGCGCCAGGGTCCCCGGCGTCTGAACCCAGCGGCGCCCCGCCTCTTCGGCGGCCGCACCGGCGAAGTAGGGCCGGTCTCCGGCCGGCCCCCGCGGCTTCGCCGCGCACCGGGGGCCGCGGCCTTTCATCCATCCTGGAGATACGGCAAGCGGTCGCGCCGCCCCTCGTCTCCATCGTTCGCTTCGGCCTCCCCGCCCCCCCGCTCACCCGCGGCGCAGCTCGCGGATCGCCTCACCCAGACGGCGGATACCGTCCTCGATCCTCGCCTCGTCGGAGTTGGAGAAATTGAGCCGCAGGTGCCGGTCGTCCGGCTCCACGAAGAACGCCGAGCCCGGCACGAACGCGACCTTGCGCGCGATCGCCACCTCGAAGAGCTCCCGCACCGAGCATCCCTCCGGCAGCCGCGCCCACAGGAACATCCCGCCGTCCGGTTCGCTGCACCACACCTCCGCCGGGAAGTGGCGCTTGATCGCCGCCACCATCGCGTCGCGCTGCCGGCCGTAGAGTTCGCGCACCTTCGCGATATGCCGGTCGAGGTCGTGGTCGAGCAGGTGCTGGTGCACCACCCGCTGCGAGAAGTAGTTGGAATGCAGATCCACGCCCTGCTTCGCCGTGACCATCGGGTCCATCAGCCGCCGCGGCGCCACGATCCAGCCCAGCCGCAGCCCCGGGGCCACGATCTTCGAGAACGAGCCGAGCATCACGCTGCCCGGGCAGTGCGCCCGCAGCGCGGGCAGCGGTTCCCCGCGGAAACGCAGCTCGCCGTACGGATCGTCCTCCACCAGCACCACCGCACGCTCCGCGCACAACCGGCCCACCGCCGCCCGCTTCGCCGCCGAATACGACAACCCCGACGGGTTCTGGAAGTTCGGCACCGTGTAGAAGATCTTCGGCTTCCGCTCGTCGAGCGCCACGCGCAGCTCGTCGAGGTTGGGGCCGTCGTCCTCCAGCGTCACCGTCGCGAACTTCGGCTCGTAGGCCGAGAACGCCTGGATCGCCCCGAGGTACGCCGGGCGCTCCAGCAGCACCGTGTCGCCCGCGTCGAGCAGCACCTTGCCGAGCAGGTCGAGTCCCTGCTGCGAGCCGTTGGTGATGAGGATCTCGTCGGGATCGACCGCCAGCCCGCGTTTCTCCGCGTAGCGCCGCGCGATGAACTCCCGCAGCGGCCGGTAGCCCTCCGTCGTGGAATACTGGAGTGCCGCGGTGCCCGCCTCCCGCAGCACCCGCGCCGTCGATTCCGCGATGTCGCCCACCGGAAACGTGCTCGGGTTCGGCAGCCCGCCGGCGAACGAGATGATCTCCGGGTTGTCGGTGACCTTGAGGATTTCGCGGATGGCCGAGCGCTGCAGGCGCTGCGTGCGACGGGAGAACAGGGAGGAGATGGCGGGGCCGGCAGTGTGCATTTCGAGGAGGAAGAACGGCACAACATCCCGCCCGCCCCAGTCCCCGTCGAGGCGAAACCCGCCGCCCGCGTGGGCCGTCAGCGCTCCGCCGGGGCCGGATTCCTCAGCCCGTCGAGCACGCGATGCACGGTGGCCAATTCCACCCCGGAAAGGGCATACGGGTGGCAGTCCCCCCGCAGCGGCACCGGGCGCTTCGGCTGCGCGGGCGTCGCCAGCACAAGCATCGTCGCACCCTCCGGATCCAGCACCAGCGGCCGGTGCTTGGCCGGGAAGTCCGCCTTGCCGGCCACGATCCGTCCGTCCGCCAGCGCCCCCTCGAAATGGTACGTCGTGCTGGTGTGCTTGCCGTGGTTGGTCTGTTGCACGGCCTTCGTGATCCGGGCGACCACCTCCTCGCCGCGGACCGCACAGTGCCTCGCGTCGGCCAGTTTGCGCAGCGCGCCCACCCCGACCACCACGAACAACCCGCCCACCACCACCCCGACCGCCACGAAGAACGCCATGGAACCCCACCGGCTCCGCTCGACCTCGAGCGCCCACGAAAGCACGAAGCGCTCCGGGGCCTCCGGCGCGTAGTGCACGGACGCCCGCCGGCCGTTCTTGATCGACCCGACCACGGTGTCGAACTCCACCTTGCCGCCGTGCCGGCGGCCGTCCGCATCGCGGTACGCCACCTTCAGCTTGTAGCTGTGGAAAAGGAACCGGTTGGTCGTCTCCCGGCCCGAGACCTCGACTCCGCTCGCCGCGACCCCGCGCGCCCAGAGGGCCTTCTCGTCGAGCAGTCGCCGCACCTCCCCGCTCTGCCACCACCCCACGCCCACCAGCATCGCCAGACCGGCGACGATCCCGAGGACGCCGCCCAGGCGGCTCTTCCACACAAACGATGACTTCAGTTTCAGCGGACGTTCAGGCAGCAACATGGGCGCGACGCTAGCGAACCCGCGCCCCCGCTGTAAAGCGTCGCCAGAGTTCCGGGCCACGCCCCGCCGCGCTCGCCGCCAAGTCCTACCCCAACGACGTCTTCGCGCTGCCGTGGCCGCCCGCCTCGCCCTGCTCGCCGGGGAGCGGAACGCGTTGGCCGAGCAAAAACCAATCGACCGCTCGAGGCGCGGTCCGGCTTCGCCGGCTCGCCCACCCCGTCGGTCCAGTCTCCGACTCGACTCGTTGGATTCACGCCGCCCCCCCCTGGCGACTCCCACCCATCGCAACCGGTCGAAGACCGGTCCTGCTTCACCTCCGCATACTCCCCCTCCCCTCCGCCTTGCCCTTCCGCCGCTGCGCCCGCCACACTCCGCGCCATGCCCGCGCTCCAGTTCCTCCCGCCGCCCAAGTCCATCCGCTACACCCGCGGCGCCTTCGCGCTCAGCCACGCCAAACGCCTCATCCTCCCCGAGCACTCCGGCCCGGCCACCGACGCCCTCGCGCAGCGCATCGTCGACGAGATCGGTACCCACACCGCCGCCCCGGCCTTCCTTTCCCCGGGCGAAGGCGCCATCGAGTGCACCCTCGGCGCGACCGGCCCAGCCCAGAGCTACACGCTCACCATCGCGCCCAAGGGCATCGCGCTCGTCGGCGCCGACGCCGCCGGCGTCTTCTACGGTCTCCAGACGCTCCTCCAGATCGTCCGCCAGTGCGGCGCAGAACTGCCGGCATTGAAGATCACCGACGCGCCCGACTACCCCGTCCGCGGTTTCTACCACGACCTCACCCGCGGCAAGGTCCCCACCCGCGCCACCCTCTTCGCCCTCGTCGAGAAGATGGCCGCCGCGAAGCTCAACCAGCTCCAGCTCTACGTGGAGCACACCTTCGCGTTCCGGAACCACCCCGACATCTGGGCCGGCTCCGACCCGCTCACCGCCGACGACATCCTCGCCCTCGACGAGCACTGCGCCCGCCACCACATCGAGCTCGTCCCCTCGCTCAGCACCTTCGGCCACTTCTACACCGCGCTCGTCGCCCCGCGGAAGCAGCACCTCAACGAGTACGAGCTCGACGGCTCCGCGCTGCCCTTCTCCTGGTGGGATCGAATGGGCCACTACACGCTCGACTGCCGCAACGCGGATGCCTTCGCGCTCGTCGCCGAGATGATCCGCGAACTGCGCCCGCTCTTCCGCTCGAAGCACTTCAACCTCTGCTGCGACGAGACCTTCGACCTCGGCAAGGGCCGCAACGCCGCCTTCGCCGCGAAGCACGGCGTCGGCCGCCTCTACGTCGACTTCCTCAAGAAACTCTGCGGCGTCGTCCGCGCCGAGGGCGCCGTCCCCATGTTCTGGGGCGACATCGTCGGCAACCACCCCGAGCTCGTCCCCGAGGTCCCCGCCGACTCGATCGCGCTCGACTGGGACTACTCCGCCGACCTCCACGACACCAAGAGCGCGCTCTTCAAGAAGGCCGGCCGCGCGTTCTACGTCTGCCCCGGCTGCTGCGGCTGGGACCGCTGGGTGAACGACCTCGACACCGCCACCGCCAACATCCTCGGCTTCGCCCAACGCGGCCGGAAGACCGGCGCCGCCGGTTTCCTCAACACCGACTGGGGCGACCGCGGCCACATCAACTTCCTGGGCAACAGCCACCACGGGCTGCTCCTCGGCGCCGCTGCGTCCTGGAATACCAAAGCCACCACCGCCGCCGCGTTCGACGCCGCCTTCGACACCCTCGAGATCGGCGACGCCACGCAGTCGTACGCCAAGCTCCTGCGCGAGATCGGCTCCGCCGCCGTCGTCCCGTGGAAGCAGCTCGTGCTCTGGTTCGACCCCTCGCCGCACCGCCCCGCCGACTGGTGGGACGCCGCCACCGGCCTCCCCGTCGGCATCCTGAATCTGGATCCCGCCGCCGCCTTCGCCGCCTACGAGAAGCTCGAGAAGCTCCGCGCCCGACTCGCCCAGGTCGCCGCCACCGCGCAGCCGCAGGATCCGCTCGCCTTGCGCGAGGCGCTCGTCGGCGCCCGCGGTCAGGCGCTCCTGCAGGCCCTCGGTGGCCTGCTCGTCTGTTTCGCCAGGAAGCGCAAGGTCCCGCGCAGCCTCGACGCCGCCGCGATCGCCAACGACCTGCGCCGCTTCGAGGCCGACGTCTCCGAACTCTGGCACGCCCGCAACCGCCCCTCGGAGTACTTCCGCGTCCGCGCCGCCCTGCTTGAGCTCGCCCGCCGCCTCGACCGCGCCGCCCTCGGCCTGCCCTGGCTGCACACCGCGCGCGCGCACCCCTGAACCGCAGCGGCAGGCCGGCGCGGTGGCGGCACCTGCGCGCTGCCGGGACCAGCGGCATCCTCGCTGCGCTCTGCGGCAGGCACCCGATCGCGCCGCCGCCCTCCTTTTTCGTGGTAGTGGGCCACGGGCTTCGCCAATCTGCCCCCGACCTCCCCGGTCCCACCTGTGGCCTTCGTCCCGCACCACGCCCCGGCCCGCGCACTTCTTCGGCGCCTCGGTCTGCTCGCCGTGGGGCTCGGCGCGTCGCTCGCTGCGGCTTCGGCGTTGGCCGCCGACCAGCCCGCGCCGGAACGTGTTCTCACCGTCGGCGCCGCGACCGACAATTTTCCCTACAGTTTCCGCGACCGGGACGGGCGCCTCACCGGGTACGGGGTCGACCTGCTCGACGCTGTGGCGGAAGTCATGCACGTCCGGCTGGAGCGCACCGAGAGCACCTCGGCCGAGGACGTGGAGAACCTGCGGGCCGGCCGCCACGACATCGGCCAGTTCCACGCCAACCAGCGCGGCTCCCCCCACGCCCTCTACTCGCAACCGATCCTGGTGAACACCGGCGACCTGTTCGTGCGCACCGGCGACAGCCGGTACGCGACGATCGCCGATCTCGGCCGGCTCCGCGCCCGGGTGGCGGGCCACGTGCAGGCGCACGACTACCTGCTCTCCCGCGGGTTCGACCCCGCCCTGTTCCAGCTCGCCACCAGCGGTGAGGCGATGCGCGCCCTCGCCGCCGGCCAGGTCGACGCTGTGCTCACCAGCCGGCTCACCGGCCTGACGCAGGCCCACCATCTCGGATTGCGCAACGTGAGCCCCCTCGGCTGGGACCTGCGCGACTTCCGCGTCGTCTTCTGCATCGCCACCCGCCCCGACGATCGCGAACTGCTCGAGCAGATCAACGAGGCGCTCGCCACGCTCTCCACCACCGGCCGCCTGGGCGAGATCTACGCGCACTGGTTCGGCCGCTACGAGAGCCGCCCGGCAAGCCTGCGCGAGATGCTCGGCCCCGCCGCGGCCGTGCTCGCGCTCGCCCTGCTGGTCACGATGGCGCTGCTCCGCCGGCAACACCTGCTGCGCCGCCGCCTCGCCCGGCAGGCCGAGGAGCTGCGCCTGAGCCACGAGGCCCTCGCCGAAGCGCAGCAGTTCGCCCGCCTCGGACACGCCCGCCGCCCCTCGGACCCCGCCAGCCCCGCCGAGTGGTCGGAAGAGACGTACCGAATCTTCGAATGCGACCCCGCCGGCGCCGTGCCGGATTTCGACCGGCTCGCCGCGCTCGCGATCCCCGCCGACCGCGCCCGTTGGCAGGAGGCGTTGGAGCGCACCCGCCGCGGCGGCGAACCCTACGATTTCGACATCACGATCGAAACCCCCGCCGGCCACCGCAAGATCCTCAACGTCCGCGGCCGCCCCACCTTCGAGGCCTCCGGCCGCCAGGACGGCACCTTCGGCACCGTGCAGGACGTCACCGCCTCGCGGGCCGCCGCCGCCGCGCTCCAGCAATCCGAGCTGCTCCTGCGCGCCCTCTACGAGCACCTGCCGCTCGCGCTCGGCGTCGTCGAGCGCCGCGCCGACGACTGGTACCTCCTCTCGATCAATCCCGAGGGCGTTCGCCAGCTCGGCACCGCGGCCACCGCGCCCGGCCTGGCCATCACCGCGGGACTGCCCGCCGACCGGCTCCAGTTCTGGCGCGAACGCTTCGACCGCAGCACCGTCCAGGGCGAGACCCTCCGTTTCGAGTTCGAGTCGGAGCACCTCCGCAAGCATTTCTCCGCCGCCGTGGTGCCGCTCATCCTGCCCGGGCTTCCGCCGCGCTGCTGCCTGCTCTCCGAGGAGATCACCACCCGCAAGCTCAAGGATGCCGAGCTCGCCCAGGGCCGCCGTCTGCGGGCGATCGGCGAACTCGTCGGCGGCATCGCGCACGAGTTCAACAACCTGCTCACTCCCATCACACTGAATACCGAGCTGCTGCTCGGCCAGTGCGCCGACCGCCCCGCGGTGCGCGACGAGCTCGCCCTCATCGCCGATGCCGCCCGCCGCGCGGGCGCCCTCACCCGCCGGCTCCTCACCTTCGGCCGCCGCACCGACTCGCAACCGGAGCGGGTCGAGCTCCCCGCCATCGTCGAGTCGACCATCGCGCTCGTCCGCCACACCTTCGACCGCCGCATCGCGATCGCCGTCGATCTGCCGGCCACGCTGCCGCCGCTGCATCTGCCGCCCGGCGACCTGCAACAGATCCTCCTCAACCTGCTGCTCAACGCCCGCGACGCCCTCGCGGGGAAACTCGCCCGGCCGCCAAGCCCCGACTGGGCCGCCCGCATCTCGGTCGCGGCCGTCCAGCTCCCGCTCATCGCGCTCACCCCGCAGGATTCCCGCCCCACCGACGGCATCGACCAGTGGTTGCGGCTGACGGTGCGCGACAACGGCTGCGGCATGGCCCCCGCGGTCCGGGAGCGCCTCTTCGAGCCGTTCTTCACCACCAAGGGCGTGGGCAGCGGCACCGGCCTCGGGCTCGCCACCATCTGGCATCTTGTCACCGAGTTTGGGGGACGCATCGATGTCGACTCCACCCCCGACGAGGGCTCGGCGTTCCATCTCAGCCTGCCCGTGCGCAACGTCCCCGCCGCTGCGGCTGGTCCTGCCCCGTCCCCGGAGCCGCCACCGCCGGCGACCGCCCACCGCCGCTTCCTCCTCGCCGAGGACGAGATCTCGGTGTCCCGGGTCGTCACCCGCCTGCTGCAACGTCAGGGCCACCACGTCACCGCGGTGGCCGACGGTCTCGCGGCCTGGGAGGCTTTGGCCGCCGATCCCGCCGCCTTCGACGCGGTGATCATGGACCTGAACATGCCGGGGCTCACCGGAGCGGAGCTCGCCCGGCGCGCCCGCGCCCTGCCCTACACCGGTCCGTTGATTGTGATGAGTGGCCGGATCGACGACGACGAACGCGCCCGGCTCCAGGAAAGCGGAGTCGATGTCCTGATCGACAAGCCCTTCTCGATCGTCGCGTTCGAAACGGCCCTCGTCCGGGTGTTCGCCGACACGCGCGGCACACCGCCGGCTGCTTGACCGGCGCAGGGCAAGTCGCTCCACCGTTCCACCGCCCACCGCCCACCGTCCACCGGTCACCGGTCACCGTCCATGCTCTCCCGCCTCTATCCGCTGCGCGGTCTGCCCCGGCAGGGCCAGCTCTGGTCCTGGATCTCCTTCGACGTCGCGAACCAGTCGTTCACGCTCGTCATCAACACCCTCCTGTTCTCGGTCTTCTTCCAACAGGTCGTGGTGTGCGATCCGGCCCGCGACGACCTGCTCTGGGCGCTCACCTACGCCACCAGCATGCTGCTGGTCGTGCTCGCCTCGCCGCTCGCCGGCGCCATCGCCGACGAGCGGGCGTGCAAGAAACTCTGGCTGCTGCTCACCGGCTTCCTCTGCGCCGCATTCACCTGCGGGCTCGCGTTGATCGGCCCCGGGCAGTTCTGGCTGGCCGTCCTGCTCTACCTCCCGGCGAACTTCCTCTTCTCCATCGGCGAGAACTTTCTCGCCTCCTTCCTGCCGGAGCTGGCTGAGCGCGAGAACCTCGGCCGCGTCTCCGGTTTCTCGTGGGCGTGCGCCTATTTCGCCGCGCTTCTCCTGCTCGGCCTCACCGCGGGCGGCATGCTGGCGTTCGGGTGGAAGTCGCCCGACTCGTGGCGGCCCGTCTTCGTCTTCGCCGGTCTGTGGTTCTTCGCCTTCGCGATCCCCACGTTGCTCTTCCTGCGCGAGCACCCCGCGCCCGCCGCCCGGCCTCGCCCGCCGCTGCTCACCGCCGGGTTCCGCCGCCTGGCCGACTCGGTGGGACACGCGCGACGCTTCCGCGACGTGGCGACGCTCTTCGCCGCCTCGCTCCTCTACGGCACCGGCATGTCGGTGATCATCATGTTCGCCTCGATCCTCGCGCAGGAGTTCGGGTTCGACGACATCCAGCTCGTGCTCTTCGTCGCCGTCATCACTGTATCCGGTGTATTGGGAACGCTGCTGCCGACCTTCTATCAGGACCGGCTCGGCCACAAGCGCACCACCATGCTCCTGCTCGGCGTCTGGATCGTCACCACCGCCGCTTTCGCGGCCTTCGCGTGGCTGCGCGCCCACGCCGCCGATCCCGCCGCGTTCCCGACCTGGCCGCTCTGGCTGATCGGCAACCTCATCGGTTTCGGCCTCGGTTCGCTCGGTTCGGCCAACCGCGCGTTCGTCGGCTATCTCACCCCCGCCAGCCGCAGCGCCGAATTCTTCGGACTCTGGGGCCTCGTCTTCAAGCTCGCCGCCGTCTGCACGATCCCGTTCGGCTTCGCCAAGGACGCCTGGGGCACGCCCGCCGCTTTGCTGGTGCTTCTCGGTTTCCTCACCGCCGGCGGCGTGCTCACGCTCTTCGTCGACGAGCGTCGCGGCCTCGCCGCCGCCCGCGCCGAAGACGAGCGGCACCAGGCCCCGCTCCCGCCCATCCCGTCCTGAACCGGAAGAATCTGGAACTCAGGAAATCAGGAAACCCGAACAAGCTTCATCCCGCCGTCCCACGATTCTCACCTTCCCTGATTCGGCTCCACACTCAGTCCGCGAATCCCATCGCCCATCATTTTCCAGAGTTCCTGAGTTCCAGATTCTCCTCTTCCGTCTCCGCCATCACTCCACCGCGATGCTCGCCTTTCTCCGCTTCCTCCTCCGCCTCTGTTTCCGTTTCCGCGCGTACAACACCGCGGTGCTGCGCACCCCCGGTCCGGTCCTGCTCCTGCCCAACCACGTCTCGTGGTTCGACTGGCTCTTCCTCGGCGTCTGCCTCGAGGGCGATTGGCGCTTCGTCACCTCCTCGACCACCGCGCAGACGACCTTCGTCCATCGCTGGATCATGCAGAGCCGCCGCACCTTCCCGGTGGATCCGCTCTCCCCCTACGCCGCCAAACACATGGCCGAGCACCTCCGGGCCGGCGGCCGCCTCGTGCTCTTCCCCGAGGGGCGCATCTCCCTCACCGGCTCGTTGATGAAACTCTTCGACGGCACCGGGTTCCTCCTCCACCGCACCGACGCCAAGGTCATCACCGCCCACCTGCGCGGCGCCCATCGTCTGCCGTGGTCGCGCAACCCCGACCGCAAACGCTGGTTTCCCCGCGTGTCCGTGCACTTCAGCGACGTGCTCACGCCGCCCACCGTCGGCCACATGAACACCGCCGACGCCCGCGACCGCCTCGGCGACTGGGCCCTGGAGCGCATGCGCGAGCAGCGCTTCGCCGTGGAGCACGCCTTCGGCCCGCGCACGATCCCCGCGGCCCTCCGCGAGACCGCCCGCCTCGCCGGCAACAAGCCGATCCTGGGCGACATCAACGGCACGCTCACCTACCGCCGCCTCTTCATCGGCGCCACTCTCCTCGCCCGCCAGTGGCGAGCCCTCCTCGCCCCCGGCGCCGAACGCGTCGGCGTGCTGCTGCCCAACGTCAACGCTGCGCCCGTCACCCTGCTCTCGCTCTGGTCGCTCGGGAAGACGCCCGCGCTCCTCAACTACTCCACCGGCCCCGCGATCATGCTCACCTGCGCGCAGCTCGCCGGGCTGAAGCAGATCATAACCTCCCGCGCCTTCGTCGAGAAGGCGAAGCTCAAGCTCGAGTCGCTCACCGCCGCCGGGCTCGAGCTGCTCTACCTCGAGGACGTCCGCCCCCGCATCGGCGCCGTGGCGAAACTCGCCGCGCTCGCCGGCCTGCTCCGCCTGCCGTACCCGAAGTTCACTGACGCCGACCCCACCGCCGTCGTGCTCTTCACCAGCGGCTCCGAGGGCGTGCCGAAGGGCGTGGAGCTCGCGCACGCCAACCTGCTGGCCAACGTCCGCCAGCTCCTCACCGTCAGCGACCTCACCGACGACGACCGGATGTTCTGCGCGCTGCCGCTCTTCCACAGCTTCGGAGTGACCGCCGGCTTTCTCCTGCCGCTCCTGCGCGGTTTCCGCACCTTTCTCTACCCGTCGCCCCTGCACTACCGCATCGTGCCGACCGCCGTCTACATGCAGCGCAGCACGTTGCTGGTCGCGACGAACACGTTCCTCAATCTCTACGCCCGCCGCGCGCACCCGTACGATTTCCGTTTCCTGCGCTACCTCTTCGCCGGCGCCGAGAAGGTGCAGGAAACCACCGCCGCGCTCTACGCCCAACGCTTCGGCGTGCGCATCCTCGAGTGTTACGGCGCCACCGAGTGCAGCCCCGGCATCGCGGTGAACGTCCCGCTCGCGCCCAAGGCCGGCACCGGCGGCAAGCTCGTCCCCGGCATGGAGGCGCGCCTCGAGCCCGTCGAGGGCGTGCCCGAGGGCGGGCGCCTCCTCGTCCGCGGCCCCAACGTGATGAAGGGCTACCTCAACCCCGAGCCCAACGCGAAGTTCCGCGCGCTCGACGGCTGGTACGACACCGGCGACATCGTCACGATCGACGCCGAGAATTTCATCCGTATCCAAGGGCGCCTGAAACGTTTCGCCAAGATCAGCGGCGAGATGGTCAGCCTCGGCGCCGTGGAGGACGCCCTCGCCGGCGCGTTCCCCCAGTACGGCCTGCGCTGCGCCGTCGCGATCGTCGCCCGGCCCGACGAGGACAAGGGCGAGCGCCTGCTCGCCGCCACCAACGAGCCCCGGCTCACCCTCGAGGCGATCCGTGCCGTGCTCCGTGAGAAGGGCCTGCCCAACCTCGCCATGCCGCGCGAGCTGCGGGTCGTGTCGCAGATCCCCAAGCTCGGCACCGGCAAGACCGACCACCGCGCGCTCGAGAAGCTCCTGTAAGCGGAGACATCCCCGCGGGACCAACACGCCCCCACGGACCGGGGGCCGGCTCCTTCACCAACCCGGAGCCGTGCGCGCCACCTCACCGCTTCCGGCTCTCTCGCCAGTATCTGAACGGCGGTTCGAAGCACGTGGCGGACAGGTCCTCGAGCCTCGCGCGGAAGAACTTCTCCGCATCCTGCACACCGCGGTTGTAGGCCAGCGGACCGATCTCCTTCAGGAGAAACCCCAGCAGCAGTTTCGCGCGCAGGTCGCCCAGTTCCATCTCCAACTCGGAGGCGAAGTACCGTTTGA
>ENA-UPSM01002421-UPSM01002421.1-activated-sludge-metagenome-genome-assembly--contig:-NODE-2421-length-22725-cov-6.809793_pt1 | contig 22725 bp, 19 predicted proteins | sample MGYA00238181_ERZ773283 | MGnify/ENA primary metagenome ERZ773283 (study PRJEB29023, sample SAMN05720199) | activated sludge metagenome | isolation source: Anaerobic digester | place: Japan...
TCCCGGGTCGAACCTGCCGCGTGCAGGCGACACACTCAGCTCAGCAAGAGGACGAGAGCGACGACGAAGGCGCACGTGGCCCATGAGGCGGCCGCGGTCAGCCCCGCAGCGCGGGGCTCAGCTCGGCCGCCGCGGCGGTGTCGAGCAGCCACAGCATCTGACCCTTGGCCGGCGCGACGGCTTGCGCCGGCACCGCGTCCGGAGCGCGCAGCCCTTCCAGGACCTCGGCGACGATCCCGGCCTTCTCGGCGCCGCTCACGAGGAAGACGACGCGGCGCGCGGCGTTGATGACCGGCACGGTCAGCGTGAGGCGCGCCGCGCCGTCGGGCGCGACGGTCGCGACGCAGAAGCGGTCCTCTTCGTCGAGCGCCGGGCTGTGCGGGAAGAGCGAGGCCGTATGACCGTCACGCCCGAGGCCGAGCAGGACGAGGTCGAAGACGGGCACCGGGCTCGCCGGCCGCTCGAGCTTCGCCAAGGCGCGCAACGTCTCTTCGTAGGCGAGCGCCGCCGCCTCCGGGTCGCGCTCGCCTTCCATGCGATGGACGTTCTCCGGCGCGATGGGGACGTGCCTGATGAACGCGTCGTAGGCGGCGCCATAGTTGCTCGCCGGGTCGTCCGGCGGCACGCAGCGCTCGTCCCCCCAGTACAGGAGGACGCGCCGCCAGGGGATCTTCTGGGCGAACTGCTGGCGGGCCAGAAGGCGGTAGAGGGCGCGCGGCGTGTCGCCGCCGCTGAGCGCGGCGGCGAACCTGCCGCGCGCCGCCGCCGCCGCCCGCGCCGCGAGCGCGAACACGTCGGCGGCCCGCAGGGCGAGCGCCTCGGCGTCGGGCAGGACCTCGATACTCACGGTTCCCTCCCTTCCCTCTCTTGCACCGCGCGCCTCCGCGTGCCACCAGCTCCGCGCTGCGCCGTGGCGGTCATGGCCGACGCCAGGTACGCCCGTCCCGGGCGACCAGGGCGTCGGCCGCCTCCGGACCCCAACTGCCCGCCTCGTAGATCGGCAGGCCGCGCACCGGGGGCTCCTTCCACGCCTCGAGGACGGGGTCCATGAGGCGCCACGCCTGCTCGACCTGGTCGCCGCGGTTGAACAGGGTCATGTCCCCTTCCATGGCGTCGAGGAGGACGGTCTCGTAGGCGCTGAAGGGCAGCTCCCTGAGGGTCGTGCCGTACGCGTAGTCCATCGCCACCTGTTGCAGACTGAGGCCCTGACCGGGGACCTTGGACTCGATCAGGAGCGAGAAGCCCTCGTCGGGCTGAACGCGCAGCACGAGCACGTTGGCGGCCGGCCCGGCGGCCTGACGGAAGAGCGTCACCGGCGGACGCCGGAACTGGATGGCGATCTCGGTCACCTTCTTCGCCATGCGCTTGCCGGTGCGCAGGTAGAACGGCACGCCCTGCCAGCGCCAGTTGTCGACGAGGAGCTTGACGGCGGCGAAGGTCTCGGTCGTCGAGTGCGGCGCGACCCGTTCCTCGGCCCGGTAGGCGACGGCCTCCTCGCCGTCGACCACGCCCTGCACGTACTGGCCGCGGACAGCGAAGCGGTCGACGCGGTCGGAGGGGATCGGGCGCACGGCACGCAGCACCTTGAGCTTCTCGTCGTGCACGGCGTCGGCGTCGAAGGCCACCGGCGACTCCATGGCGACGAGGGTGAAGAGCTGCACGAGGTGCGGTTCGACCATGTCGCGCAACGCCCCCGCTTCCTCGTAATAGGCGCCGCGGTGTTCCACGCCGATGGTCTCGGCGGCGGTGATCTGCACGTGGTCGACGTAGCGCCGGTTCCAGACGGGCTCGAAGATGCCGTTGGCGAAGCGCAGGACGAGGAGGTTCTGGACGGTCTCCTTGGCGAGGTAGTGGTCGATACGGCAGACCTGGCGCTCGTCGAAGACGGCGGCGATGGTCGAGTTGAGCGCCCGGGCACTGACGAGGTCGTGGCCGAACGGCTTCTCGACGACGACGCGCGTCCAGCCGGGGACGGGCTCGCCGCGCGCGTGCGCGGCATCGACCGCGCCGCGCCGGGCGAGCCCCGCCCTGCCGAGCTGCTCGACGATGACGGGGAACTGGCTGGGCGGCGTCGCCAGGTAGAAGAGGCGGTTGCCGCCCGTACCGCGCTCGCGGTCGAGTCGGGCGAGGCTCGCCGCCAGACGGCCGTACCCTTCGCCGTCGGCGAACTCGCCGCGGACGTACACCGGGGCCCGGAGGATGCGCTCGCAGGCCTCGCCGTCGATCTCCTCCTCACCGTAGTGGTCGTCGATCGCCTTCAGCATCAGTTCGCGGAAGGCAGCGTCGTCCAGCGGCTGCCGTCCGTAGCCGACGATCGTGAACTCGTCGGGCAGGACGCCGTGGCAACCGAGGTCGTAGAGCGCCGGGATCAGCTTGCGATGCGCGAGGTCGCCGGTGACGCCGAAGATCGTCAAGGTACACGGAGCGGGGCTGCGCGGCCCGCCGAAGGGCGACGGCTTCGCCGTCGCCGGGGCGGGCCGCTCCCAGCGCTCCGCCGCCTCGTCCTGGCCGAAGCCTTCAGTCTCCTCGTAGCCGATGTCGCTCATCGTCCGCTGCCGGCGGAACGGCGGCGCGGCCGTCCGCGCGCCGGAAGGCGCGGCCGGCGCGGCCGTCGCCGCGCCGCCGTCACGCCGGCGGCTCCTCCTCTTCCTCGGCCTTCACCGCATGGCCGCCGAACTCGTTGCGCAGCGCCGCCAGCACCTTGCCGGCGAAGCTGTCTTCCTGGCGTGAGCGGAAGCGCATGAAGAGGCTCGCGGCGATCACCGGCATCGGGACGCTGCGGGCGATCGCCTGCTCGACCGTCCAGCGGCCCTCGCCGGTGTCCTCCACGTACCCGGCGATGCGTTCCAGGCCAGGGTCCTTGCGGAAGGCGTCGGCGGCGAGCTCGAGCAGCCACGAGCGCACCACGCTGCCGTGGTCCCAGAGGTCGGCGATGGCGGCGAGGTCGAGGTCCCAGTCGCTCGCCGCGAGCAGCTCGAACCCTTCGGCGTAGGCCTGCATCATGCCGTACTCGATGCCGTTGTGGACCATCTTCACGAAGTGCCCGGAGCCGTGGCCGCCCATGTAGTCGTAGCCGTGCCCGGGCGGAGCGAGCGTCCGCAGCAGGGGCTCGACGTGGTCGTAGGCGCTGCGCTCACCGCCGACCATCAGGCAGTAGCCGGCCTCGAGGCCCCAGACGCCGCCGCTCGTGCCCGCATCGAGGTAGCGGATGCCGTGCTCGGCGAGCGCCGCGCCACGGGCGATGTCGAGCTCGAGCGGCGAGTTCCCTCCGTCGACGATGATGTCGCCCGGGTCGAGCAGGGGCGCGAACTCGTCGATCGCCGCCTGCGTCGGGTCGCCGTAAGGCAGCATGAGCCAGACGACGCGCGGCGCCGCGAGTGCGGCGGGCACCTCAGCGAGCTCGCGCACGGGCTCGGCGCCCTCGGCGGCGAACTCCTCGGCCTTGGCGTACGTGCGGTTGTACACGACGACGCGGTGCCCGCCGCGCAGCAGGCGCCGCGCCATGTTGGCCCCCATGCGCCCCAGACCGACCATGGCGACGTCCATCGCTCACTCCTCCGTCGGGGCGGCGCGCACGGCATGCCCTCAGGCGCCGGCGACGAGCGCCGCCAGGCGCTCCAGCCCGGCGCCCACATCGTCACCCAGACACACGCGCAGGGCCGGCTTGCCGCGCGCCCGCAGCGCGGCGAGGTCGCCGCGCGCCTGGGCGCGCTTGAGCACCCCGAACGAGTAGGGCTGGCCAGGCACCGGCACATCGTCCGGGTCGTGTCCGATGAGCTGCAGGAACAGGCCGCGTGACGGCCCGCCTTTGTGGTACTGGCCCGTCGAGTGCAGGTAGCGCGGACCGTAGCCGAGCGTCGTCGCGATGCGCAGGCGGTCACGCAGGTCGACGCGGATGGCCTGCAACGCTTCCCACACCGCCGGCTCGGGCTTGACGAACGCCTGCAAGGCGAGGTACTCGCCCGGCGCGGCGCGCCCGAGCAGCGCGGCGAGCGCCGCCGCCAGCCCCTCGTCGCCCACCGGGAAGACGAAGCGCCCGCCGCTCTCGGCCGACGATCCGCCGCTCCCGGTTGACGGCCCACCGGTCTCGGCAGGCAGCTCACCCGTCTCGGCGGGCAGCTCGCCCGTCTCGGCATAGACCCTGAGCAGCGCCCTGGTGTTGTCCTTGCTCTCCTGCACGTCGGGCTGGTCGAACGGGTCGATGCCGAGCACCGCCCCGGCCACTGCCGTGGCGAGCTCCCAGCGCAGGAACTCGCCGCCGAGCGCGTACGGCTCGGAGAGCTCGTGGCGCAGCACGGGGTGACCGGCCGCCGCGAGCGCCGCGAGCCGCTCCTCGTCCACCGTCTCGCCCGCCAGCCCCACGACGACGAAGACGCGGTCGTCGCCGTACACCTCGGGCGTGCCGAGCGGCTCGCGGTCGACCGGCAGAATACCGACACCGTCCTTGCCCGTGCTCTCGGCGACGAGCTGCTCGACCCAGGCGCCGAGCGGCGCCAGCCGGTCCGGCATCACCAGGGTGAGCTTGTCGCGCCCACGCAGAGCGAGCTCGCCGACCTGCGTGCCGAGCTGCAGGGCCGGGTTCTCGCCCGGCGGTACGTCCGCCGCGCAGGCGGCGGCCATGCGCCGGGCCCCGTCCAGGATGCTCGTCAGATCGAGGCCGGCGACGGCGGCCGGCACGAGGCCGAAGAACGACAGCGCCGAGTAGCGGCCGCCGATGTCCGGCGGATTCACGAACACGGCGCGGAAGTCCTGCTCAAGGGCCCGTCGCTGCAATGCCGTGTCTTCGTCGGTGATGGCGACGAAGTGGCGCCCCGCGAGGTCGCCGTCAAGCTTCCGCAGAAGGTCGTAGAAGTAGGCGTGGAAGCTCGCCGTCTCGGTGGTCCCGCCGGACTTGCTGGCCACGATGAACAGCGTCCGCTCGAGGTCGAGCTCCGCCTCGACGGCGGCGACGGCCGCCGGGTCGGTCGAGTCGAGGATGCGGAGCCCGAGCCCTCCCGGCTCACCGTCGAGCACGCCGGCCATGACCTCGGCGGCGAGGCTCGAGCCCCCCATCCCGAGGAGCACGGCGTCGCGGTACCCTTCGGCGCGAAGCTCGCCGGCGAAGGCGGTCAGCTCCTCCGTCTGGTCGCGCACGTCCTCGAACACCGTGAGCCATCCGAGAGCGCCGGAGATGATCCGTTGATGGCGGGCATCGTCCGCCTTCCAGAGCGTCGGGTCCGCGGCCCAGAGGCGGGCCATGAAATCCGCGGCGAGGGCCATCAGCCGGCCTCGGCGGCGAGCAGGGCGCGGCGCCTCTCCTCGACGATCGCGATGACCGCTTCGTACGATCTTGCGAAGAGTTCGACGCCCTCTCGCTGGAGCCGTGCGCCGACCGCCTCCATCTCGATCCCCATGCCGGCCAGGTCGCGCAGGATCCGATGCGCCTCGTCGACGCGCTTGTCGACGGTCCGGGCCACCGTCCCGTGGTCACGAAACGCCTGCCATGTGCTCTCCGGCAGAGTGTTGACCGTTCGCTCGCCGATGAGCTCGTCCACGTAGAGCGTGTCCTTGTAGGCGGCGTTCTTCGTACTCGTGCTCGCCCACAGCACGCGCTGGACCTTGGCGCCGGCCGCCGCGAGCAGTTGCCAGCGCCTCGACTCGAGGTGACTCTGGAAGCGCTCGTAGACCACCTTGGCGTTAGCGACGGCGGCCTGGCCCTTCAGGCCCTCCAGCCGCCGTCGCTCGGCGACGTCGTCCGTCGCTCCCAGGCGCTCGTCGAGCAGCCTGTCGACGAGCGTGTCGACGCGCGAGATGAAGAAGCTGGCAACAGACGAAGTCCCGCGCAGCGTCAGATCGCGGCGCAGACGCTCTTCAAGGGCGTCCATGTACGCCTCGGCGACGGCGTCGTACTGCGACAGCGAGAACAGCAGGGTGACGTTGATGTTGAGCCCTGCCTGCAGACAGGCGCGGACCGCCGGGATACCCTCCTTCGTCCCGGGGATCTTGATCATCACGTTGGGACGGTCGACGGCGGTGAAGATACGGTGCGCCTCGGCGATCGTCTGCTCGGTGTCGTAGGCGAGCTTCGGCGAGACCTCGACCGAGACGAAGCCGTCGTCACCGCCGGAGCCGAGGTAGACGGGGGCGAGCACGTCGCAGGCGGCGCGCACGTCGTCGATCGCCAGGCGGTCGAAGATCTCCGCCGCCGAGCAGCCCTGGTGGGCGAGCTCGAGGATCTCGCGGTCGTACGCCGTCCCGGAGCCGATGGCCTTCTCGAAGATCGACGGGTTGGAGGTCACCCCGCCCAAGCCCTCGTGGTCGACCATGCGCCTCAGGCTGCCGCTCGTGATCAAGGGCCGGCTGATGTAGTCGAACCAGGGGCTCTGGCCCAGGCGCCGGAGTTGCAGAAGGCGGTTCTCCACCGAGGTGCTCATCGTCAGTCGACTCCTTTGTCGAGGAGGGCCTTGGCCCGTGCATACACGTCGTCGGCGGTGAAGCCGAACTTTTGGAAGAGGACGTCCCCAGGCGCGGACGCTCCGAAACGGTCGAGCGCCAAGGTCTCACCGGAGAGGCCGACCCAGCGCTCCCAACCAAGGGGGACGGCCGCCTCGACCGCCAGTCGGCGGCGACAGGCGGCCGGAAGGACGGCCTCGCGATAGGCGGGGTCCTGGGCGGCGAAGAGACGCCAGCTCGCGAGGTCGACGACACGCGCGCACACCCCGTCGGCGACGAGCCGTTCGTGGGCGGCGAGCGCGAGCTGCACCTCGCTGCCGCTGGCGATAAGGATGATGTCGGGCGCGACGGACGCGGCGGTGGCGCATGCGGCGGCGTCGGCCGCACCCGCGCCGGATGCGGCGGCGTCGGCTGCGCCCGCGCCGCCCTCCGGCGCGTCGGCGAGCACGTAGGCGCCGCGGGCGATGCCCGCTGCGGGTCCGTACCTCGTGCGGTCGATCGTGGGCACGTTCTGGCGACTGAGCACGAGGGCGACGGGGGCGTCGTCGCTGCGCAAGGCGATCCGCCACGCCTCCACCGTCTCGTTGGCGTCCGCCGGCCGCAGGTCGACGACGCCGGGGATCGCGCGCAGGGCGGCGAGGTGCTCGACCGGTTGATGCGTGGGCCCGTCCTCGCCCACGCCGATGCTGTCGTGGGTGAAGACGAAGACCACCGGCAGCTTCATGAGGGCGGCGAGACGCAGCGCCGGGCGCAGGTAGTCGCTGAAGACGAAGAAGGTGGCGACGTACGGCCGCAGGCCGCCGTGCAGCGCGAGCCCGTTGCCGATGGCGGCCATCGCATGCTCGCGCACGCCGAAGCGCAGGTAGCGACCCTCGGGCGTGCCGGGCTGGAAGTCGACCGCGCCGGGAGGGCGGGTGTTGTTCGAGGGCGTGAGGTCGGCCGAGCCGCCGATCAGCGCCGGCACGGCCGGCGCCAGGGCGGCGAGCGCCTCGCCCGAGGCGGCGCGCGTCGCCAGTCCTTTGGCGTCTGCCGGGAACACGGGCAGGCCCGCGTCCCAGCCTTCGGGGAGAGCGCGCGCCCAGGCGGCGTCCCAGCGTGCGGCGCGGCCAGAGTCGGCGGCCCTCCAGGCCGCCTCGCAGCCGCGCCACTCCTCGTGCGCCGCCGCCGCGCGCGCCGCCGCTTCGCGATAGAACCCGTACACCTCGTCCGGGACGAAGAACTCGGGTTCGAGCGGCCAGCCGAGGTGCTCTTTCGTCAGCCTGACCTCGTCCGGGCCAAGCGGCGCTCCATGCGCCGCCGCCGTGTCCTGCTTGTGCGGCGAGCCGTAGGCGATGTGCGTGCGCAGCGCGATCAGCGACGGCCGCGCCGTCTCGGCCTCGGCCGCCGCCAAGGCGGCGTCGACGGCCTCGCGGTCGTTGCCGTCGTCCACGCGCTGCACGTGCCAGCCGTAGGCCTCGAAACGCATGAGCCGGTCCTCGGTGAACGCCAGGTCGGTGGTGCCGTCGATGCTGATGTGGTTGTCGTCGTAGAGGACGATCAGCTTGCCCAGGGCGAGGTGCCCGGCGAGCGAGGCGGCCTCGGAGGCGACGCCCTCCATCAGGTCGCCGTCGCCGGCGATCACGTAGGTGCGGTGGTCGACGACCTGATGCTCGGCGTCGTTGAACTCGGCCGCCAGGTGCGCCTCGGCGATCGCCATGCCGACGGCGTTCCCGAACCCCTGGCCCAGGGGCCCGGTCGTCGTCTCGACACCGGGCGTCACGCCGCGCTCGGGATGTCCGGGCGTCCTGCTGCCCCACTGGCGGAACGCGCGGAGGTCGTCGAGCGAGAGGTCGTAGCCGGTCAGATGCAGCATGGCGTAGAGCAGCATGCTGGCGTGCCCGGCGGAGAGCACGAAGCGGTCGCGGTCGGGCCAAGTGGGGTCAGCCGGGTCGTAGCGCAGATGCCGGGTGAAGAGGACGTGCGCCGCCGGCGCCAGCCCCATGGGGGCGCCCGGATGACCCGAACCCGCCTTCTGCACAGCGTCGACGGCCAGGAACCTGATCGTGTCGACGCAGCGGTCCTCGAGCCCCCTGCCGGGCGTCGTCCCCTTGTCGGTCATGCCGCAGTCCTCCGCTCTCGCTGGTCATCGCCGGCCCGGCGGGCCAAAGGGTAGTCAACGTCAACCGTGGCGCGACTGCAAGGACTCGTGGCGTCGGCGGCGAGATCCGCCCGTCCCGCCCCGGGCCGCGAGGCTCGGCTTTGCCGGGCCGGCCCCATGGTCCGGCCCGGCGCCGCGAAGCTCAGCTCTCGCCGACCTCGGGCACGATGCAGACGAGCTGCAAGGTCTCCTCGCCCACGCTGCTGAACTGGTGCGTCGCGTTGGCGGGGACGAAGGCCGAGCTGCCCTGGACGATCTCGTAATCGGCACCGTCGACGTGCAGGACGCCGCGCCCGGCCACGACGACGTTGATGTGCGGCCAGTCGTGGCGGTGGCGCGGCGTATGCCCGCCGGGGCCGATCTCGAAGAGCCGCATCACGTACCCGTCCCAGCCCTGCGCCGGGCCGACGAGGACGCGCTTCATCACGTTCGCGACGCCGTCGCCCCGCATGGGGACGGCGGGGACCTCCTCGCGTCTGCGCACCGTCTCGCCTGCCATCCTCGTCACCTCTCCCCTCTCGACTCACACATGACGGCCGCTCTGCCGTCCGCCTGTCGGCATCGGCTCGGAGTGCGTCCTGCCGTCCACCCGTCCGCAGAGCTTCAGACCTTCTTCACGCCCGCGACCAGCTTGCCGACGACGTCCTGGGCGTCGCCGAACACCATGCGCGTATTCTCCATGAAGAAGAGCTTGTTCTCGATCCCGGCGAAGCCTGCCCCGCGGCCGCGCTTGACGACGAGGACGGTGCCCGCCTTGTCGACGTCGAGGATCGGCATGCCGTAGATGGGGCTGCCAGGATCGTCGCGCGCCGACGGGTTGACGACGTCGTTGGCGCCGATCACGAGAGCCACGTCGGCGGTCGCGAACTCGGCGTCGATCTCGTCGCGGTCGAAGATCAGGTCATAGGGGACGCCAGCCTCGGCGAGGAGGACGTTCATGTGCCCCGGCATGCGCCCCGCCACGGGGTGGATGGCGAACTTCACCTCGACGCCCCGGTCGCGCAGCAGGCGGGCGAGCTCCCACACCTTGTGCTGCGCCTGCCCGACCGCCATCCCGTACCCGGGGACGATGATGACCTTCTGCGCGTAGGCCAGGGTGATGGCCGCGTCGTCGGGTTCGAGCGACCGCATCGAGCCCTCGACCGCGGCCAGCTCCTGGCCGCTCTGGGCGCCGAAACCAGCGAAGAGGACGTTGGCGAGGGAGCGGTTCATCGCCCTCGCCATGAGCTGGGTGAGGAGCGTACCGGCGGCGCCGACGACCGTCCCGGCGATGATCAGCGCGGCGTTGCCGAGCACGTAGCCCTCAAGGCCCACGGCCAAGCCGGTGAGGGCGTTGTAGAGGGAGATGATGACGGGCATGTCGGCGCCGCCGATGGGCAGCGTCATCATGAGACCGTAGGCGAGGGCGGCGACGAAGAAGGCGAGCAGGGCGACCTGCTGCGAGCCGCCGACCGCGCCGAGATGCTGGAGCACGACGACGACGCCGAGGGCGGCAGCGATCGCCAGGACGAGCAGGTCGACGACGTTCTGTCCCTTGAAGATGAGCGACCGCTTGATGAAGCCCTGGAGCTTGGCGAAGGCGATCATGCTGCCGCTGAAGGCCACGGCACCGATAAGGGCTCCGGTGACGCCGAGGACGGCGACGCTCGTCGAGGGGTCGTGGACGCGGAGGAGCTCGGCGGCGGCGATGGCCGCGGCCGCGCCGCCGCCCATGCCGTTGTACACCGCCACCATCTGCGGCATGTCGGTCATCTGGACCCGCCGGGCGGCGACCCAGGCGACGATGCCGCCGATGCCCATGGCCAAGGTCATGAGGACGTAGTTGCCCATGCCCGGCGTAGCGAACGTGATGGCCGTGGCGACGAGCATGCCAACGCCGGCCCACACGATGCCGTTGCGCGCCGTGCGGGGCGAGCTCATCCCCCTGAGGCCGAGGATGAAGAGCAGCGAGGCGGCGATGTAGCTCAGTTGGATGACGTCAGCGCGCATCGTCGCCCGCCTTCGCGGCGCCGGCCGCGTCCGCCCCGCCGGAGGCGGGGGCGGCCGAGCCGGCGCCCTTGCGCTGGTCCGCGCTGCTCTTGAACATCTCGAGCATGCGCTCGGTCACGGCGTAGCCGCCGACGGCGTTGGCCGTACCGAGGAGGACGGCGACGAAGCCGATGATCTGCTCGGCCGGCGTCTCGGCGCCGCCGAGCGCGACCATCGCCCCGACCAGGACGATGCCGTGGACGAAGTTCGAGCCTGACATGAGCGGGGTGTGAAGGATCACCGGGACGCGGCTGATGACCTCGTAGCCGGTGAAGGCGGCGAGCATGAAGATGTAGATCGCCGCATAGCCGTCGATCATGACGGGCCTCCTCCTGACGGTGCGGACGATGGGCCGGCCGGCGGCGCGCCGGCCCGGCCGGCCCCTTCCAGCGCTGCCCGCACCGCCTCATTGACGATCGCGCCGTCGCGGGTCAGGACGCTGCCGGCGAGGACCTCGTCCTCCCAGTCGAGCACGAGCTCGCCGTCCTTGACGAACGGAGAGATGAAGTTGAAGAGGTTGCGCGCGTACTGGTCCGAGGCGTGCACGGGAAGCATGGCGGGGACGTTCAGCGGACCGTGGATGAGGACGCCGCCGTGGTCGACCGTCTCGCCCGGCCGCGTGAGCTCGCAGTTGCCGCCGGTGTCGGCGGCCAGGTCGACGACCACCGCGCCGGGCTTCATGCGCGCGACCGTGGCGGCGTCGACGAGCCTCGGCGCCGGGCGGCCCGGCACCGCGGCGGTCGTGATCAAGGCGTCGGCGGCGGCGATATGGTCGGCGACGATCGCCGCCGCCTTCGCCTGTTCCTCGGCCGTCAGCTCGCGGGCGTAACCGCCCTCGGCCTTCGCGTCGATGCCCGTGTCGATGAAGCGGCCGCCGAGCGAGTGCACCTGCTCCTTCGTCGCCTGGCGCACGTCATAGGCCTCGACCATCGCCCCGAGGCGCCGCGCCGTGGCGATCGCCTGCAGGCCGGCGACGCCCACGCCGAGGACGAAGACCCTGGCAGGGCGGATCGTCCCGGCGGGCGTCGTCAGCATCGGGAAGTAGCGCCCCGAGAGCGAGGCCGCCATGAGGACCGCCTCGTACCCAGCGACGGAGGCCTGCGAGGTCAGCGCGTCCATCGCTTGGGTGCGGGTGATACGCGGGAGCAACTCGAGGGCGAAGCTCGTGACCTCATGCTCGGCGAGCGCCCGGACGCTGTCTTCGGCGCGGTACGGGTCGAGCAGGCCGACGACCACGGCCCCGCGACGCATGCGTGCGACCTCGTCCGGCCGCGGCGGCCGCACCTTGAGGACGACGTCGGCGCCGAGCGCGGCGCCCGCATCTGCGAGTGCGACGGCGTCGCCGTACTCCTCGTCCGGGTAGTGGCTCAACCGCCCGGCGTCGCGCTCCAGAAGGACCGACGCCCCCAGCCCCGCGTACTTCGCCGCGACCGCAGGCACGAGAGCGACCCGGGTCTCTCCCGCTGCCGTCTCCTTCGCCACACCGACGCTGACCGACACCGCGCCTCCCTGAGTCCGATACACTCGATGTCACCAGCCCGCGCGGGCCATGTGACACGTTTCACTTCTCCTCAGGAAGACGAAGTAAAACCTAGGGTGACAGTGTTAACATCCCCGGCCCAAGCCCGGCTGTCGGGACCGGTAGCAGGTCTTTCGGCGTCGGCCCCCTCAGAGGGACGGTCCCGGCGCTCCACCGGGGATCTTCGCGAGCGCCTTCCGCACCGCCTTCGTCACACCCGGGTCGTCGTCCAGGGCGGCGAGGCGCAAAGCGCGGAGCGCCTTTCTGCTGCCGATCTTGCCCAACGCTTCGGCGGCCAGTGCGCGGAGCAGCGGGTCGGTGTGTTTGAGCGAATCGCACAGGGGCTGCACGGCCGTCTCGTCCCCGATCTCGCCGAGGACGAACGCGGCGTCCTGCCGCCGGTGCACATGCCCCTCACGGAGGATGAAGATCAGGCGGTCGCGGGCCCTGGGGCCGATGGCGACGAGGGCCTCGCGGGCGATCCGCAGCCGGCGGATGTTCCTTGTCTGAAGCTCTTCGATCAGCAGATCGAGGTGCTCGGCCAGCGCTTCCCGCCCGGCGGCGGCCACGGCAGGGTCCTTCTTGTAGTTGGCCGCCTCGAGCATCAGCTCGATCCGCCCGGTCTGTCTCGCCTTCTCAACATCCGGAGGTCCGAAGAGTCCCATCCCTCACATCCTCCCGTGCCGCATCAGAGGCGCGAGTCTACCGCAGAACGCGATTGGCCACATCGAGGATGCGCTGCGGCAACTCCGCGTAGGCCTGTACCGGGAAGACGTCGCCGTGGCCGGCGTCGGCGAGCCGCCGGCACATGGTCGGGTCCATCTTGTAGTCCTCGGTGAGGAGGACGAAGAGGCGCGGGAAGCGGTGCGCGAACGGCACCGGGTCGCCGCCGGCGGTCACGACGCCGTCGGTGATGAGCAGGCCGCTACGGCGGGGGTCGCCGCCGCGCTCGAGCTCGGCGGCGCCGAGCTCGAGCGCGGCGGCGATGTTCGTGTACCCGCGCACCGGCTGGTCGAGCATGCGCACCACGACCTCCGCCGGCGGATCGGCGACGTGCAGACGGGTGACGGCCCGTGCCTTGTCCTCGAAGACGACGACCGCGAGGTCCTCCGGATGCAGCTTGAGGGCGAGGACCGCCGCCGCGACCGCGGCGATGGCCATGTTCTCGCCCGACATCGAGAGTGAGGTGTCGAGCATAAGGACGACCTGGTGGCGACGTTCGGCACGACGCGAGACGATCAGGTCGCCGTCCTCGGGAAAGCGCTTCCCCAGCAGGTTGTCGAGCGTCGCCTCCACGTCGAGGTCACCGGTGAACGGCTCCGCCAGCGGCTCGCGGACGACGTGGGTGGCGGCGCGCAACGGGCCGACGAGGCGAGCGGCGCGCTGCAGCACGGCGCGCGCCGCCAGACGCTCAGCATAGGCGCGCAAGGAGGGATCGCTCAGACGACATCCGGAGCGCGTCAGATTGACGGCGATAGCCCAGCCGTCAAGGTCGGAGAACGGTACGCCGTAGCGCTCGGCGATGGCTTCGAGCGGGGAAGTGTCGGCGCGCCCGGGGCCACAGGTGACGGGGACGGCGACGGAGCGCCGGCGGCGCGCCTGCGCCCCCTCCGGGGGGCTCAGGCTTTTGGGCCGGCGCCATCGTCGCCGCCGGCGGCTTCGACATCCTCGCCGCGGACGACGACCTGGTCGTAGAGCTCGTCGAGCGCCGACGCCATGTCGATGTCGATGTCGTCGCGCAGCTCGACCCGTGTCGCGAGCGCCGCGTCCATCGCCCGGCGAAGGACGTCGTCGCCCTCGAGCCGGGCGGCCACGGCGACGATCGCCACGGCGGCGCGCACCGAGGCTCCCTTGCGGAAGCGCGGGTGACGGCGCGTCGCCCGCGTCAGACGCACGGCGAGACCGACCAGCCCGTCGTCCCCGCACCCTGTCTCGCGACGGACGATGGCCGCCTCTTCCTCGGCATCCTGGTAGCCGAGGGCCAGGTGTTCGAACCGGTCGCGCAGCGCCTCCGAAAGGTGGCCCGTGGCGACGTATTCCACGGGATTCTGCGTCGCCACGACCTGGAACCCGTCGGCGGCGTGGACCACGCCGATGTGGGGCACGCTGACGATGCGCTCGTCGAGGGCGGGCAACAGCACGTTCTGCACCGACTCGGGCATACGGTTGAGCTCGTTGATGAAGAGCACCGCCCCATCGCGCATCGCCTGGACGAGCGGACCGGGGAAGAACGACTCCGGGCCATAGCCGCGGGAGAGGACGAGCGGCGGGTCGAACCACCCGGTGAGCTTGCTCTCGGAGTAGCGGTCGTCGCCGTCGACGCGCACCGTCGGCCTGCCGAGGTGCGCGCAGACGGCGAGGGCCACCGTGGTCTTGCCGACGCCGACCGGGCCCTCGAGCAGAAGGTGACGGCCGGACCCGAGGACGGCGAGCGCCGTGGTGAGCTCCCGCTCCCGGCCGATGATGCCGTACTCGTCCTGGATGTCGCGTACAGGGGTCATGAACGCGATTGTATCGCGGCGCGGCGAGGGCGTCTGCCGGGCCTGTCGCGCTTCTCGCCGCGGACCGGGGCGCCGACGGCCTCCGGCGCGCCTCGTCGCGGCGGCACGGGACGCTGCCGGCCATAGGACACCTCAGGCATGGGGACACTGCCCGCCATGGGGCGTCTCGCACGGTGGTCGCAGGGGCGTCGAGGCGCCACATGTTCAATTGAACAAGAACATGTTTGAACATGTGGCCGCGAACCGACCACCCAGAGCCTCGGGAGGCCTCCACCTCGGCTGATGCCTCGCGGCGCGCTGAACCTCGGCGCCCCCACCCGCGTCGCCTGTCAGCAGGCGTACGTGAACCCGAAGCCCGGGCCTTGGCGGCCTGGTACGAGCGGACTCGCCGGGACGCCGGCGTGCGGCGCGCCATGGAAGTCGGCGGGCGCGACGTCGTTCGGCCCGTCGGGATACAACAGGCTCGCCAGCGCCTGGATGTGCTCGCGGCCGACACCGAGCTCGAACTGCCCACCGCCGTACAGGGAGATGCCGGCAGCCTGCGCGCGCTCGACGCAGTCGAAGAGCGCGCGCAGCGTGCCGAAGCGCGACGGTTTTATGTTGAGGTAGCGCGGCAGTGAAGGGACCGTGGGGCCGACGCCCGCCTCGGTCATGCCTCTTTCGCCGGTCGCCCGCTCACCGGTGCTCGCGGTCCCGTGTGCCCGGCCGTTCGCGAGCCTCGTCCGCAGCTCCTCCACGGCGGCCCACGAATGGACCGGAGCGTCGAAGCTGAAGCGGTGCTCCTGCCCCACCAGCGCCGCCCGCGCCGGCCCGTCGAGAGCAGGGTCTTCGAGGATGGCGTCCGGGAACGCGCACGCGACCGTCGCGTACAGTCCGGGGTCAGGCGGACTGTCGACCGGGGTACCGTCGTAGAACGCCTTGAAGTCCAGCACCCGTACCCGCCCGCTCGCGGCGACCCGCGCCACCCACCCGGCATCCCAGTCGCGCGTCGGGTCAAGCTTGAACTCGAGCGTCGGGTCGACGGCGAGCCACGGGCCGATGTCCAGCCGCGTCGACACCACGAACCGTAGCGGACGATAGACCCGGCTGAGCGCGGCGCCCAAGGACCGGCCCGCCTGACGGAGGGCCAGGTCCAGCGCCGCGCTCTCGAACGCCCAGCGCCGATACGTCGCCTGGCCAACCATCGTCGGTCCGCCGTTCGGGAAGAGGTCGAGATCGCCCAGCGCCTCGGTGAAGGTCTCCAGCGTCCACGCGCCGGCCACCGGCAGGGCAAGAGGAAAGCCGTCGTGGTCCCCGGCGCCGTAGGTGACGTCCTCCCCGCGACCCTCGCAGCCGCCGCCGCGCAGCACGACCGTCGTCGTCACGCGGCGGAACCCGCTCGAGACGTCGAGCTCGGCGCGCTCCGTGTCGTAGCGCTCCACCTCGAGCGGCAGCCCCGCGAGCCGGCTGTAGAACCGGTCGTGAGACGAAGTGGTCATGAGGCCCGGCCGGACATCGCCGCGCTCACCGACGGACCTCACCGCGCCGGCGCCAGCAGGGCGCGGCGCAGCCCGGACGTGAGCTCGGCGCTCGTGAGTTCGAAGGTGATCGCCGGGATCCGGTAGCGCTCCGCCACGTACTCCTCCAGCGTCCCCGTCATCGCCGCCTGGTAGTCGAGCCGCCCGACCGGCAACCCGCAGAGCGCCGACGATCGCGCTCCCAGGGCGCTGCCGCCCGGGCCATAGCAGACGAGGATGCCGACGTCACTGTGCAGGGTGAGGACCACCTCTAGCCGTCCGTCCACCCCGCGCTCCTCATCGACATCGTCGTCTCCGGACCGTCCAGCGGTCACCTCGGCCCCGGACGCCTCGGCGAGATAGGCCATGAGGGCCCGCGTCTCGGGCTCTGACCCGGCGCTCCTGCCGCCGGTGAGCCCGAAACCCCGTGACGGGTCCCCCCCGTTCAGCGTCCGCTTCCAGGACGAGGAGGGGAAGTTGCGGTTCAGGTCGACGCCGCGAGCGTTCGCCCGCGTGTACTGAGCCAGGCCGTCGGGGTTGAGGCAGGGGATGACGTCGATGCGCCAGGCGTCAGGCACCGCTGCGGGATGCGCGGTCAGGTAGGCGATGAACTGCTCGGCGACATCGTTGCCGACCTCCGTCCCATGCACCCCGCCGACGACGAGCAGGCGACGCGCCCCGGTCCCGAACTGCGCGACCTTGATCGGGCGGCCCTGCACGGACTCGCCGATGACCTTCTCGACCGGCCACCGGACGACGATGCGCGCCGGCCTGGCGGCGGCCTCGCGGTTGCCCGCCAGGTCGCGGGCGACGACAGTGTACGTGAACACACCCCTCGTCGTCGGCCTCCAGACGACCGTCTGCCACTGCCCTGTCGGGACAGCGCCGACGACGATCCGGTCGACCACCGTGCCGCGACTGTCGCGCACGACGAGCGCGACGCCTGTCGCCCTCGGACTGAGGGCATCGCTGACGCGATACTCGAGGGGCAGCATCGCCCCGAGGACGCCGGTGACCGGCTTCGCGACCGTCACCGGTCCGCCCCCGTCCACGGTCACGATGTACCGCGCTTCCTCGCTCTCGTTGCCGACCTCGTCGGTCGCGTGACAGACGAGCGTGTGGGCGGCGTCGGGACGCGAGGGGAGGACGACCTGGACGGTCGGCGCGTCGATCGTCACAGTCCGGCCGTCAAGGGTGTACGTGATCGACGCGACACCGGATCCCTCCTCGTCGTCGGCCGCCGAGACGGTGATGGTGACGCCGCCCCTCCGCCACAGACCACCCTCCAGGCCGCTCACCGTGACCGTAGGCGCCAGACGGTCGAAAAGCTGGCCGTGGACCTGCGTCGTAAAGGCTGTCGCCCGCCAGTGCACCGTCACCAGCAGGATGCCGGCAGCGACGAGGACCGCCGCGGCGAGGGCGGCGCAGAGCATCACGATGCGCCGCCTGGCGCGGCGGCGGTCCCTCTTCGTCTCAAGCCATGAGGTCATGCCGCGAGCTCATCCTCCATCCCTTTGATACACTGCGGCGGGCGCCTCCGGACGGAGCTCGCCATCTCCAGCGCCATCCGACGACCGAAAGCACATGCCATGAGCCAGTCTGACCGACATCCCTTCGCGTCCTCCCCAGCATGCGCCCCGGACATGTCGTCCGCGACGCATACTCCAGGCATGTCGTCCGCCGCAGGAGTCCCAGCGCCGGCGACGTCCGCCCCGCGCGTGCCCGTCTACGCCGGCACGCGCGACTACATCGCCGCGCCCGAGCTCATGCAGACCGTGAACGTCGCCGTCCAGCTCGGTCGCCCCCTCCTCATCAAGGGGGAGCCCGGCACGGGCAAGACGATGCTCGCGCAGAGCATCGCCGAGGGCCTCGGCCTGCGGCTCATCGCCTGGAGCGTCAAGTCTACGACCAAGGCGCAGGACGGGTTGTATGTGTACGACACCGTCCAGCGCCTCTACGACGGCCAATTCGGTGAGGGCGACGTCGGCGACATCAAACGCTACATCAAACTCGGCAAGCTGGGCGAGGCGTTCACGAGCGCGGAGCGCGTCGTCCTCCTCATCGACGAGATCGACAAAGCCGACCTCGAGTTCCCCAACGACCTCCTCTGGGAACTCGATCGCATGGAGTTCCATATTCCCGAGACACACGAGACCGTCGTCGCTGTGCACCGCCCCATCGTCCTCATCACATCGAACGCCGAGAAGGAGCTGCCGGACGCCTTCTTGCGCCGCTGCGTGTTCCACTTCATCGATTTCCCGGACGAGGCGATGATGGAACGCATCGTCCGCGTGCACGTCCCTGACCTCGAGCGCCGACTGCTCGACCTCGCCGTCGAGGCGTTCTACTGGGTGCGCAGCATTCCCGGCCTGCAGAAGAAGCCGTCGACGAGTGAGCTCATCGACTGGGTGCAGGCCCTCGTCGGCGGCGGCGTCGATCCGCAAGAGGTCCGCCGCCGGCTCCCGTTCATGGGCGTGCTCCTCAAGAAGGACCACGACGTCGAGCTGGCGACGGCGGCGCTGGGGCGGCGCCGCTGAGCGGCGCCGCCCCAGCGCCGCCCGGCCCAGCCGGCCAACGGCCCGCGAACCTGCCGACGACCTGTGTTCACGCGTTTCTTCTTCCTCCTTCGCGCCTACGGCGTCCCCGTCACCGTCACCGAGTGGCTGGCGCTCATGCGCGCCCTGGCCTTCGGCCTCGCCCTCAACGACCTTCAGCGCTTCTACAGCCTCGCGCGCTCGGTACTTGTCAAGTCCGAAGCCTACTACGACCAGTACGACCAGGCCTTCCTTGCCGCCTTTGAGGGCATCGAGACGCCGGCGGTGATCGCCGCCGAGGTCTGGGAGTGGCTCCAGGACCCCCTCGGCTTCCCCGGCCTCAGCGACGAAGAACGGCGACGACTGGTCGAAGAGCTCGGCGAGGTCGACCTCGACGAGCTGCGCCGCCTGTTCGAGGAGCGCCTCGCCGAGCAGACCGAGGCACATCACGGCGGGAGCCGCTGGATCGGCGTCGGCGGTACGTCCGCCTTCGGCCACGACGGAGTCCACCCCGGCGGCATCCGTGTCGGCGGCCAGGGCCGCAGTCGGACGGCGGTGAAGGTCGCCGCCGAGCGGCGCTACCGCGGGTACCGTACCGACGTCGAGGTCGGTACGCGCCAGTTCGAGCTCGCCCTGCGTCGCCTGCGTCAGCTGTCCTCACGCAACGAGGGCCTTGCCGACGAGCTCGACCTCGACGAGACGATCGAGCAGACGGCCGAGAACGCCGGCCGTCTGAGCCTCGCCTGGCGCAAGAGCCGCAGGAACGCCGTCAAGGTGCTTCTGCTCATGGACGTCGGCGGCTCGATGGACCCCTACGCCCGCCTCTGTAGCAGCCTCTTCACCGCGACCAACCGCTCATCGCACTTCAAGGACCTGCGCTTCTACTACTTCCACAACTGTGTCTACGACTGGCTGTATGCGGACCCTGGCCTCGCGCGGCGCACCGCCGTGGCCACGAACCACGTGCTGCACGAGCTGCCCTCCGACTACAAGCTCATCATGGTCGGCGACGCCGCCATGGCGACCGGCGAGCTGCTCTCGCGCTACGGCATCATCTGGTGGGGCGAGGCGAACGAAGAGCCGGGCATCGAGTGGCTTCGCCGCCTGCGTCGGCACTTCGACCATTCCGTCTGGCTCAACACCATTCCGGCTGACGAGTGGGACCGCGCCTACGGCGCGGCCACGATCCGCATCGTGCGCGAGGTCTTCCCCATGTTCGAGTTGACGGTCGACGGCCTCACGGCCGCGGTCAGGAAGCTGATGGTGCGGTACTGACGGGCGCCGGGCAGGCTCCGGGGCCTCGCGGGCGAATGTTACGAGGAGCCGCGAGGCTGCCCGCCCGGCACGAGCGGAGTCTTGACGAAATCCGGGGGTCTTGACCAGGCCGACTGGCCGTGAGGCGGCCGCAGGGTCTTGAGACCGCCGGCCGCGCGGCCGATAGAGTCCTGGAGCAGACGGACGACGGAAGGCAGCCCATGACCGATGGACCTCACCCGGACCGGGCGAGCGACCCGCAGGGAAGCGACGGCCACCGCGAAGCGGCCACAGACACCGCGAAGCCGAAGGACCCCCACCTCGAGCTCGCTCAGGACGCGGGCGGCACCTCGGTCGCCAGGACGTTGGGCCTGCTCGCCGAACGCCTGGCGACCGCGCTGGACTGCTGGGAATGCTGCGTCTACGAGTACGTCCCCGAGCACGACGCCGTCATGCCCAAGGCCCTCTGGAGTCGCCAGATCACGGACGAGGACCGCGCCTGGGTCCGGATCGAGAACCATCTGAACCGGCAGCCCCACGTCCGTCCGGTCTTCACGGAACATCGCCTCGTGGTCACGCAGGCCGACACCGAGGCACTCACGGCGACCGACCGCGAGAGCATGGCTTTCTGGGGAGAGAAGACCGCGCTCTACGCCCCCGTCCTGAACGGCGATGAACTGCTTGGCGTCGTCGAACTGGTCGAGCGCCGCGAACGGCGCGAGTTCGGCGAAAGTGACCTGCGCCTGGTGATGGGGCTGGCCGACGTCGCCGCACTGGCGATCGTCAACGCCCGACTGTACGACCGGCTCGAGGTGGAGGCGATCACCGACGGACTCACCGGCCTGTTCAACCATCGGTACTTCTATGAGCGCCTGGAGGCCGAGATCACGCGCTCGCGCCGCTACCGCCAGCAAGTGTCGCTTCTCATGCTCGACCTGGACGATTTCAAACGGTTCAACGACGCGTTCGGACACCAGGCCGGCGACCGCGTCCTCGCCGAAGTCGGCAGGATCATGCGCGAGGAGCTGAGGAAGGACATCGACGTTCCCTGCCGTTACGGCGGTGAGGAGTTCGCCGTCATCCTGCCGCACACGCCACCACTCGGCGCCGAGTCGGTCGGCCGCCGGCTCACGCGGTCGGTGATCGCCATCGTCGGCCAGAGAGGCAGGGTGGACCCGGCGTGGCTCGCCGGCGAACGCATGCGGCGGTCCATCGAGAGAGCCCCCTTCCCCGGGGCGCAGCCCGACCAGACGACACACATCACGGTGAGCATCGGCGTCGCGACCTACCCGGATCACGCCGGCGATGCGGACAGCCTTGTCAGCGACGCCGACAAAGCGCTCTACGTCGCCAAGCATCGGGGCAAGAACCGGGTCGAGATCTACGCTTAGCCCGCGAGGCTCCCGCACCGATCCAAGGAGACGGCTGCCCCCTGTGCGCTGTGAGCGCGGACTGTCCGATGTCCCCCGCACTTCCAGCCACGTTCCGCGACGTTCCGCGCACGCGCGTCCCCGTACCCGGCCGCGTCCTCCAGCCTTGCGCCGATGCTGCGGCAGTAGCACGCGCGTCCCCGTGCCCGGCCGCGTCTGCTCCCCGTGTACGCTGCCGCACGGATCGCCGCCACGTAGTGGCGTGTGCGCCTGTGACGCTCCCTGTAGGATGCGGGGAACGACCAAGGAGGAGACATGGCGGCGAGCGGCGACACGGCCGGGATCAAAGGCGTCAAGACCGACATCGGGCTTCTGCGCGAGCTCTGCGGGGCGCCGGGGCCGACCGGCTTCGAGGCGCCGGCCCAGGAAGTCCTCCGCCGGCGCCTCGCCGGGAAGGTCGAAGCGCAGTCCGACCCGCTCGGTGACCTCTGGGCAGAAACGTCGGCCGAGGGCCGTCCGCACGTCGTCGTCACCGGACACAACGACCAGATCGGCCTCATCGTCACGTACGTCGACGACAACGGCTTCGTGTTCTTCGACAAGGTCGGCGGCGTCGATGCGCAGCTCCTCCCCGGCCGCCACGTCGTCATCCATGGCCCCGAGGGACCCGTCGACGCCGTCGTCGGTCGCAAACCGACCCACATCATCCCCAAGGACGAGCAGGGCAAGGCGCCCGAGCTGCGCGAGCAGTTCATGGACATCGGCGCCTCCTCGCGAGAGGAGGCTCTCGAGCGCATCCGCATCGGCGACCCGGTGACCTTCGAGGCGATGTTCCTTGAGCTTGGCGACGGCCGCTACGCCTCGCCCGCCTTCGACGACCGGGCGGGCGTCTACGTCGCCTTCCGCGCCCTGGAACACTACCTCGCGGCGCCGGCGGCGGCGAAGCTCACGGCGCTCGCCACGGTCCACGAAGAGACGACCTTCATGGGGGCGAAGGCCATGGCCCGTCGTCTCGACGCCGACGTCATCATCGTCGTCGACGTCGACTTCGCCAGCGACGACCCGTCGGTCGACCCCAAGAAGCTCGGCGGCGAGGTGAAGCTCGGCGGTGGCCCGGTCATCCACCGCGGCGCCGGCAGCAACCTCGCGATGGTCGACTACGCCGTCGAGGTGGCCAAGGCCGAGGGCATCCCGGTGCAGATCAAGGCGCTGCCCGGACGGACCCAGACCGACGCCGAGGAGCTCATGTCGTCGGGCAAGGCGGCCACGCTCTCGTACAGTATCCCGGTGCGCTACATGCACTCTCCGCTCGAGGTCATGCAGCCGGACGACGCCGAAGCGGGCGCCCTGCTCGGCGCGGCGATCACACGGCGGCTGGCGAGCGACTGGGAACCCGGACGCTTCGTGCCGCGCGCCTGACGCTGGCGGCAGGGTATGCGGGCGCGGAGGGGCGG
>ENA-UPSM01002425-UPSM01002425.1-activated-sludge-metagenome-genome-assembly--contig:-NODE-2425-length-22709-cov-4.977267_pt1 | contig 22709 bp, 25 predicted proteins | sample MGYA00238181_ERZ773283 | MGnify/ENA primary metagenome ERZ773283 (study PRJEB29023, sample SAMN05720199) | activated sludge metagenome | isolation source: Anaerobic digester | place: Japan...
AATCTTTCAAAAAGATAATTTCTGAGGTGTATTTTTTTTGAAAATTGTCAACTTGTGAATAAGAAGAAATGTTAAAACTAAAAAGCAAGAGTACTGTAATTAATACTTTCATAATTTGATATTTATTTAGACAATAACGCTTCCGCTATCGCCTTTTCCACAATCGGCCCCATCACTTCATATCCTGTTTTATTGGGGTGAACTTCATCGTCAGTAAAGTTAGCATCTAATCCTTTTCGTTCATCAACCAAAGCTGAATGATAATCCAAATATAGAATTTCATTGGCTTCGGCGTATTGTTGCATCATTGTATTGAGCGTCACAATTTTTTCGGCAGGAAAAGAACCCGGTTTCCAATCGAAATCATAAGCAGGCAAGACCGAGCATAAAATCACTTTGATTTGGTGAACTTTGGCCAATTCAGCCATCGAGAAAATGTTGTCAGTTATCATTTCTAAAGTCGAAGGGCCTGTATTTCCTGCAAGATCATTGGCTCCAGCCAATAACACCACAATTGTGGGTTTTAAAGCAATTACATCGGCCCTGAAACGAACTAGCATTTGAGGCGAGGTTTGACCGCTAATTCCACGGTTTATATACGGTTTTCCAATAAAAAACTCAGGAGAATGTACCGACCAAAACTCGGTTATAGAATCGCCCATAAATACGATTCTTTGTTCTCCTGTTTTCAAAAGAGGGAGTTTGGCATTGTCTTCTTGGTATTTTTTTAAATACGGCCAGTCTTGTAGTTGTAATTTGTTTCCCATACGGTGAAATTGACATTCTGGTTTTAGTAAATCCTAATAAAGCAGTCAACAAAAATAAGCATTTCGTCCAGTATTACCTATTAATTGTAGTGATGAAAAGTATTGTTTGAATTATATTTTAAATTTTAGTTAAATGGTGAAAAGTCAAAAGATATTGGATTTTAAATGATTAAATTTGGGTAACCATTAAAAATAGAATTATGAAAAGACACGCAACCGCAGTTTGGAACGGCTCGCTCAAAGAAGGAGCCGGTCATTTAACCACACAAAGTGGAATATTGCAAAATACCCAATATTCATTTAAATCTCGTTTTGAACAAGGAATTGGTACTAATCCAGAAGAATTGGTTGCCGCAGCACATTCGGGCTGTTTTACGATGCAACTTTCGGCCTATATTACAGAAGCTGGTTTCGAGATTGAAAGCATCGAAACTAAATGCGATATTAATTTATTAGAAGGTAGAATCGTGAGTTCGCACCTAACCGTAAGTGCCAAAATCAAAGGAATTTCCAACGAGACTTTTCAAGAATTGGTTAGTAAAGCCGAGGAAAATTGTCCCATTTCAAAATTATTCGACACAGAAATTTCTACCGAAGCCAGTTTGGTTTAAATTCAGGTTTGTATCCAGTAAAAAAGGCTCGATTTGCAAAACAAATCGAGCCTTTTTTTAATAAGAATCGGTCTAAATCTGTCACATCAGTTTCATCCGTGTGCCATTGAAGCTAAAAACTAATCAAACAAATCTGATGACAAATAGCGGTCGCCTCGGTCACAAATAATAGCTACAATCACTCCTGATTCTAGTTTTTCGGCTAGTTTTAAGGCAACAGCTACGGAACCGCCACTGCTCATTCCGGCAAAAATGCCTTCTTCCTTGGCCAATCGTTTGGTCATTTCACGCGCTTCCGTTTCAGAAACTTCCATCACGACATCGACTTTCGATGCATCAAATATTTTGGGTAAATATTCTTGAGGCCATTTTCTAATGCCAGGAATTTGGGAACCATCGCTAGGTTGAGCACCCACAATTTGAATGGCTGGATTTTTTTCTTTCAAGTAAGTAGAAGTCCCAATTATGGTTCCTGTAGTTCCCATTGCCGAAACAAAATGGGTTACAGTTCCTTGAGTATCCTTCCAAATTTCGGGGCCAGTAGTTTTGTAGTGCGCTTTCCAGTTGTCGTCATTGGCAAATTGGTTGAGCATTACATATCCGCCTTCGGCTACTTTTTTATCGGCATAATCTCTGGATCCAATAATTCCTTCGCTTGCGGGAGTTAAAATCACAGTTGCACCATAAGCTCGCATCGTTTGGGTGCGTTCTATTGTAGAATCTTCGGGCAGGATAAGTTCAATTTCTACATTGAATAATTGGGCAATCATCGCTAGAGCAATGCCTGTGTTTCCGCTTGTGGCTTCTATGAGTTTGTCGCCTTTTTTGATGTCGTCTCTTTCTATTGCCGATGCAATCATATTATAGGCAGCACGGTCTTTTACGCTTCCTCCGGGATTATTCCCTTCAAGTTTTAGCAAAAGTTTGACGTTTTTGTTCTTTACCAAATTCACGCTTTCGACTAAAGGTGTGTTTCCGATAAGATCTGATAATTTTTTAAATTGCATTATTTTAATTCTTTGATTTTTACTTCGGTAATGGTGGTGTTGGTTACAATAGATTTTGCTGGAATCGATTTGGTTATCCAAGTGTTTCCGCCAATAATGCTGTCTTTTCCAATGGTGGTTTCTCCGCCCAAAATAGTGGCATTGGCATAAATACACACATTTTTCTCAACGGTTGGATGTCTTTTGGTGTTTTTCATGTCTTTGCTAACGCTCAAGGCGCCCAAAGTAACACCTTGATATAATTTGACATTTTTTTCGATGACAGTGGTTTCTCCAATTACAATTCCAGTGGCATGGTCAATAAAAAAAGGTGAAGCAATAGTAGCTCCAGCATGAATATCAGTTCCGGTAGTATGATGTGCATATTCACTCATCAACCTTGACAAAAGCAACATGTTGAGCAAATACAATTCGTGACTTAATCTATAAATAGCAATGGCATAAAATCCAGGATAAGCCAAATAAACTTCTTCTATGCTATTAGAAGCAGGGTCGTTTTCTAAGATATAAGCAGCATCCTGATTTAAATTGACAAGAACTGAGGGTAGTTTTTCTAGAAATTGTTGCCAAATACTTTCATTTACATCATCTGATTTATTAAAAGATAATTTTGAAATTGACATGAAAAGCTGTTCGAGTTCTTCAATGCTTTGATCTAGAGGAGCATTGGTGTCAAATAATGTCGAGAATAGTTTTTTAGTAAAATCTACTGCCATAGTTTTAACTCCATATTCAATAGAAGAATGTTTTTTTATAGCAGCAATGGTATCTATGATTTCGTCTTTAGTCACAATATTAGAATTCAAATGTTAGTTGAAAAGGTAAAAGTAAGTTGTTTTTAGAAATTGCCGTACTAATTCAAGAAATAAATTTATTCCAGAGACTCATTTTGCATTTTTTTAGGAGATGAAATCTATATAAATTTAATTTTATTCGAATGAGATTTTTTAAATGCGTAAATTAGCATGTATTCCCATTTTTAGTTCGTTTTTTTTGAATCAATGAATAACTTGAAAGATGAATAATAGCAAAAAAATTAAAAATAAAATGGTTCGTTTTTGGAAAATTCTAGGACCTGGACTTGTAACAGGAGCTAGTGACGATGATCCTTCAGGAATTGCAACCTATTCACAGTCGGGTGCCGCTTATGGACTTTCGACTTTATGGACTTCAATTATTGCCTTTCCTTTAATGGCTGTCATTCAGCAAATGTGCGCTAGAATTGGTATTGTAACTTCACATGGGTTAACGGGTGTGCTCAAAGAGAATTATCCACGCCCAGTTTTATATATTATGCTTTTGTTTAGTTTTCCCGCAATTGTAATGAATATTGGTGCTGATATTGCAGGAATGGGGGCGGTAGGAAACTTGTTGTTTCCATCTATTGATGGTACTTATTTTAGTGTTTTGTTTACTTTAATTCTTTTGGGATTAATTATTTATTTGCCGTATCAAAAAATTGCTATCACGCTAAAATATTTATGCATTGTGCTGTTGGTTTATTTTATTGTGCCGTTTTTGTACAAACAGGATTTGTCACAAATACTTAAGGCTACATTCATTCCGACTATTCAATTCAACAAAGAGTTTATGGGTATTTTGGTAGGTATTTTGGGAACTACGATTTCACCTTACCTTTTCTTTTGGCAGGCATCAATGGAAGTTGAAGAACAGAACAAAAAACACCTGATTGTAAACAAAAGGATCATTCACGAAATAAATGAAGATGTCGATTTTGGCATGTCTTTTTCGGGATTTGTAATGTATTTTATTATTCTAACCACCGGAACAGTTTTGTATAATAATGGCATGCATCAAATAAATACTGTCGAACAAGCTGCACTTGCTTTAAAACCATTGGCGGGTAATTTGGCTTACCTACTTTTTGCTATTGGAATTATTGGAACGGGACTAATTGCCATTCCTGTTTTAAGCGGTTCGCTTTCCTATATTATCACCGAAACTTTTGGATGGGAACAAGGTTTAGATAAAAAATTTCACGAAGCAAAAGCTTTTTACGTTATCATCGCTATTTCTTTGCTATTGGGATTGTCGTTAAATTATATTGGCATTTCTCCCATACAAGCTTTAATTTATACCGCCATACTTTACGGTTTGACCGCTCCGGTTTTAATTGCCATAATCCTTCATATTTCTAATAACAAAAAAGTGATGGGCAGATTTACGAATAGTAAAACATCCAATATTCTTGGTTTTGCATCCTTGATAATTATGTCGGCAGCAGCTGTAACTTTAATATATTTGCAATTGGCTGATTAGGGTTTTCTATTTAAAAAAACCGAGAATATTTTCCAATCAAAAATAGTTTTCTAAAGTATATTACTTTTGAATTCTGAAACCAAAAACAGTATTTGATAACCCAAAATAAATTGTAAAAAATGTTCAATAAAGGAGACCAAGTTTCGGTTTTAGATGAGGATGTAAATGGAGTAGTAATGTCAGTCAAAGATAAGCAGGTTACTATAGAAACTACCGATGGTTTTGTGATGACTTATTTTGTCAACGAATTGCTTAAAATAAACAAATTCAGTAATTTAATGGATTCTATCGAAAGAATAAATATAGGAGATATTGCTAAAGAAAAAGAAACCCCAAAACCAAGAAGTTTTGTTAAAGAGCGCAAAGATAAACGTGAAATTCCGGCTCCAGAATTTGATTTACACATTGAAAAATTGGTTCCTAACAAACGCGGAATGTCTAATTATGACATACTTACTTTGCAAACTGAAACAGCCAAACGTCATATAGAATTTGCTATAAAAAATCGTATTCCTAAGATTGTTTTTATTCACGGTGTTGGCGAAGGAATACTAAAATCGGAGTTGGATTTTTTGTTGGGAAGATATGATAATGTCGTTTTTCAGGATGGTAATTATCAAAAATATGGTCAAGGAGCAACCGAAGTTTATTTCAAGCAAAACACTAAATAATGGTTTTAATTAAGTTGAAAATTCAAATTTAAATCAAAAGCAAATAAACCGAAAAGCCACAAATTAATACCCAAAACGATGGGATTAATTTGTGGCTTTTCGGTCAAATATAATAAGATTACTTCTGAATTAGGAGGTGATTAATTCCCCATAAATATAAGCATCTCCAAGTTTGAAGCTGCTATTTCCTTTCTTTAAAGTAGCATTTTTAATAACTATAGTATGTTTAAAAGCTGTTGTTCCACTTTTTATTGTAGTAACTTCTATAATTCCGCTCACGTTCGCCACTCCACTTACAGCATTCCATTCTTCGCTTACTGTTGGAATTACTGGTGTTATTGTGTTACAAAAATAACTTGGAGTAAGTAATCCATTGAATAAACGATAGGTGAGTTTGTTTTTGACGGTTCCAATCAAAGCAGTTCTTGGTGTGTTCAAAGGTGTTTCGGTATTGACAATTAGTGCATCATCAATATTTTCAAGCGTTAACGATTCGCCGCTTATGTAATTGTAAAGATCTTTAGTTGTAGTACACTTTTCGACTGTTTTGTCAAAACCGAAAGGTAAAGGAGTGGCTGAGGTGGTGTAGTCACCAAAAACAAATGTCTCATAAACTTGAGTGCCATTGCCTTTGTCAAAAGTGATGTTTTTAAAAATAATACGATGATTGTAACCTGTAATTACGGTGCTTCCAGGGATGCTTCCTGCTGATGTTATTGTAGTTGTAGTTATTTCTATTTTTCCTGATATTGCAGTCCATTGATCAGATACGTAAGGTTTTGCTGGCGGAATGGTGCTGCAAATATTATCAGCTGCTACAGTTCCGTCATAAAAACGATATACAACTTTGTAGGTTGAATTGTCAATATCGATAACAGTTGGAATGTAATCTCCAGTTGCGGAATCAATATTTGATGGTTCATTTACAAACGTAGTTTTTGGAATTTCAAGCAATAAAGCTTCTTTTTCTTTTAGTTTGTATATAATATTATTAACGCTGCAGGTTTGTGTAGTTGCATCTTCAAAATCAATGGTTTCTAAAGTTAAATTCCCGTCATCACATCCGTTTAATAACAGAACAAAAACCAATAGGCTAAAAACTCTTTTCATTTTCAATATATTTCTGGCAAAAATAGTGAAAAAAATACCAATTGATCGTAATGAAATCATAATTGATGCATCATATTTGGCTATTTATTTTTCATTTGGTATTAGGATATTGTATTTTCTATCGTGATGTTTTTTCTGTAAATAAACCTGTTGTTAGTAGCTATTTCATAACTTTGTGCCAATGAAAAAAATATATCTCGATAACGCCTCGACGACACAACTTCGTCCAGAAGTCATTCAAGAAATGACAAAAGTATTGACAGAAGATTTTGGAAATCCTTCGTCAACACATAGTTTTGGACGAAATGCTAAAAGTATTGTAGAACTTTCTAGAAAGACAATAGCTAAGTCTTTGAATGTTTCTGCTTCCGAAATTATCTTTACATCATGCGGAACTGAAGCTAATAATTGGATTCTTCGCTCGGCAGTTAAGGATTTAAATGTTGAAAGAATAATTTTAAGTAAAATAGAGCATCACGCTGTTTTACATACTGTTGAGTTATTGCAAAAAGAATTTGGAATTCAAGTAGATTTTGTAATTCTTAAATCTAATGGTGAAATTGATTTGACCGATTTAGTGGATTTGCTCTCGCAGGAAATCAAAACTTTGGTAAGCTTAATGCATGTGAATAACGAAATTGGAACTCTTTTGGACGTGACAAAAGTAGGACGAATTTGCGAACAACATAATGCCCTTTTTCATTCAGATATGGTGCAATCTGTTGGCAAAATCGAGATTGATTTGCAGCATTCACCAATCGATTTTATGGTAGCAAGTGCTCATAAATTTCACGGACCAAAAGGAATTGGTTTTGCATTTGTGAAGAAAAATTCAGGATTACAACCTCTTTTTTATGGTGGCGAACAAGAAAAAGGCTTGCGTCCCGGAACCGAAGCCGTTCATCAAATTGCAGGAATGGCAAAAGCTTTGGAACTTTCGTATGCCCATTTAGAAACCGAAAGAAATTACATTTTTGAATTAAAAAAATACTTGATTTCCAGATTAGAAATTGAATTCCCCGATTTTCAAATCAATGGAAATCCCGATGGAATTTATACCATTTTGAATGTTTTATTACCCATTTCTGAAACTAAAACAGCGATGATATTATTTAATTTGGATATGAAAGGGATTGCTGTTTCGCGTGGCAGTGCTTGCCAGTCAGGTAGTATAAAACCTTCTCATGTTTTGGCTGAAATGCTTTCGAATGAAGATTTGAAAAAACCAAGTTTACGCATTTCTTTTAGTCATTTCAATACCAAAGCAGAAATCGATTTATTGGTTGAAGCGTTGAAAAATATATAGTTAATCCTTTATTTTTTATTTTCCTTTTCTTGTTTTTTGAAATAGCCTCGAAGTAAAAAATTGTGCTTCATCGCTTCTAAGTCTTCGTTTAGTTTGATGCTTGCAGCATTAAGATTGGTCATAGTCGAATCAATTTTTCGAACTAAATCGGGATTGTTCGAAAGATAGTTGATGCTTCCTTTTCCGTCTTTAATATTGAGAATTGTTGCGTTGAGGTTAGTAACCACTTTGTTAATTTCGGAAGTGGATTGAGCTAAATTTGCCATTGTAATTTTTAAATTATGGGCTACAGCTGTATCTTTTATAACTCCCAAAACATTGTCTTTATTATCTAGTGAAGTTACGATTTTGTCTATTTTTGATACCGTTTCAGAAGCGCTTTTGGTGGTTAGTTTCAAATAGCGCATCGTTTCGCCTAAGTCTCTCGAGATTAGAGTGTCATTCAACAAAGAACCTATTGTTCCTTTGCCTTCAATGATTTTATCGGTAATTTTGAGTAAATTGGCTGTTAGTGTTGCTGCATTTTTATTGGTTATACTAAGTGTGTTTAAAAGGTCTTCGGTTCGAATGCGATTGAAAGTCTTAATGGTTTCGCCGGGTTCAATTGAAGGTTGATTTTCTTTACCTGGAATAATATTTATAATCATATTTCCTACTAAACCATCCGAGCTGATTGTGGCAATAGCATCTTTTTTTATATAAGGGAAAATGGCTTTGTCTATAATCATATCGACCCGAACGGTGGTGTCGTTGATCATTTCGATTCCTCTAACAGTTCCGACGCTAATTCCTGAATAGCGAACATTGTTTCCTAATTGTAAACCGTTTACGTTGTTAAAAACGGCTTCTAAGTGATTTGTTTTGCCAAACATTTTTTGCTTGTCGCCAATAAAATAAACGGCAAGTATTAAAATCAATAATCCGAAGATGACAAATAGACCTAGGTATATTTTTTGTGATGCTGATTTTTCCATTTTGTATTTATTTAAAAAAGGCTTGAATTTTAGGGTCATTTAAAGCAATTATCTCTTCAAAAGTTCCTTCAACATAATTTATCCCATCTACTAATAAAATCATTCGATTGGAAATGGCTCTGGCACAATCTACATCGTGAGTTATAATGATGGAAGAAGTATTGTATTTTTTTTGAATAGAAATCATTAGCAAAATTATTTCTTTGGCAGTAATTGGGTCTAATCCCGTTGTTGGTTCGTCATACAAAATAATTTTGGGTTGCAAAATCAAGGTTCTTGCTAATGCAATTCGACGTTTCATTCCTCCAGAAAGCTCTTCTGGCATTAAATTGATGGTGTTAGCCAAGCCAACATTTTCTAAGGCTTCCATTACTAAAGGCGTGGTGTCTTTTATGACTCCAAACTTTTTGGTATGACGTCTCAGCGGAAATTCTAGATTTTCTCGAACTGTCATCGAATCATAAAGCGCACTTCCTTGAAAAAGAAATCCAACTTCGGTTCGAAGTTCATCGAGTTCGTCGTGTTTCAATTGGCTAATGTCTTTTCCCATCACGCAAATTGTGCCGCTATCAGGGTCTTCGAGTCCAATCAAACATTTAATCATTACAGATTTTCCTGAACCAGATTTTCCCATAATAACTAGATTTTCACCTTCGACTAAGTTCATATTGAAGCCATTTAAAACATGATTTTCTCCATAACTTTTTTTCAGGTTCTTAATCTCTATGATTGATTCAGTATTGTATTGAAAGGTTTCCATAATTTATAAATCATAAAAAATGTCGGTTACAAAAACAGCAATAAAATCGATTATAAAAAGCAACATCGAGGTGAAAACTACAGCAGAATTAGCGGCAAGACCTACGCCAGCAGTGCCTTTTTTACAGTTATACCCTTTAAAACAACCTACTAATCCGATGGCAAAACCAAAGAAAAATGACTTGATGGTTGCGGGAATTAAGTCACCAAATTCTAAGGCTTCGGCGACTTTATTAAAATACAATAAAAACGAAACATTTCCTTTGGTGTTTTCTACCAGATAGGAACCATAAAGAGCGATGGCATCACCAAAAAGCACCAAAATAGGAAGCATAAAGGTAGTGGCCAAAATTCGGGTCACGACTAAATATTTGAACGGATTGGTTCCTGAAACTTCCATTGCATCGATTTGTTCGGTGACTTTCATGGATCCTAATTCTGCTCCAATACCAGAACCAATTCTTCCTGCACAAATCAAAGCAGTAATGATAGGGCCAATTTCTCGAATAATCGAAATGCTGACCATAGCTGGCATCCAAGAAACGGCGCCGAATTCTTGAAGTGTAGGGCGTGATTGTAGCGTAAATACTAATCCTATGATAAATCCTGTAACGGCTACTAAAAGAAGAGAGCGGTTTCCCATATTGTAGCATTGTCGGATAAATTCTTTGAATTCGAAAGGACGTTTTAAAACTTCTTTGAAAAAACGCCCAGCAAAAAGAGATAGTTCTCCAATATCAAGTAGGAAGGACTTAAAAATGCGTATTATTTTTAAAATAGTTTCCATTTCAAAAAGGGATTATTTTTAAAAAGCGCAACTTATTTATAAGTGTATAAGATATAAACGAATTGGAGTAAATATACGAATAATCTGTTGAATATCAGTAAATTTAGTGATGTATTTTTTATTCTTTAATAGAATTTTCTAAATCTTTTATGCGGAATGAATGTAATTATTATTTCGATTATTCTGGACAGCCAATACGAAGCCCAATTAGTAAATTTTGAAGTCCAATTATGTTTTGTATCAATGGTTTCAGCCGTAATTCTTTCGCATTGATTGATGATTTCAGAAAGATGTACTAAATATTCTTTGGCAAATCTATCCGATTCGATGGCTACATTCATTTCGATGCTGGCAAACGAACTCAAATTGTTGAGATTGAAAGAGCCAATTGTTGTCCAATTGCCATCAATAATTGCTGTTTTTCCGTGCAAAATAGTTTTTTTCCATTCGTATAATTCAATATTGTATCTTAAAAGTTTAGAATACAAATGACAACTAGCTCTTCTCGCCATCGGTACGTCCGAGATTCCCGAAAGAATTAATTTGATAGTTACATTATTTTGAGCCGCTATTTTTAAGGTTTTAATCAGCTTTTTACCAGGCAAAAAATAACTATTTACAATTACAATCTCTTTTTCGGCAGTGCTAATTTTGTTGATATAGCTTTTGAAAACCTCGTTTTTTCGTTTTAGCCAATCATTTTGAAGGATAGTAACACAATTTTCTTGGGAGTTTTCTATGAAAGATTTGATTTTTTTTCTTCGAATAATTCTATTCTTGAAATACATATCTCTACACAATTCTTGGAGAGATTTTGCAATAGTTTCGTCTGTAATTTCAACCGCATAGTCAAGCCAAGGTTTTTCTTTTGGAGTTCCGTGGTATTTATCGGCAATATTAATTCCGCCAATTAAAACTTTTTTTGCATCAGAAACGATTACTTTATGATGCAATCTTCGTCCGATATACAATGAATTAGCCGAAAATAAAGGGGAGAAGATTCTAAAATTGATTCCTATTTTAGATAAGTTATGAATGACTTCTGTTGGGAAATTTAATGAACCAAAACCATCAATGAGAATGTTGATTTTTACATTTTTTGCAGCGGCTTTTTCTAAAGCAGCAATTATTTTTTTTCCTGTAGCATCATATTCAAAAATATAAGTTTGGATGTGAATTTCTAATTCTGATTCTAAAATCATCTGTTCAAGTCTGGCAAAATAGTCTTCGCCACTATGAACAAGTGTGATATTTTGAGCAGAAAAAATGGAGTTATTGGATTCTAGCATTACAATTTTTGAAAATGATGCAACTCAAATATACGAAAATAGTGCTAAAATCAGTTGAATATAAAATTAAAAAATCCCCAACTATTTTCATAATTGAGGATTCCCATATAAAGTTTAATCTAAATTCTTAGATAGCGTTTACAATGGCCAAAAAGTCTTTTGAATTAAGTGCTGCTCCACCAATTAAGCCGCCATCAACATCTGGTTTAGAGAAAATTTCTTTGGCATTGTCAGGTTTAACACTTCCACCATAAAGGATAGAAACATCTTCGGCAATATCACTTCCATAAGCTTTGCGAACCGTTTCTCTGATGAATTCGTGCATTTCTTGTGCTTGTTCTGGACTAGCTGTTTCACCTGTTCCGATTGCCCAAACGGGTTCGTAAGCCAATACAATTTTTTCCCAATCTTTAGCTTGAAGATGAAACAAACCATCTTTCAATTGGTTTTCAACAATATTGAAATGATTTTTTGATTGACGGTCTTTCAATTCTTCGCCAAAGCAAAAAATAACGGTCATATCATTTTGTAAAGCAGCGTCCACTTTGCTTGCGATCAAAGCATCAGTTTCGTGAAAAATAGCTCTACGCTCAGAATGTCCAAGGATTACAGTGTTTACACCAACACTTTTTAGCATATCGGCTGCAATTTCTCCTGTATATGCTCCACTAGCTGCTTGGTGCATGTTTTGAGCCGAAACTTGAATTGAGGTTCCTTCTAATAAGCTTGTTGCTAAAGCTAAATTAACAAAAGTAGGTGCTACAATTACTTGTGCATTATTTTTAGTTGAAACTTGAGCTTTTAATTCATTTAATAATTCTGCTGTTTGAGTAGCATTTTTATGCATTTTCCAGTTTCCTGCTACAATCTTCTTTCTCATTTTAATTGTGTTTTATTGTTTATTGTTTGTTTTTTATTGTTTTGAAATTGACATTGTTTTTTATTTATTCAACTCTTTCAAAGTGGCATTAATTTTTTCGAAATCGGTTTCAATTGCTCTGTAAATTACAATTTTACCAGTTTTGTCAATGATGATATATCTTGGAATCCAATCTAAGTCGATGGCTTTTCCGAACACGCCTTTCATTTGGTCATTAGCCATATAATGCTCGCCTTTGAGTTCGTGCTTTATAATTCCTTCTTTCCATTTATCAGCTGTTTTATCCATTGAAATAAAAACATAAGCTGTGTTTGGATTATTGGTTTGTAGTTCTTTTATTTTTGGCATTGCTTTGACACAATCGCCACACCAAGATGCCCAAATTTCGATGACAAGCGTTTTGCCTTTGTGGTTTTTTAAAATATTTTTAAAAGTGACTTGTTTTCCGTCGGTTGCTAGTAAAGTTTCAGATAAAGCTTCTTTCGAAAAGGAGTTTTTTTGGGCTTGAGAACAAGAAAAACTAATTACAGCAAAAACTAATAGAAGTATTTTATTCATTTTTAAAAATTTTGCCCAAAGTTACATTTTAAAAATAGAATAACGAAGGGTAAAGTGCATTATTTCAGGGATTTGTACTATTTCGATTTCGTAATTTGTTAGTGTATTCAATTACAGATGAGTATTGTTTTTATTTCGATTTTTCATCTTTATTATCCTCTAAATAGATTCGTTTGCTTCTTTTTCTCCTTTTAGTAAAATACATTTTTTTAATGGAATAGCCAATATAAATTCCAGAAATTGCCATTAAAGTACATCCAAAAATCACATGAAATGTGACTCCCAAAGGGACTTCAAACCAAGTTGAAACCTCGTTTAGAAAATAATATCCTACTCCAAAAATAATAGAACTCACAAAAATGTATAGCCATTTTTTCTTTCTTCTATCTGTTCGACTACTCATAATTAACTGTAAATTAAAGGTTCAAATCTGTGATGTCATTGTAGTGAACTTTTTGAGTAACAGTTCCGTAATTCAGTATAACAAAACTTGGATTAGCTCTTTCGATTGTTTTTAGGGCTGTGGCATCACAGAAGAGACAATCAAAACTAAAGTTGTATTTCTTTTTTACATTTTCAATAACATCAGCCGAAGAGCCTGTTAGTAATACAACATAATATCCTTTTGCAGTAGCATTTTTATACAATTCGTTTACTTTTTTCAAACCTTCTGGATTTGCTTTTTCTAAGTCATAAGCCACAATCAGGAGTGATTTTTCTTTAGATAATATCATGTCAGTTTGGTCTTCTCCGTTTAAATCTAATTTGAAATCGTGAATAGGAGGTAAGTAGCCTTGAACGATAACTTTGTCTTTTCTATCCACAAATTCAGCTCCTGCCGGAAGAGACATCAAATCTTTTTCGGTAAATTCTTTGTCAACGCCATTCACTTTATAAATAAAAATCATTTCAACCACACTTTTTGGAGCATTGTCCGGAATTTCCATAGATTTTCGGATGTTAGTTCCTACTTTATAGGGTCTAAAATCTTTTAATGGCAAATGATTTAAAACCCAATATCCCATAAATGAGCACAAAATAATGCTTGCTATAACCAAAATATTTTGAGTTTTATTCGAAAAAATTGATTTAATATATTTTTGATTGTACAGCAATAGTAGAATAAAAAACAATAATAGCAGGTCTTTTGAAAAAGATTGCCAAGGCGTTAAATGTAAAGCATCGCCAAAACAACCACAGTCTTTAACTACATCAAAATAGGCCGAATAAAAAGTCAAAAACGTGAATAAAATAACCAATAAAAGCAAACTCCAAATGGTGGTTTTTGATTTATAACCCAAAAGAAGCATTACTCCCAAAACCACTTCTAAAATCACTAAGAACAAAGCAATTGCCAATGTGTAAGGTACGAAAAAAGGCATGTTAAATACAGGTTCGCTAAAATATTCGTCCAGCTTATAGGAGAATCCTAGTGGGTCATTGAGTTTGATTAAGCCCGAAATAATGAATAAAATCCCAACAAAAAGTCTTGAAAATTGCGCAATGAAATTTTTCATTTTTTATATAATTTGTTACAAAAATTGGTTAGTCATTTGAAGCTTTATTGCTTAAAATCAAAGCAAAAACAGCATAATTAATCATGTCTTGATAATTAGCATCAATCCCTTCCGAAACTAATGTTTTTCCTTTATTGTCTTCAATTTGTTTCACTCGAAGTAGTTTTTGCAAAATCAAATCGGTTAAAGAACTCACACGCATTTCGCGCCAAGCTTCGCCATAGTCATGATTTTTGGCTTCCATCAAATCTTTGGTCAATTTTACTTTGGCATCATACAATTCGGTTGCCTCTTCTACATTCAAATCGGGTTGATCTACAACGCCCAATTCGAGTTGAATCAATGCCATAATCGAATAATTAATGATTCCGATGAATTCTCCAGTTTCGTCTTCATCGACTTTTCGAACTTCGTTTTCTTGTAAACTTCTAATTCTTTGGGCTTTGATAAAGATTTGGTCTGTTAGCGAAGGCAGTCTTAAAATGCGCCAAGCACTGCCATAATCTTTCATTTTATTGATAAATAGTGAGCGACAAATGGCAACTATGCTATCGTATTGTTGTGAAGTAATGTTCATTTAATGATGTATATTTGTCACAAAAATAAGTATAATTATTTTGTTTTAAGAATGATGACAAACGAAATTTGATTTAAGATGACAATAAACTGCAAAGGACAACTTATCGATTTGACATCGCCTAAAGTAATGGGGATTTTGAACGTGACTCCAAATTCCTTTTTTGATGGAGGAAAGTATAAAGACGGAAGTCAAATGCTGTCGCAAGTAGCGAAAATGTTGAGCGATGGAGCAACATTTATTGATATTGGTGCCTATTCCAGTAAGCCGAGCGCCGAATTTGTTTCGGAAGAGGAAGAATTGCAAAGAATAGTTCCCATCGTTAATTTGATTTTGGAATATTATCCCGAAACTTTGATTTCGATTGACACTTTTAGAAGCGAAGTGGCACGAATTTGTATCGAAAACGGTGCGGCAATTGTTAACGATATTTCGGCAGGAAATCTGGACGAAAAGATGATGGAAACTGTTGCAAAATACAATGTTCCATACATAATGATGCATATGCGAGGCACGCCACAAACGATGCAAGCCATGACAAGTTATAGCAATATAGTTAAGGAAATGCTTTTCTATTTTTCTGAAAAAGTGTCTCTTGCTAGAAGTTTTGGTATCAACGATTTGATTGTTGATCCTGGATTTGGTTTCGCCAAAACTTTAGATCAAAATTATGAGGTTTTGCAGCAATTAGAGTTGTTTAAAATGTTAGAATTGCCTTTGCTATCGGGTGTTTCTAGAAAATCTATGATTTATAATTTGTTTCAACAAACTCCCGAAGAAGCTTTAAACGGAACCACAATAATCAATACAATTGCTTTAAACAAAGGGGCAAAAATTCTACGAGTTCACGATGTGAAAGAAGCAGTTGAATGCGTGACTATTTTTAATAAAATTAATTCCTAAAAATGAAATATTTTAGTTTAATACTCCTTTTTGTTGTGTTTTCTTGCGGAAATAAAGAAGATATTTTATTGCCCAAATCGAATGTTACTGTCGTTTCTAATGTTGTAGATCATTCGCCGATTTATATTTTTTTTAGAACCAAGGACAAAGACACTTTAGCGGAAGTCAACAAGAAAAACGAGATTATTTCGACCAGTTGGATTTTCAATATTGACAAACGATTGCCGTTGCGATTGGTCATTCCCGAAGTGATGAAATTGCAGCAAAAAAAGAGAGAAGAAGTGGCTCACAAAAATGAAAAAGCCGAGAATTATTTTTCCTATGCCGATAGTATTGGCAAGAATATGGCGTTTCTGCCTTTTACGAAAGTGTATTATAAAATGGGGAAGCCGAAGTCTAGTTTTATTGTGTTTTTTTCAAAAAAAAATAAAATCTATGTTGATGGTTTTTCAGGAAGTCGTGAAGAATTAAAACATTTTTTAACTAGTTTTAAAAACAAGACCAAAATGATTAGATTCGGTTTTGATGAAAACATGAGTTATGGAACTTATATTGAGAATGAAATTTTCATCCAAAGTTTAAAAATTCAAAATAAAGAAGAATTTGTTTATTAAAAGAATATTTTACTTTTCCTTCATTTCTTTCAATTTCTCTAAAACATCTTTTTTAGAGTATTCACCTTTGTATGAAATGTAATTTCCGTTCTTATCTATTATTAAAAAACCACCATTTAATTTGAAAGGGAAAAATTTGTCTTTTATGAAATGGTCTTTATCTGTTTTCCAGTTAAGTTTATTACCGTGGTAGTAATACAAATCTTTAACATCTGGATTTATGATATAAAAATGAGTAACTTTTTCTGATTTTTTAAAGGATTTTGAAATGTCCTTTGTAAAAACATTCCAAGGTACTTGATAACCTTCAGTATGGATGCTTGGGTCATTGTCAATATAATTAATCACAATAAAATTTGTTTGAGCAAAAGATGTTTTCGGATCCAGATCAACAAGATATTTTTTAATAGTTTCTAGTAAATGAAAATTTAATTTTCCAGACGTTTTAATTTCTGCTAAATATGTTTTTATTGAATTTTCGTTTTCATAAGACAAAGCATAATTGTCTTTGTTTTTTAAAGTTATAAATTTCTCTTTTGAAATTTCAGTTAGATTATAATCATAGAAGAGTTCTTTTTTGTCTTGACTGAATGAAATATTTGAGATTAGAAGAATAATTAATAGTGAAAGTTTTGATTTCATGTTTTTACAATTCAATTTTAAATACGAATCAAATATAAGAATTTAATGCTTTTGTTTTTGGTTTTAAATTAATTGTATGTTAAATATTTTAAACCAAAATCACTGATGATGATACGGTTCATTCTTCAAAATAGTGAATCCACGATACAATTGTTCGATAAAAAACAAACGCACCATTTGATGAGAGAATGTCATTAGCGAAAGCGATATTTTGCCTTGTGCTTTGGCATAAACCGTTTCCGAAAAACCATAAGGCCCTCCAATGACAAAAACCAAAGTCTTTATACCTGAATTCATTTTCTTTTGCAATTCTTCTGAAAAAGCTACGCTCGAAAAAGTTTTTCCGTTTTCGTCTAATAAAATGAGTTGGTCGGTTGGCGTTATTTTTGCTAAAATCAATTCGCCTTCCTTTTCTTTTTGCTGACTTTCCGACAAGTTTTTTACATTCTTAATATCGGGAATTATTTCTAAATCGAACTTAATATAAAAGGACAATCGTTTTTGATATTCATCAATCAAAGCTTGCAAATTTTTATTATCGGTTTTGCCGATGGCGATGAGTTTAATATTCATAATTTATGTCATTTTGATAAAACAAAGGTATAAAATTGAGAATTAAATAATATTGAGTTGTTTTTTTAGGTTCATTTTGTGGTATTAATTTAAAACCAGAATAAATAACGGTTTTTATTTGATTGCACCCCTATTTTTTAGGGGGTTGACCAAAATAATATTGCAATTTATGGCATGGTACCTATTATAATTAATTAAACATAACAAATTATATGAAATTTGTAAAATAAACATTAGTGATATTGCGAAAGGATTAGTTAATTTTGTGTCGAAATTAATAAAATAATTATGTTAGACGTAGGATTGACCACTTTTATGATTCTTGCCACTAGTTTGGTGATGCTTATGACGCCTGGACTCGCTTTTTTCTATGGCGGATTAGGATGTAATAAAAACATTTTAAGTATAATGATGCAAAGTTTTGTTTCTATGGGTATAGGAACGGTACTTTGGTTTGCTTTTGGATATTCGCTTTGTTTTAGCGGAAATATGGATTCAGGTTCTGATTTTTTTGGAATAATAGGGAATCTAGATAAAGCTTTTTATCACGGAATCACTCCTTCGACCTTGTATTCGGTGGATAAACGATTTCCAGAATATATTTTTATTGCTTATCAAATGATGTTTGCCATTATTACACCAGCATTGATTACTGGAGCATTTATCAATAGAGTATCATTCAAATCCTATGTGGTATTTCTAATTTTTTGGCAAATATTTGTTTACTATCCTTTCGTTCATATGGTTTGGGGTGGAGGATTATTGGCTGAATGGGGTGTTTTTGACTTTGCAGGAGGAATTACTGTTCATGCCACTGCAGGATTTGCCGCTTTGGCTTCGGTATATTTTGTGGGTCGCCGACAAGTTACTCACGAACCCAATAATATTCCGTTGGTTGCTATTGGTACAGCTTTGCTATGGTTTGGTTGGTACGGATTTAATGCAGGAAGTGAATTGGCAGTGAATTCGATTACTATTTCTTCATTTTTGAATACAGATACTGCGGCTTCTTTTGCTGCTGTTACTTGGTTACTTATCGAATGGAATACAGGAAAAAAGAAACCTACTTTTATTGGATTAATGACAGGGGCTGTTGCTGGGTTAGCAACGATTACTCCAGCTGCTGGATTTGTTGATATTTATTCTGCGGCGCTCATTGGAATTATTGCTGCTTTTGGTTGCTTTGCTGCAGTAAAATTCAAAGAAAAGAAAGGTTGGGATGATGCACTTGATGTTTGGGGGGTTCACGGAATGGGAGGAATTATTGGAACCATTTGTGTGGGTTTCTTTGCTAATAGTGCTATAAACGAGGCAATTCCGAACGGATTGTTTTTTGGAGGAGATGCTATGTTGTTGTTTAAAGAATGTGCAGCCATTCTATTTGCAACCAGTTATGCTTTCTTTTTTACTTTATTATTGTTTAAAATAATCAATAAATTTATTCCTGTAAGAGTTACTGAAGAAGATCAAGAATTAGGATTAGATTTGTCGCATCACGGCGAAATAGCAAGACAACAACGATAAAAATTACTTATAAATTGTAAAAGGGCTACATTCGATAATGAATGTAGCCCTTTTTATTTAGTTTTCGGATGGACAATTAACTATCCAGAAACGAATCGGTATTGTTTTTTTTCTTGAATAATTTGAGCAACATCAATATTGCGGCGACAGCTTCAAAAGTCATTCCTATGATTAGAAAGAAAGTAGTCCAATCTTTGGGTTCGTTTGTGATTTTGAATAATGCGCCTGTAATGGTAAGTACTGCGCCAATTAGGAACAGAACTAAAATTTGTGAGTTTTTCATTTTTTAGAAATTATGTTTCAAAGATATTGAAAAGAACTAGAAGTTATGGTATAAAAAAATGACCTATGAAATTTTACTTCATAGGTCATTTCTTGAAATGAATAGGCTTTAAAATTATCCAGGAAATTCTCCACCGCCATCTCCACCGCCATCGTTTTTAGGCTGGGCGTTTTTATCTTTTTCTCCTTTTGCTTTGTTAAAACGGTAGGTGAATGATAAATTAATTTGTCGTTTACGGAACTGCATTTCGCCATAAGAAGTTTGGTTTTCAAGCTCAGTATAAGATCTCATTTTTCGAGTGTTGAAAATATCACTAACATTGAGAGCAATGGTAGCTTTGTCTTTCATTAGATCTTTGCTGAAAGCAGTATTCATACCAAACTGATCCAAGCTTCTTCCTTGCGCGGTTTTTTGAGCTCCATTGTAGTTAGCATTCAATTGCCAGTCAATTTTGTATGGCAAAGTTAGTTTTGAACTAACTCTTGCAGACCAATTATTAGCTTGGTTATCAAGATTTTGAACAACAAGGTTGCCTTGTGTATCTGTATAGCTGTTTTCACCAGTTGTTTTAACATTATATAAATTGAAATTACTGTTTACTTTCCATATTTTGAATGGGCTGTAATTCAATGTAAACTCAAAACCATATTTTTGTTCTCTACCTAAGTTAATTGGTCGGCTCAAAATAACAGGAATTCCGTTTACTTCATCACCTGTAGGGGATCTCACAAAGCTAAAAACATCTTTTGTGTTTTCGAAATAGGCCGAAGTATTGAAAGTTATTTTGTCCCAACGTTTGATAAATCCAAAATCGAATTTATCTGTTAAAGATGGATCTAAGTCAGGATTTCCTTGAAAAATATTAACGTTACTAGAGTAATTTACTGCCGGATTCATAAAACGTCCTCTTGGTCTAGTCAAACGTTTGCTGTAGCTTGTGGTAATGTTGCTTTGATCTGAAATTTCATAACTAACAAAGGCACTTGGGAAAAAATTGTTGTATTTTTTAGTATTGAAATCGTTGGTGTCCAATAAGTTTACTTCGATATTAGTGTCTTCCCAACGCAACCCAAACAAATAAGAGAATTTATTTTTTTTGAAACCATATTGAGTATAAAGTGCATTAATGTATTCTTTATATTCTAAAGTATTTGACAAATTTTCTATTCTTACTCCTTGATCGTCAAGAACGTAGTATTCGTTATTTAAGTCACCGAAATTTCCTTTATATCCGGCTTCAAATTGACTTCCTTCTCCCAGCGGAAGGACATAATCGGTTTGTATTTGGGCTTGTTTTTGAACTTGGTTATTTAAGGTGTTATTGTAGTTGTTAGAACCCGTAATAATGCTTTGGCTGTCATCTGTATTTCTTGAAATGGAGCCATCAACTGTAAGTTTGTGTCCTTTGTCGTTGAAGTTTTTGATTAAGTTGGAAGTAAATTCAACATTTTCACCACCACTTTCTCCTGTACCCAAACGGTAAGTTGAACCCGTAAAATTATGAGATGCATCATAGTTTTTGTAATTGATTAAATCAGTATTATTACCATTATCTTTTTGATAATTGATGGCATTTGTCCAATAGGTATTAGGAGCTACTGTCCATTCAATTCCAGCTCTTCCGTTAAAACCATCTCTTGTTCTCTCTGTGTTTCGATCTTCGTCTAGAAAGTTTTTAGTAGAACCGTCATCATTGAAATATTGGGAATTGGTTTTACCACCACCTTCATTTGTTCTGTAATTGTAACCAGCGGTAGTGAAGTAGTTTAATTTTTCTGTTTTATAATTCACATTGGCACTTATTCCATAAGTTTCTGGAATACCGGTTGAAGCAATTACAGTTCCGTTGAAACCTTGATTTTTACCTTTTTTTAGAATAATGTTGATTATTCCAGAACCCCCTTCGGCGTCATATCGAGCAGATGGATTTGTAATAACTTCCACTTTATCAATTGCATCAGCAGGAAGTTGTCTCAAAGCTTCGGCAATATTTACTGCATAAGAAGGTCTTCCGTCGATTAAGATTCGGATGTTATCACTTCCTCTTAGGCTAACATTTCCTTCGGTATCAACAGAAACTGATGGAACGTTGTCAAGAACATCGCTTACAGTTCCGCCTTTTACCATCATATCTTGTCCTACGTTATAAACTTTTTTGTCCAGTTTGATTTCGACAGATGATTTTTCGGCACGAACCACAACTTCGTTCAATTGTGTGGCGTCTTCCTCTAAGGCTATTTGCCCTAAATTTGTTTTTTCTTGAAGTTTTTTCCCTTTGATTATAATGGGTTTAAAGGATATGAATTCTATTTTAATGTCATATGTTCCTGGAGTGATGTCAATGTCGAATTCTCCTTTTGGATTGGTAACTCCTCCTCCAAGTGATTTAGGAGATGTTCCATCAGTAAATGAAATTGTAGCATATTCCAATGGTTGTTTGCTTACTTTTTCGATTACTTTTCCAGAAATCTTAATTTTTGGGAATGAAGGTTTTTGTTGTGAATAAATGGTTATTGAAGTTAGTATCAACAATACAAATAATGTAATTTTAAGGTTTTTCATTAAAATGAGTTTTTGGTAATTTCCAATTTAGACTTCAGAAAAGGGCATAGGTTTAAGCTCTAAATCCTAAAGGTTTGTTAAAATAAAGATAAATTGTTTTAAAGAATAGCTACAGCTTTTTCTAAAGGTCTTGCTATGACTGCTTTATCGCCATTAATAACAATAGGCCTTTCAATAAGAATGGGGTTCAAAATCATAGTTTGAATAATTTCATCATCAGACATTTTTTTAGATTTAAAATTTTCAATCCAAATTTTTTCTTTCTGACGTACTAATTCAATGGGTTTTATATCCAATTTTTTGATGATGGACTTCAATTCGTCAAAGGTTGGAACATTTTCGAGATATTTGACAACTTCATATTCTTTGCCAGAATCTTCAAGAAAAGCAAGGCATTCTCTTGATTTTCCGCAACGCGAATTGTGATAAATTTGAATCATAGTATTTGTTTTTAATTTTTTTGCAAAGTAAAGTATAAAAACGGAAAATTAATTTAATTTCGGGCTGACAAAAAA
>ENA-UPSM01002429-UPSM01002429.1-activated-sludge-metagenome-genome-assembly--contig:-NODE-2429-length-22676-cov-8.106538_pt1 | contig 22676 bp, 23 predicted proteins | sample MGYA00238181_ERZ773283 | MGnify/ENA primary metagenome ERZ773283 (study PRJEB29023, sample SAMN05720199) | activated sludge metagenome | isolation source: Anaerobic digester | place: Japan...
AACGAACGATGCTGGGAGCTGTCGGTGGGCCGCTTGACCTCGACGGCGCCGTCGCTGACCTCGACCAGCATCTCGCGGGGCACGCGCTGGGTCAGTTCGCCCTTGGGGCCTTTCACGGTCACTACCGCGGCGTCGTAGGTGAACTCGACGCCGTCGGGAAGCGGGATTGGTGCTCTTCCGATCCTCGACATTCGACTTCCTTACCAGATGAAGCAGATGACCTCGCCGCCCAGGCCCAGCTTGCCGGCCTCGGCGCTCGTCACGAGGCCGCGGGAGGTCGAGATGATCGCCGTACCGAGACCGCCCAGGACCTTGGGCAGCGTATCCTTGCGAGCGTAGACGCGACGCCCCGGCTTGGACACGCGCTTGATGCCCGAGATCACGCGTTCCCGGTTCTTGCCGTACTTGAGGTCGATCACGATCACGTCGCCGTGCTCTTCCGGCTTGAGCTCGTACTTCGCGACGTAGCCCTGCTCGGCCATGATGCGCGCGATCTCGAGCTTCATCTTCGAGGCCGGGATCTCGACCTGCGCGTGACGCGCCGAACTCGCGTTGCGCACGCGCGTCAACATGTCGGCGATAGGATCGGTCATCGACATGGTCCTCGCCCCCTTACCAACTGGCCTTGGTCAGGCCCGGGATCACGCCCTGATGGGCGAGCTCACGCAGGCAGATGCGGCAGAGGCCGAACTTGCGATAGTAGGCGCGCGGACGTCCGCATCTGGCGCAGCGATGATACTCGCGCGTCGAGTAGCGCTGCTTGCGGCCGGCCTTCACGACGAGTGATGTCTTCGCCATACCCTGGATGCTCCTAGTTCGAGCGGAACGGCATGCCCAGCTTGGCCAGCAGGGCGCGCCCTTCCTCGTCCGTCTTCGCGGTCGTGGTGATCACGATGTTCAAGCCCCGGAACGTAGCGACCGAGTCGTAGTCGATCTCCGGGAAGATCGTCTGCTCGCGCACGCCCATGGCGAAGTTGCCGCGGCCGTCGAACTGGTCGGGCGACACGCCGCGGAAGTCGCGGATGCGCGGCAGGGCGATCGAGACGAGACGGTCGATCATCTCGTACATGCGCTCGCCGCGCAACGTCACGCTGCAGCCGATGGCCATGCCCTCGCGTACCTTGAACCCGGCGATCGACTTGCGCGCCCTGTTGATCCTGGGGTGCTGACCAGTGATGAGGGCGAGCTCCTCGACGGCGTCGTCAAGCAACTTCGCGTTGGTCTTGGCCTCGCCGACCCCCATGCTGACGGTCACCTTGGTCACGCGCGGCACTTCCATAACGTTGCGGTAGCCGAACTCTCCCATGAGCTCGGGTCTGATCTGCTGCAGATACTGGTCTTTGAGTCGCGCCATCGTCGTCACGCCTTGTCGATGTCCTTGCCGCAGTTGGCCCGCCGGCACACACGAACCTTGCCGCCGTCCTCGAGGATACGGTAGCCGACGCGAGTGGGCTGCCCGCAGGCGGGGCACACGACCATGACGTTGGACGCATCCAGCGGACCCTCGCGTTCGATCACGCCGCCCTGGGGGTTCTTCTTCGGGTTGGGCTTGGTGTGGCGCTTGAGCATGTTGAGACGCTCGACGTACACCCTGCCCTTCTCCACGTCGACACGCAGCACCTTACCGGTCTTGCCGGCCTCCTTGCCGCTCAGGATCTTCACCTGGTCGCCCTTGTGGATCTTCAGCTTGCTCATCTCTCGTGCAGCTCCCTGCCGCCCGCGCGGCTCAGAGGACCTCCGGCGCGAGCGAGACGATCTTCATGAAGTTCTTCTCGCGCAGCTCGCGCGCCACCGGGCCGAAGATGCGGGTCCCACGTGGGTTCCCCTGGTTGTCGATCAGCACGGCTGCGTTCTCGTCGAAAGCGATGTACGTGCCGTCCTTGCGGCCGAACTGCTTCTTCGTCCGCACGACGACGGCGCGCACGACGTCGCCCTTCTTCACGCTGCCGCCCGGCGTCGCCTGCTTCACCGTGCCGACGATGATGTCGCCGACGGTCGCGTAGCGCCGCCTGGACCCGCCGCGGATCCGGATACAGAGGATCTCGCGGGCCCCTGTGTTGTCGGCCACCCTCAGTCTCGACTCAACCTGGATCATGCCGTCCCTCTGCCCGCCCTCTTACCTGGCCTTCTCGATGATCTCGAGCAGACGCCAGCGCTTCGTGGCGCTCAGCGGGCGCGTCTCGACGATCCGTACGACGTCGCCGACACCGGCGGCGTTGTGCTCATCGTGCGCATGCAGCTTGCTCGACCGGCGCACGACCTTGCCGTAGCGCTCGTGCTTCTGCACCGTGTCGATGCGCACGACGATGGTCTTGTCCATGGCGTCGCTCACGACGACGCCGCGGCGCTCCTTGCGTCCCGGCACTTTGGCGGGCGCCGGACGCGCAGGCTTGGCCTTCGCCTTGGCGGCGACCTTCGCGGCCGGCGCCTTGGCGGCCGCGGACTTGGCGGCCGGCCTCTTGGCCGCCGCCCTCTTGGCGGCCGACTTACCGGCCGCGCTCTTGCGCGCCGCCGTCTGCTTGGCTGCGGGCTTGCCGCTCTCGCTCTTCCTGGTCGTCGCCATCAGCCTTCTCCTGCGGCACGTGCCCGGACGCGCTCGGCCTGGATGGTGAGCAGCCGGGCGATCTCGCGCCGTGTCAAGTTGAGTCTGTGCGGGTCATCGAGCTGTCCTGTGGCATGCTGGAAGCGCAGGTTGAAGAGCTCCTTGCGCGAGTCGCGCAGGCGCGTGATGAGCTCTTCGTCGGAAAGCTCGCGAAGCTGCTCAGCCTTCAACGACACCGCCCTCCCTCGTCACGAACTTGCACTTGATGGGCAACTTGTGCATCGCCAGCCGCATCGCTTCGCGGGCGACGGGCTCTGTCACGCCGGCGAGCTCGAACATCACCTTGCCGGGCTTGACCACAGCGACCCACGTCTCAGGCGAGCCCTTGCCGCCACCCATGCGAGTCTCGGCGGCCTTGCGCGTCACCGGCTTGTGCGGGAACACGTTGATCCACACCTTGCCGCCACGCTTGATGTATCGCGTCATCGCGATGCGGGCGGCCTCGATCTGGCGGTTCGTGATCCACCCCGGCTCGAGGGCCTTGAGGCCATACTGGCCGAACTCGACGTCGGTGCCGCCCTTGGCGGCGCCGGTCATGCGCCCGCGCTGCTGCTTGCGGTGCTTGACTCTCTTGGGAAGAAGCATCGTCTACCTGCTCTCTTGGCCTCAGGCCTCGGCGCCTTCGCTGGACGTCGCCGGCTGCGCCTCCGCGCCGGGCGACGGAGCTTCGGCGGCCGCCGGCTTGGCGCCGCTCCGCCGGTCGCGCGGCGGGAGCTGAGCTCCAGCCCGCTGAGCGAAGCCGCCCTCACGCCCGCCCGGCCGCTGGCTGCGACCGCGAGCGCCCGAGCCACGTCCGCCAGGACCGCGCCCGGGGCCGCCGGGACCGCGCCCGGGACCGCCGGGACCGCGCCCGGGGCCGCCCTCGCGGCGCGACGGCCGGCGCTCGCGCCGGTCGTCGCGCCGCGCCTCGTCGGCCTGCTGGCGCGCCCGTGCCTCGTCGACCGGGTACCCTTCGGGAAGGATCTCGCCCTTGTTGATCCACACCTTGACACCGATGCGGCCGAACGTGGTGCGCGCTTCCTTGAAGCCGTAGTCGATGTCGGCGCGCAGGGTGTGCAGCGGCACGCGACCCTCGCTGTAGTGCTCGGAGCGCGCCATCTCGGCGCCACCGAGGCGGCCGCCGCAGCGCACGCGCATGCCGGCGGCCCCCGAACGCATGGCGCTCGTCAGGGCGCGCTTCATGGCGCGGCGAAAGCTCACGCGATTCTCGAGCTGCTCGGCGATGGACTGCGCGACGAGCACGGCGTCGAGCTCGGGGCGCTTGACCTCGAGGATGTTCACCTGCACGTTCTTGCCGGTCATGGCATGGATCTCGCGACGCAGGGCGTCGACCTCGGACCCGCTCTTGCCGATCACGATGCCCGGCCGCGCGGTATGGATGTCGATCGTCACGTTGTTCTGGTCTTTGCGGATGATGACCCGCGACAGACCCGCGTGGGCGAGCTTGCGGAGGATGTGGGAGCGGATCTCATCGTCCTCCGCGAGGAACTCCTTGAACTCCTTCTCCGAATACCAGTGTGACTTCCAGTCGTGGATGACGCCGACGCGGAAGCCGCCCGGATGCACCTTCTGGCCCACTAGGAACGGACCTCCCTCTGCTCCACGGCGACGGTGATGTGACTGGTACGCTTGCGGATACGGTTGACCCTGCCCAAGGCACGGAACTGCCAACGCTTGAGGGTCGGACCCTCGTCCACCCGCGCCTCCTTGACGACGAGCTCGTCGGCGGAGAGGCCGTTGTTGTTCTCGGCGTTGGCGACCGCGCTGTCCAAGACCTTGGCGACGACCTTGGCCGCCCCACGGTTGGCGAAGAACAGCGTGTCGCGCGCATCGGGGACCGACTTGCCGCGGATCAGATCGACGACCTCGCGCGCCTTGCGCGGCGTGACGCGGACGTACTTTGCCTGTGCCCTGACTGCCATGAGATTCTTACCTTCTGGCCGAGCGGTCGGCCTTGACGTGACCGCGGAACGTCCGCGTGAGAGCGAACTCGCCGAGCTTGTGACCGACCATCGACTCGGTGATGAACACGGGCACGTGCTTGCGCCCATCGTGAACGGCGATCGTGTGGCCCACCATCTCGGGGAACACCGTCGAGGCCCGTGACCAGGTCTTGATCATCTTCTTCTGACCGGCGGCGTTCATCGCGACGATGCGCTGCATGAGGCGCTCGTCCACGAACGGTCCCTTCTTCGCTGACCTGCTCAAGAGGCGTTTCCTCCTGCCTTACCCGCGCTTGCCGCGCTTGCGGCCGCGGATGATGAACTTGTCCGACGCCTTGTGGTTGGCGCGCGTGCGATACCCGAGAGTCGGCACGCCCCACGGCGTGACCGGATGCCGACCGGCGGTGGTCTTGCCCTCGCCGCCGCCGTGCGGGTGGTCGACCGGGTTCATGGCTGTACCGCGGACGGTCGGCCGCACGCCGCGCCACCGGGTCCGCCCGGCCTTGCCGCCGTCGATGTTCGAGTGATCGGGGTTGCCGACCTCGCCGACGGTGGCGCGACAGGCGAGCCGGATGCGACGCAGCTCGCCCGAAGGAAGCCGGACGACCCCGTAGCCCTTCTCTTTCGCCTGGAGCTGCGCGCTCGCGCCCGCGCTGCGCACGAGCTGCGCGCCGCGACCGGGCTGCAGCTCGATGGCATGCACCGTCGTACCAGTTGGGATGTTCTCGAGCGGCAGGGCGTTCCCGGCCTTGATGTCGGCTCCCGGACCCGACTCGACCACGTCGCCGACCTTGAGGCCGAGCGGCGCGATGATGTACCGCTTCTCTCCGTCGGCATAGTGAAGCAGAGCGATACGCGCCGAGCGATTAGGGTCGTACTCGATGTGGGCGACCTTGGCGGGGACGCCGTCCTTGTCGCGTCGGAAGTCGATGATCCGGTAGCGCCGCTTGTGACCGCCGCCCTGGTGACGCGTGGTGATGCGACCGTACCCGTTGCGGCCGCCGTTGCGCTTGAGCGGCGCGATCAGCGAACGCTCGGGCGTGCTGCGGGTGACGTCCTCGAAGGTCTCGACCGTCATGAAGCGACGGCCGGGGGAAGTCGGCTTGAACTTCTTGACGCCCATTACCTGCCCTCGAAGAACTCGATCTTGTCGCCGGGCGCGAGTTGCACGACGGCCTTCTTCCACCCGGCCGTGCGACCCCGCGTCCAGCCCCGACGCTTGGGCTTCGGCCGGACGGTCGCGGTCGCCACGGCGACGACCTTGACGTCGAAGAGCTGTTCGACCGCCTGGGCGATCATCGTCTTGTGCGCCCGCGGGTCGACCTCGAACGTGTACCTGTTGTGGTCGATGTTCGCGTAGCTCTTCTCGGAGATGATGGGCCGGAGGATGATCTTCTCTGCTTCGACCATGTCTTACGCCTGGTTCAGGGCGTCGAACGCCTTCTCGGTAAGGACCAGCGACCGGGCGCGCAGTACCTGCTCGGTCGACAGCGCAGCCACCTCAGCCGTCTCGGCATAGAAGAGGTTGCGCACGGACTTCGTGATCACAGGCTCGTCGTGCGTGACGACGAGCACCGGCGCGGCGCAATCGATCGCGGCCAGCACCTCGCTGAGGCGCCGCGTGCTCGGCGTCTTCAGATCGAGCCCGGCGGCCACGAACACGTGACCGTTCTCGGCGCGATTGGAGAGCGCCATGGCGAGCGCCTTCTTCGCGACCTTGCGGTTCACCTTGATGTCGTAGCTGCGCGGCTTGGGGCCGAACACGGTGCCGCCACCCGTGCGCACCGGTGACTTGATGCTCCCGGCCCGCGCGCGTCCCGTGCCCTTCTGGCGGAACAGCTTCGCCGTCGAGCCGGAGATCTCGCCGCGCGTCTTGGTCGACGCCGTGCCGCGACGACGCGCCGCCTGCTCGGCACGTACGGCAAGGTGCATGACGGCGACGTCCGCGGGCACGGCAAAGCGCGCCGCCGGCAGTTCGCGGCTCTCGACTTCCGCGCCCTCGGCGGTGATCACGGTCGCCTTGCCCGGCGTTCCGCGACGCGGCTCGTGGACAGGGCGTTCGACCTTCGGCTTGGGCGGGCGCTCGGCCTTGGCGCGCGGCGCCGCCTGCTGAGGTTCTTCGGCCTTGCTCCTTGCGGCGCGCGAGCGGCGCAGACGTGACGGCCTCGCGGCCTCCGCCGGCGCCGCAGCCTCGACGCTCTCGGCGACAGCTTCGGCGCCCTTCGTCGCGGCGGTCTCGGCAGCCTTCTCGGCGGCCTTCGGCTTCGCGGCGGTCCGGCGGGGCTTGGACGTCGCCCCGGCGGCGCGCTTCGCCGGCTTCTCGGCCGCCGGCTTCTCAGCCTTGGGGGCCTTCCCAGACTTGTCGGCCTTCGCCGCAGCCGGCTTCGGCCTCGCCGCGCGGGGCTTGGCCGCCTTCACGGCCCTGGGCGCAGCCTCGTCCGCCCCGGGGCTCTCGGGCGCAGCCTCGTTCGCACCAGGCGTCGCCGGGGCGACTTCCTCGATCTTCTTGTTGCTCTCGTCGGCAGTCACGACTACCTACCCTTGACGACGACGACGGAGTTCTTGGCGCCGGGGACGGAGCCCTTGATGAGCAACAGGTTGTTCTCGACGTCGCGGCGCACGATGCGCAGCCCCTGCTGGGTCACGCGACCGGAGCCCATGTGGCCGCCCATGCGCACGCCCTTGAACACGCGGCTGGGGTATGCGCTGGCGCCGATGGAGCCCGGCTGACGGATGTTGTGCGAGCCGTGCGATTCGGGTCCCCGCCCGAAGTGATGGCGCCGCACGGTCCCCTGGAAGCCCTTGCCCTTCGACATCCCCATGACGCTCACCGCCTGGCCGTCCTCGAACATCTCGACGGTGACGGTGTCGCCGACTTTGAGCTCGCCCGGCTCGTCGAACTCGACGAGGTGGCGGAAGCCGTGCTTCAATCCGGCCTTCTTGAGGTGCCCGAGCTCGGCCTTGGTGATGTGCTTGTCGCGGCACTCCTCGTAGGCGAGCTGCACGGCCTCGTAGCCGTCCCTCTCGCGCGTGCGCACCTGCGTCACGGGACACGGACCGGCCTGGATGACCGTCACGGCGACGACGTTGCCGTCGTCGTCGAACAGTTGGGTCATCCCGACCTTCTTCCCGATGATGCCGACCATGCCTTCGCTCACAACTTGATCTCGATGTGGACGCCCGCGGGAAGGTCGAGACGCATGAGCTGGTCGACCGTCTTGGGCGTCGGCTGATGGATGTCGATGAGCCGCTTATGCGTGCGGATCTCGAAGTGCTCGCGCGAGTCCTTGTCTTTGAACGGGCTCTTGATGACGCAGTACACGTTCTTCTCGGTGGGCAGGGGCACGGGACCAGAGATGGTCGCGCCGCTGCGCTGCGCCGTCTCGACGATGGATCGAGCGCTGCGGTCGACCAGCTCGTGATCGTAGGACTTCAACCTTATGCGGATCTTCTGCTGAGCCACTCTCGCCCTCTCGCTCCCTGTTCACGTGGCCGGGCGTGTCGCTTGCGCCGACGGCGTCACGACACGCCCGCTCCGTCCCCGGATCGGCCTATTCGATGATCTCCGAGATCGCCCCGGCGCCCACCGTGCGGCCGCCTTCGCGGATGGCGAAGCGCAGGCCCTCCTCCATGGCGATCGGGGTGATGAGCTTGACTTCCATCTCGGTGTTGTCGCCCGGCATCACCATCTCGACGCCCTCGGGCAGTGTGATGACGCCCGTCACGTCGGTGGTGCGGAAGTAGAACTGCGGCCGGTAGCCGTTGAAGAACGGCGTATGGCGACCGCCCTCGTCCTTGGAGAGGACGTACACCTGGGCCTTGTAATGCGTGTGCGGCGTGATGCTGCCGGGCTTGGCGCAGACCATTCCGCGCTCGATCTCTTCGCGCTTCGTGCCGCGCAGCAGGATGCCGATGTTGTCGCCGGCGACGCCCTCGTCGAGGATCTTGCGGAACATCTCGACGCCGGTCACGACGGTCTTGATCGGCTTGTCGCGCATGCCGACGATCTCGACCTCCTCGCCGACGCGGATCTTGCCGCGCTCGACGCGACCGGTGGCGACGGTGCCGCGACCGGTGATGGTGAAGACGTCCTCGACCGGCATCAGGAACGGCTTGTCGATGTCGCGCTGAGGCTCAGGCAGATACGTGTCGAGGGCGTTCGTGAGCTCGAGGATGCTCTTGCACCACGGGCAGTCGTCTTTGCCACAGCCACACTCGAGCGCCTTCAGCGCCGAGCCCCTGATGACCGGCAGCTCGTCGCCGGGGAACTCGTACTCGGTCAGGAGCTCACGGACCTCCATCTCGACGAGCTCGAGCAGCTCGGGGTCGTCGACGAGGTCGATCTTGTTCATGTAGACGATGATGTTCGGTACGTTGACCTGGTGCGCCAGGAGCACGTGCTCGCGCGTCTGCGGCATGGGGCCGTCGTCGGCGCCCACGACGAGGATGGCGGCGTCCATCTGCGCCGCACCTGTGATCATGTTCTTGATGTAGTCCGCGTGGCCGGGGCAGTCGACATGTGCATAGTGGCGCTTCTCGGTCTCGTACTCGACGTGCGCCGTGGCGATGGTGATGCCGCGCTCGCGCTCTTCCGGAGCCTTGTCGATCTGGTCGAAGGCTGTGTACTGCGTGCTCCCGATGCCGCGGTTGTGAAGGACAAGCGTCATCGCAGCAGTGAGGGTGGTCTTGCCGTGGTCGACGTGGCCGATGGTGCCCACGTTCATGTGCGGCTTGCTGCGGTCGAACTTCTGCTTGGCCATGTCTGCTGCTCCTTTTCCGGAACCCGGAGACTGAAGTCACGCGAAAACGGTGCGGCTCCCGGCCGCACCGAGGACGCGAAGTATACCCCAGCCCTGCCGGCAGAGGCAAACGTCGTGTCCGCTCCCCATGCTACGTCCGTCCACCAGCCTCGTCCTCACGCGCCGCGCACCTTGGCGACGATCTCCTCGGCGACCTGGGCCGGGACTTCGGCATAGTGGTCGAACTGCATGGTGTAGGTGGCGCGTCCCTGGGTCATCGATCGCAGACCGGTGGCGTAACCGAACATCGTCGACAGCGGCACGGTCGCGCTGATGACCTGGGCGTTGCCGCGCGGCTCCATGCCGTCGATGCGGCCACGGCGCGCGTTGAGGTCGCCGATGACGTCGCCCATGAACTCGCCGGGGGTGACGACCTCCACCGCCATCATGGGCTCGAGGAGAATCGGCCGCGCCTTCTGCGCCGCCGCCTTGAAGGCCAACGACCCGGCGATCTTGAACGCCATGTCCGATGAGTCGACTTCGTGATAGCTGCCGTCTATGAGCGCGACCTTGAGGTCGACCATGGGGAACCCGGCGAGCACGCCCGTGTTCATGGCTTCCTGGATGCCCTCGTCGACGGCGGGGATGTACTCGCGCGGGATGGTACCGCCGACGATGCGGTTCTCGAACTCGTAACCCGCGCCAGGCTCGTTCGGCTCGAGGTCGATGACGACGTGGCCGTATTGGCCACGGCCACCGGTCTGGCGCACGAACCGCCCCTCGACCTTGTGCGCGCCACCGCGCACGGTCTCGCGGTAGGCCACCTGCGGGCGTCCGACGTTCGCGTCGACGCCGAACTCCCGCGTCAGGCGGTCGACGATGATCTCGAGATGCAGCTCACCCATCCCGGCGATGATGGTCTGCCCGGTCTCCTCGTCGGTGCGGACCTTGAACGTCGGGTCCTCCTCGGCAAGCTTCTGCAACGCGGTCGCGAGCTTCTCCTCGTCGGCTTTCGTCTTAGGCTCGATCGCCACCCAGATGACGGGCTCGGGGAACTCCATGGACTCGAGGATGACCGGATCGTTCTGGTCACACAGGGTGTCGCCCGTGGCGGTCGCCTTGAGGCCGACGGCAGCGGCGAGCTCGCCGGCGTAGACCTCGTCGCGGTCCTCGCGATGGTTGGCGTGCATCTGCAGGATCCTGCTGATGCGCTCGCGCTTGTGCCTCGTCGAGTTGAGCACGTACGACCCGGCCTTGAGGGTGCCGGAGTAGACACGGAAGTAGGTGAGCTTGCCGACGTACGGGTCGACGGCGACCTTGAACGCCAGGGCCGCGAACGGGGCGCGGTCGTCGGCCGGGCGCGTGACCTCGCGGCCGTCGGCGCGGTGGCCCACGACCGGGGGGACGTCGAGTGGCGAGGGCAGGTAGTCGACGATCGCGTCCATGAGCGGCTGCACGCCCTTGTTCCTGAAACTCGATCCGCAGAGGACCGGCGTGATGCTGACGTCGAGCGTGGCGCGACGGACGACCTCGCGCAGGCGCTCGGGAGCGACCTCGCCGCCCTCGAGGTACGCTTCGAGGAGCTGGTCATCGTGGTCGGCGACCGCCTCGACCAGTCTGAGGCGATACTCCTCAGCGACCTCGCGCACCTCGTCCGGGATGTCGACGACCTCCCAGTCAGTGCCGAGCTCGTCGACGTAGACGATGGCGTTCATCTCGATGAGGTCGACCACCCCGCGAAAGTCGCTCTCGCGACCGATCGGCACCTGGAGCGCGACCGGGTTCGCCCCCAGACGGTCGACCATCATCTCGATCCCGCGGAAGAAATCGGCCCCGATACGGTCCATCTTGTTGATGTAGGCGATGCGGGGGATGCGGTACTTGTCGGCCTGACGCCACACCGTCTCGGACTGCGGCTCGACGCCTCCGACAGAGCAGAACAGGGCGATCGCGCCATCGAGGACCCGCAGACTCCGTTCGACCTCCGCGGTGAAATCGACGTGACCCGGCGTATCGATGATGTTGATCTGCGTGTCGCGCCAGTAGACCGTCGTCGCGGCCGACGTGATGGTGATACCGCGTTCCTGCTCTTGCGCCATCCAGTCCATCACGGCCGCGCCTTCGTGGACCTCGCCGATCTTGTGCGTCTTTCCCGTGTAGTACAGGATGCGCTCAGTCGTCGTGGTCTTGCCGGCATCGATGTGTGCCATGATGCCGATGTTGCGCGTGTTCTCGAGAGCGTACTTACGCATCAGCCGTCTCTGCCCGTGCATGCGAAAGCCCCCCACCGACGAGCGTCAGTGAGGGGCTCGCGATGGATTACCAGCGATAGTGGGCGAAGGCCTTGTTGGCCTGCGCCATGCGGAAGATGTCGTCCTTCTTCTTGAAGGCGCCACCCTGCCCAGCGATGGCGTCGAGCATCTCGGCCGCGAGACGTTCGCTCATCGTCTTCTCGCGGCGCTGACGGGCGAAGCTGACGAGCCAGCGGATGGCGAGCGTGCGACCTCGCCGCCCCGGCACCTCGACAGGCACCTGGTACGTCGCGCCGCCCACACGGCGGCTGCGCACCTCGAGGTGCGGCGTGAGCGCCTGGATCGCGTCCTGGAGCACGTCGACGGGCTCGCGCCCGGTCTTCTCGCGCACGAGCTCGAGCGCGTCGTAGACGATCTGCTCGGCCGTCGACTTCTTGCCGTCCAGGAGGACCTTGTTGATGACCTGCGTCACGAGCTTGCTGTTGCAGACCGGGTCTGGGACGATCTCGCGACGCGTGACGGTTCCTCGGCGCGGCATCGCTTACCTCGTCCCCTTGCCCTTGGCGCCGTAGCGCGAGCGGGCCTTCTTGCGGTCGGCGACACCGGCCGCGTCGAGCGAGCCGCGGACGACCTTGTAGCGCACGCCCGGAAGGTCCCTCACGCGACCTCCGCGGACCAGCACGACCGAGTGCTCCTGCAGATTGTGGCCTACGCCTGGGATGTATGTGGTCACTTCCATCCCGTTGGACAGCCGCACACGCGCCACCTTGCGCAGGGCCGAGTTCGGCTTCTTCGGTGTCGTCGTGTAGACGCGCGTGCACACGCCGCGGCGCTGGGGAGAACCCTTGAGCGCCGGCGTCTTCGCCCGCTTGGCCTTGGTCTCGCGTCCCTTACGGACAAGTTGGCTGATGGTCGTCATCTACCCTCTCTGATCAGTCGCCCCGTGCAAACAGCAGTCGCGTAGTCTAGCGAACGGGGCCGGCGGCCGCAACACGATGCGGCCGCCGGCCCCCCTTCGCGTCAGTCGTCGAACGTCCAGTCGCGCTCGGCTTCGCCCGTCCACGCCGACTCGCCGCTCATGAAGCGGTCAGCCGCCTCGAGAGCTCGCGCCCGCTCCGCCGGGAAGATCTCGATGTCGCGATAGCGGCGCAGACCCGTCCCGGCCGGGATGAGCTTGCCGATGATCACGTTCTCCTTGAGACCCTGCAAGTAGTCGACCGTGCCCTCGATCGCGGCGTCGGTGAGGACCTTCGTCGTCTCCTGGAAGGAAGCCGCCGACAGGAAGCTCTCGGTCGCCAGCGAGGCCTTGGTGATGCCGAGGATCACATCCTCTGCTTCGGCCTCCTCGCCGCCCTCTTCGGCCACTCGCTGGTTCTCGGCCCTGAGCGTGTGACGATCGACGAGCTGGCCCGGCAGGAAGACGGTGTCGCCGGCGGTCACGACGCGCATCTTCTTCATCATCTGCCGGACGATCAGTTCGACGTGCTTGTCGTTGATCTCGACGCCCTGCGACCTGTAGACCTCCTGGACCTCGTTCACGAGGTAACGTTCGGTCGCCGTCGGACCGGCGTGACGGAGCAGGTCGGCCGGATACAGCGACCCGGGCGTGAGAGGGGCGCCCTCGTCGACCCAGTCGCCGTCCTCGACCAGCAGATGCCCGCGGTGGAGGCCCAGGTACTCCTTCGGCGCGCCCTCCTCGGGGTGGATCGTGACCTTGACGCCCCGTTCGGTGTCCTCGACCGCCACGCGGCCCGAGACTTCGGCGATGCGCGCCACGCCCTTCGGCTTGCGCGCCTCGAACAGCTCGACGACACGCGGCAGACCGTGGGTGATGTCGGCGCCGGCGATGCCGCCGGTGTGGAACGTCCGCATGGTGAGCTGTGTCCCCGGCTCGCCGATGGACTGCGCCGCGATATGCCCGACCGCGTCTCCGATCTCGGCCGCAGCGTTGTTGGCGAGCGAGTGCCCGTAGCACTTCTGGCAGACGCCGATCTCGGCCTCACACGTCAACACGCTGCGCACCGGCACCATCGGGTCGCTCTCGGCGCTACGCTGCAGGACGTCGAGGATGCCGTCACGCGCCTCAGGGTCGATGAGCGCGTCGCGGTCGTAGACGATCTCGCCGGTCGCCTCGTCGACGATCGGCGCGCCCAGATGACGGCCGAGCAGGTTCTCGTTCGGCTCGTGGGTCCAGACGGCCAGCGCCTCGGCGGCGCCCTTCCCTCCGTGCGTGACCTTGACCTTGGCGTTGGGCATCTCCGCGAAGACCTCACGGAGCAGGCCGAGCTGAGCCGGGCCGATCTTGGTGCCCTTGGAAAGCACGACACGGTCGCTGCGCGGCCGCTTCACGGACTCAGCCAGGGCGCAGCCCTTGAGTAAGGGGTTCTCCTCGCGGCGTCGTGACCATGGCGACATGGGCACCCACGCGGTCGTGCCGCAGTCCTCCTCGCTCACGGTCACATCCTGGCACACATCCACGAGCCGCCGCGTCAGGTACCCCGAGTCGGCAGTGCGAAGCGCGGTGTCGGCGAGACCCTTGCGGGCGCCGTGCGTCGAGACGAAGAACTCGAGCACCGACAGCCCTTCGATGAAGCTCGACTTCACGGGCTGCTCGACGATCTCGCCCTTCGGGTTGGCCATCTGGCCGCGCCAACCGGCGAGCTGGCGGATCTGCTTGATGTCGCCGCGAGCGCCGGACGTCGCCATCATGTAGATGGGGTTCAGCGGGTCGAAGTTGGCCTGGGTCGCGGCCGTGATCTGCACGTCGGCCTCGCGCCAGATCTCCTCGATCTTGCTGCGGCGCTCCTCCGGAGTGAGCAGACCGTCGTTGTACTGGCGCTGCACGGCATCGACCATCTCGTCGTGCCGGGCGAGGATCTCGGCTTTCTCGCGCTCGGGGATGACGATGTCGTTCTTCGACACCGTCACCGCGGCCCGCGTGGCGTACTCGAAGCCCACGTCCTTGAACACGTCGAGCATGCGCGCGACCTTGGTAGCCCCGTGCGTAGCGACGAGCTCGTTGATGAACGCCGAGAGACCCTTCTTCGTGATGGTCCGGTTGTGGAAGCGGTAGTCGTCCTCGCAGAAGTCGTCGCCCAGCACCTCGCGCAGGCCTTCTTCGACACGTTGGTTGAACAGCGCCCGGCCGACCGTGGTGACGATCCGCTCACCGTCGGCGAGCCGAAGTCGGATCGGCCGACGGGTGAACTCGGCGATGCCCGCAGCACGCTGCGACGGCACCTGACGCTGGTCGAGGATGCGCTGCTCGTAGGCGCGCGCGACCTCGTCGTAGCCGGAGAAGGCGGGCAGCGGCGCGTCGAAGTCTTCCGGCTTCGCGCCGCTCAGGTCGTCCTTGTCGTGGTATGTCAGGTAGTAGACGCCGATGACCATGTCCTGACTGGGCACGGCGATGGGCCTGCCGTGCGCCGGGGACAGGATGTTGTTCGTCGACAGCATGAGCGTGCGCGCCTCGGCCTGCGCCTCCCAACTGAGGGGAAGATGCACCGCCATCTGGTCGCCGTCGAAGTCGGCGTTGAACGCGGCGCAGACCAGCGGATGGATCTGGATGGCCTTGCCCTCGACCAGGAGCGGCTCGAACGCCTGGATGCCGAGGCGGTGAAGCGTCGGCGCCCGGTTGAGCATCACGGGATGCTCGTTGATGACCTCCTCGAGGATGTCCCAGACCTCGGGCACCATCGACTCGACCATCTTCTTCGCCGCCTTGATGTTCTGCACCATCTTGCGCGCCACAAGGCGGCTCATTATGAACGGCTTGAAGAGTTCGAGGGCCATCATCTTGGGGAGGCCGCACTGGTGCATCTTCAGGTGCGGCCCCGCGACGATCACGGAGCGGCCGGAGTAGTCGACACGCTTGCCGAGCAGGTTCTGCCGGAATCGGCCCTGCTTACCCTTGAGCATGTCGCTGAGCGACTTGAGGGCGCGGTTGCCGGGACCCGTGACGGCACGGCCGCGACGACCGTTGTCGAACAGGGCGTCGACGGCCTCCTGCAGCATGCGCTTCTCGTTGTTCACGATGATGTCGGGCGCCTGCAGGTCGAGCAGCCGCTTGAGGCGGTTGTTCCGGTTGATGACGCGCCGGTACAGATCGTTGAGGTCGCTGGTCGCGAACCGTCCGCCGTCAAGCTGGACCATGGGGCGGAGCTCCGGCGGGATGACCGGGATGACGTCGAGCACCATCCACTCGGGACGGTTGCCGCTGCGCAGGAACGCCGACACGACCTTGAGACGCTTCACGGCGCGTGCCTGACGCTGGCCTTTGGCGGTGTGGATGGTGTCACGCAGTCCGTCCGCCTCGGCCTCGAGATCGACGCGCTTGAGCAGTTCGCGCACCGCCTCGGCGCCGGTGCCGCCGGTGAAGTAGACACCGAGACTCTCCGGCTCGTACCCGGCCTCGCGGGCGAACATCCGCTCCATCTGCTGATAGAGGAGCTCGTCGCCGATCACGTCGCGGGCGTCGATGGTCTTGAACTGCTCCCATGCTCTGTCGACGTGCCCCTTGGCCTGCTCGACGGCCTTGCGACCACGGTCGATGTAGTCGTCGGCCAGCTTGTCCGTCTTGGCGCGCTGCAGCCGCAGCTCGTCGCTGCCCAATGCCGCCGCCCCGACGACGATGCGACGGTACGACTCATAGATGTCGAAATAGTTGAAGAAGCCGAACTCGTCCTCGGGCTCCGCGCCGGTGTGGAAGTCGTCGGCTCCACGGGCTCCGTCAAGCACCTCGACGACCTCGTCGTGCATGGCGCGGATGGCGCGCTCGCGGTCGTCCGCGTAGACGTCGTAGCGCGCCTTGAGCTCATCGACCTTCTCTTGCAGGTAGACGAGGTCGTTCTCGCGCCGCTCCTTGTCGACGGAGACGACCACGTACGAGCCGCCGAAGTAGAGCACCTTCTCGAGCTCCTTCGGGGCGATGTCGAGCAGGTAGCCCATGCGCGACGGCACGCCCTTGAAGAACCAGATATGGCTCACCGGCGCCGCGAGCTTGATGTGGCCCATGCGCTCGCGGCGCACCTTCGCGCGCGTGACCTCGACGCCACAGCGCTCGCAGATGATGCCCTTGTAGCGCACGCGCTTGTACTTGCCGCAGTAGCACTCCCAGTCCTTCGTCGGACCGAAGATGCGTTCGCAGAAGAGGCCGTCGCGTTCCGGCTTGAGCGTACGGTAGTTGATCGTCTCGGGTTTGGTGACCTCACCCTTCGACCACGCTTCGATCTGCTTCGGCGACGCGAGGCCGATGCGAATGGAGTCGAAGTTGTTGATGTCGATCACTGGTCGCTCCCCTCTTCCCGGGCGGGGTCAGTCGTCATCATGGCCAAGCTCCTCGGCCTCGATCTCACTCTCTTCGATGTCGGCCTCGAACTCGAGGGACACGTCGTCGGCGTCGCCAAGCGCATCAAGGTCGTCGAGGGGTGGCCCGCCGGGGAGCCCTTCATCCTTGTCCTCGGTCTCGGCGAACGGGTCGACCTCGTTCTCGTCGGCGATGCCCGCGACCATGACGTCGTGCAGCGCCGTCGCCTCGGCGGCGGGCTCCTCTTCTTCCTCCCCGGCGCGCTGCGACTGCCGCAGGCGCACGCCGGAAAGATCGATGCCGAGCTCCTCAGCGGCGCGGAGGAGCTCATCCTCCTCGTCGCGAACCTCGAGGACGGCGCCTTCCTCGCTCTGGACGGACATGTCGAGCGCGAGACTCTGGATCTCCTTCATCAGGACCTTGAACGACTCGGGGATGTTCGGCCGGGCGATGTTCTCGCCCTTGACGATGGCCTCGTACGCTTTCACGCGGCCGACCGTGTCGTCGGACTTTATGGTGAGCATCTCCTGGAGGACGTAGGCGGCGCCGTAAGCCTCGAGCGCCCACACCTCCATCTCGCCGAAGCGCTGGCCGCCGAACTGCGCCTTGCCGCCCAACGGCTGCTGAGTCACGAGCGAGTACGGCCCCGTGCTCCGGGCGTGGATCTTGTCGTCGACCAGGTGAAGCAGTTTGAGGATGTACATGTAGCCGATGGTGACCTTGTTGTCGAAGCGCTCACCGGTGCGGCCGTCGTACAGCCAGACTTTGCCCGAGCAACGACGCCCGGGCGGTTCCTTCTCGTTCACCTTGAACTGGACCGGGTTGTCCGGGTCGTCACGCGTCGACCGGATGAGGAGGTCGTCGATCTCCTCCGGCTTCGCACCGTCGAACACCGGAGAAGCGAGGCGAGCGGGCGTGTTGCTGCGCTCGCCGTTAGCCATATACCCGCGGGCCGCCGCCCATCCGAGATGCGTCTCGAGCACCTGGCCGATGTTCATGCGGCTCGGCACGCCCAGCGGGTTGAGGATGATGTCGACCGGCGTGCCGTCCTCGAGACACGGCATGTCCTCCTCGGGGACGATCTTCGAGATGACACCCTTGTTGCCGTGACGGCCGGCGAGCTTGTCTCCTTCGGCCACCTTGCGCTTCTTGGCGACGTACACGCGGACCAGCTCGTTGACGCTCGGCGGCAGCTCGTCGTTGTTCTCGCGACTGAAGATCTTCACGTCGATGACCTTGCCGCCCTCGCCGTGCGGCACCTTGAGGCTCGTGTCGCGCACCTCGCGCGCTTTCTCCTTGAAGATCGCGCGGATGAGCTTCTCTTCGGCGGTCAGTTCAGTCTCGCCCTTGGGCGTCACCTTGCCGACGAGCAGATCGCCGGAACCGACCTCCGCGCCGATACGCACGATGCCGCGCTCGTCGAGGTCCTTGAGCGACTCCTCCGAGCGGTTCGGGATGTCGCGCGTGATCTCCTCGTCGCCGAGCTTGGTCGTGCGCGCATCGACCTCGTACTCCTCGATATGGATGGAAGAGAGCACATCGTCCTTGACGATGCGCTCCGAAAGGACGATGGCGTCCTCGAAGTTGTAGCCCTCCCAGCTCATGAAGGCGACGAGCAGGTTCTTGCCGAGGGCGAGCTCGCCGTGGTCGGTCGATGAACCGTCGGCGAGGACCGCACCCTCGGCCACCTTGTCGCCGGTAACGACCAGTGGCTTCTGGTGGATGAGCGTGCCCTGGTTGGAGCGCGTGAACTTGACCATGTCGTAGGTTTCGACCTCGCCCTTGCCGCTGTCGACCTCGATGCGGTCGGCGTCGACGTACGACACCCGGCCACCCCGTCTCGCCAACACCACGTCACCGGTGTCGACGGCGGAGCGGAACTCCATCCCGGTGCCGACGTACGGCGCCTCGGTCGTCAGGAGCGGCACTGCCTGACGCTGCATGTTCGAGCCCATGAGGGCACGGTTGGCGTCGTCGTGCTCGAGGAACGGGATGAGCGCCGTGGCCACCGAGACGATCTGGCTCGGACTGACGTCCATGTAGTCGATCTCGCTCGGCGGCGCCTCGACGATCTCGGCGCCGGCACGGCGCCGCGCGAGGACGACGTCGTTGAGGAATCTGCCGGTCTTCGGATCGACCGGGGCGTTGGCCTGGGCGATCGTCACGTGGTGCTCTCTCTTGGTCTTCGGGTCGACGCGGACCTCCTCCTCCTGCGACGCATCGAGGTAGACGATCTCGTCGGTGACCCTGCCGTCGACGACCTTGCGGTACGGCGAGCGGACGAAGCCGAACTCGTCGACGGTCGCGAACGACGCAAGCGAGCCGATGAGCCCGATGTTCGGCCCTTCCGGCGTCTCGATCGGACACATGCGACCGTAATGCGTAGGGTGCACGTCGCGCACCTCGATTGGCGCGCGCTCACGTGTGAGGCCACCGGCGCCCAGCGCGTTCAGCCGGCGACGGTGCGTAAGGCCAGAGAGAGAGTTCGTCTGGTCCATGAACTGCGAGAGCTGCGAGGAGCCGAAGAACTCCTTGAGCGCCGCCACGACAGGCCGGATGTTGACGAGCGTCGCCGGCACGATGGTGTCGGGGTCCTCGGTCGTGAGGCGCTCGCGGATGACGCGCTCCATGCGCGCCAGACCGATGCGGAACGCATCCTGCACGAGCTCACCGACGGTGCGCAGGCGGCGGTTGCCGAAGTGCTCGTACTCGTCGATCTCGTGGGCGATCTCTTCGCGGTGCGTGGCGAGGAGAGTGAGCGCCTCGGCGGCGTAGTCCTTGGCGTCGTCTGCGACACCCAGTTTGGGCGGCAGCGAAACGAGCCGTCGGATGAGCTCGATGATGTCCTCATTGACGAGGACGCGAGTGTCAGGGTGCGGCAGTCTGTCGGCGGGGACGTGCCCGTGCAGGCGCACGTTCAGCTTGTGTCGCCCGACGCGCGACAGGTCGTAGCGCTTGGGGTCGAAGAACAGGCCCTTGAGCATGGAGGTCGCGCCGTCCAGCGTCGGCGGCTCGCCCGGCCGCTGCTTGCGGAAGAGCTCGATGAGCGCCTCTTCCTGCGAGCCGGTCGGGTCGCGCTCGATGGTGTTGCGGATGTACACGGAGTCGTCGAACAGCGCAAGCAGCTCGTCGTTGCTGCCGTACCCCATGGCGCGCAGCAGCACCGTCACCGGGAACTTGCGCTTGCGGTCGATGCGGACGTTGACGGCGCCCTTCTTGTCGATCTCGAGCTCGAGCCACGAGCCGCGCTGGGGCATCAGGTTGGCGACGAGGACCTGCTTCTCGCGCTCCGCCTGCTTGGGCTCCATGATGTAGGCGCCAGGTGAACGGACGAGCTGGGTGACGACGACGCGCTCGGTCCCGTGGATGATGAACGTCCCGCGCTCGGTCATCATGGGGAAGTCGCCCATGAAGACCGACTGCTCGCGGATCTCGCCCGTCTCCTCGTTGATGAACGCCACCTTCATCGACAGCGGCGCCGAGTACGTCATGTCCTTGTTGCGGCACTCGGCGATCGACTTGGTCGGCTCCCCGAAGGAGTAGTCGCCGAACTGGACGAGGAGGCGTTCCGAGTAGTCCTTGATGGGATTGATGTCGGCGATCGTCTCGCGCAGCCCGTCGCGCAGGAACCACTCCCACGACGCCCTTTGGATGTCGATGAGATGCGGCAGCTCCAGGGGCTGGTCCAGCTTGGCGAAGGACGTGCGCAAGCGAAGCGGCTTGGGCTCGTTCAAGCGAGGCTCCTCAAGTCGTGGGAACAAGGGGGACGAAGAAGCTCACCAGACCAGGTGACTGGTATGGCCGCAGGTGATGCACGAAAACGTAGAATACTCTCTTTGCGGCGTCGACGCAAGAGGCATCTGGCTCGCGCGTCACCTCCCCTCCCTCTCTCTTACGCGCGCGAGAGCCCAAGCGACACAAACGGCGGCGCGTCTCGCGGAAGTGGAACGGCGAGGGGCCGAGGCGCCTGACGGCGCCTCGGCCCCTCGAACAGCTCACGCGAGCCGTCTGGACGCCGCTACTCGGTTTCCCCGACGGCACCTTCGACTGCCGCACCCGCTTCAGTTGTGAGCCTACAGCTTGCTGGACAGTGGATAGGGCAAGCCACTGCCATGGGCAGTGGAACCCCCATAGTCGGTCCACCGGGTGTGGACGGCACCGATGTTGCTGTACGAAACCTTGACGCACCCGAACGATAAGTAGGCGGATGGTACGTCCCAGCGTTCCTCCTCTCTGGTCCCCTGGTCATTCAAGGGCGTGTCCTCTCTGCGGATGAAGAGGCCCGAGCGAAGGCAGCAGTGTTGGGAGTCCCACTTGTCGGAGAGCCGCCAGACCCTACCATTGATAGTGCCGTCGAAGTGGTTCCGATGCCCCGTGATGGAGTACCAGCCGCTGGGCAAGTAGCCGTTGGTATCGTCGTTGTAGTAGCTGCCGGAGCCCCCCGCCATGAGGCTGAGTACACCGGGGGGAAGTCGTCTTTGGTCCACTTCCAGGTCAAGGTCCCGTTGCCAAGGGTCCCGTTTCGCGCGTAGTCGAACCAGCCGATGTACGCCGCCTCGGCCCTGGCTGACGACAATAGCCCGATCAGTCCTACCAGAACGAATGAGGAGACAAGCTTGACGCACATCGCGAAGAAGCCATGTGCTGGCATCATCTACCCCCTACCGCGGCCGACTGGGATTGGACACGAGGCAGACCAAGGCTCGTGCCCCCGGAGAGATCCAACGGCTGCACTCGCCGCCGGCAAGGTCGTAGGTCAGCACCGCGGTATGATCCTGCGTGTCTACGTCGGGGCCTTCCCATGTCACCGCGAAGACCTGGTTCCCGCTGCCGCTCAGCTCGACATCTGCGACGCTGCTCAGGTCCGCCTGCGGGTAGCTGAAGGTGACGACCTTCTCAAGCGCCAGCTCATCACCCTTCGCCGAGAGCAGCGCGAGGCCGCCGACATTGAGGCTCACGACGACCCTGTCGCCCTCCCACGAGCCGTCCGTGATGGCGATGCCCGGATCGAGCTCGCCGGTTGAGGGATCGTGCAGCCCATCGAGAGTCAGAGAACTCACGTGCTTGCCGCCCTGCCATTCGACCAGATGCAGGACGAGCGGATCGGGTGTCCCGGCGCCGCCCGTCCACGTGAGGATGCGCGACCCGTCGGAGCTGGTACAGATGAACTGCTCGCCGTGTGGGAGAACCGGCCTCACCTTGCCGGGCCCATCCAGCACGAGGAGTTCGGGCTCGCCCCCGACCGGCTCACGATGCACGAACAGGGAGCCGCGAGCCCACTGCAGCACCGTGTAGCGGTCCTCCTTCGTCGTCCACACCTGTGGCGGCCCGTCGAGCCCCTTGCGCACCACGATTCGCTGCAGGTAGGGCATGTCGTAGCGGTAGTCCGGTTCGACCCCTTCGGCATAGGCGAACATGCCGTCGGCCCGCAAGGCGAACGAACGTGCGCCTGAGACGAGCACAGAGTCCTCGCCCGTGGCAAGGTCGAGTGCGCGGATCGTCGGCGTGAAGAGGGGAGTGCCCTCCGCTACCACCGGATCACCGGGCGCCTCCGTGGGAAACTCCCTCAGATGCCGCCAAAAGTGGTAGACCAGCTTCTGACCATCGGTGGTGAGCATGGTGGCCCGCGAGCCGAAAGGGTCCAGGGTCATCCCCGGTTTGCCCCTTGGACCCAGCTGGACGGGTGTCCCACCTTGAGCGCCAATGAGCTTGCCGCTGACTTCGGGGGTCACGGTCTGGGTACCGAGTGGGACGGCGATGACGGCGAGTTCGGGGTCCAAACCAGGTGAGATCGGAAGAGCACACGTCTGAACTCCAGTCACACCTCTGTATCTC
>ENA-UPSM01002432-UPSM01002432.1-activated-sludge-metagenome-genome-assembly--contig:-NODE-2432-length-22656-cov-5.651830_pt1 | contig 22656 bp, 17 predicted proteins | sample MGYA00238181_ERZ773283 | MGnify/ENA primary metagenome ERZ773283 (study PRJEB29023, sample SAMN05720199) | activated sludge metagenome | isolation source: Anaerobic digester | place: Japan...
TACGAATACAACAGGAATTTTCAATAATTTAATTGTAGGTCAATATCAAATCGACGTTTTGAATACGGTTACTGGATGTAGTTTATCAGCAATTCACTTTGTAAACAATCCAAACACCTTCGAGTTAAAAGCAGTAAAAACAAACGATGTAGTTTGTTATGCATCGAATGAAGGAGCGGTTGAATTGACAATAGTAGATAATCAACTGACACCAACAAACGATGCCGGCGCTTTCGATTATGTGATTACGGGTGCTACTTTGGCAACACCAATAAATGGAACCGCTACAACTGCTGGACCTTGGGCAATTTCAGGTCTGACTGCAGGTTTGTATAATGTTACCGCTACATTACAAAACAGTCCTTTTTGTTCTGTTACCACTAGTTTTACAATCGATCAACCATCGGCGGCTTTGGTAATTAGTGAAACTCATACTGAAATCACTTGTGTTCCAGGCAATAATGGAAGTATTTCAGTATCAGCAACAGGAGGATGGCCAGGCGGGTATCAATATGAATTAGTTGGACCAGTAAATATAGCCTATGGTTCTCAAACCTATTTCACGAATTTAACAACAGGTTCTTATACAGTTAATGTAAAAGATCAAGGCGGATGCGTGAAATCTGTTCTAGTAAATTTAGCAGTTCCAACACCAATTGCAGTTACAGCTGCTGCAAGTCCTTTAATTATTTCATGTTTTGGAGACAAAACGGGAACTATTACTGCTACATCGGTAACTGGAGGTCAAGGAAGTAATTGTTTATATACCTTGAATTATTTGTCAGTGACACCAACTATTTCAAATGGACCTCAAGTTTCAAATGTATTCACCGGTTTAGGAGCTGGAACTTATAGTGTTACAGTAACAGACACTTGGGGTTGTAGCGGAACTACTTCTGGAATAATTACAATCGATGAACCCAAATTAGTTCAGGCAAGTCTAGTAAAATCAACTTCACAAACCTGTACAGTACTTTCAACATTGATACTTACTGCCAAAGGAGGTATAGCACCTTATACTTATAGTTCGGATAATGTAACATTTAGTTCCTCAGTGTTTTATAGTTCAGTTACGGTTTCGGCGCCAGTTGGAACAAATCGTTATTATGTGAAAGATTCCAATGGTTGTAAAAGTGTGGTTTCTAATGATGTTGAGGTGGAACCCTTGCCAGCTTTGACCGTTCAAACAGATTATTTTACGTCAACTATTAATTGTAATGGAGAAACCACGGGAGTTATTGTAGCTAAAGCAACTGGAGGTTTAGGTAATTATGTATATTATTTGCAAGACGGATTAGGATATGATGTTATTGGGGCGGTACAAGCCACACCGGGTAATTTCACTCAATTGAAAGCAGGAACTTATATGGTATATGTTGAAAGTGGCGATTGTTCAGCAACTTCAATACCTGTTACCATTACACAACCAATTACTGCATTATCTGCCATAGCCGTTCCTACAAATGCCACTTGTAATGGCTTGAATAACGGAAAAATTGTGGTTACCGCTTCTGGAGGAACAGGTAAAATCAAATACGCTATTTCGCCCGATTTGAACCAGTTTTTTGATACAGGTGTTTTTGATAATTTAGTACCAGGAAGCTATGATATTATTACACAAGACCAAAACGGATGTTATGTATATGAAACAGGAATTGTCATTGCAGAGCCAACACCATTAAGTTCAGATGTAATTACGGGAACTCTAATGCCTGAAGTCTGTTTTGGTGACAAAGATGGTGCTTTTAGCATTACTGTTGGTGGTGGGACTGCTCCCTACAGCGTTCGTATAGATGGAGGAACTTTCACGACTGGCACGCTAACCCAAACCGATTTTGATTTTACAGGATTATCAGGAGGAATACATACGGTGTACATTCGTGATGCCAATTTCTGTTCCTATGAATTTGATGTTCCATTACCAGAATCAGTAAAATTAAATCCACAAACGATTGTTGATTATAGTTGTAGTAATAATGCACCTACTTTAACAGTTACAGTAAGGATTGATGCCAGTATTACAAATCCTGCCGATGTCGATTATGCTTTAGACGGATTGCCACCTTATCAAGCTAGTAATGTCTTTACCAATGTGTCTCCAGGAATTCATCATATTACAGCTAGACATACGAATGGTTGCGAAAAAGACACACCCGATTTCACGATTGTACAAATTCTGCCATTAACATTAACTTTGACAGACGGAGGACTGAACGAAATTGTGGCAACAGCAACAGGCGGAGCAGGCGGATATCAATACACGTTAAATGGTGACTCAATGGGCAGTCAAAATAAATTTATTTATTACAAATCGGGTGACTATACGGTTACGGTTACTGATGCCAATGGTTGTGTGGCATCGGCTACTAGATATTTTGAATTCGTTGATATTAAAATTCCTAACGTGTTCACACCAAATGGTGACGGCGACAATGACGGATGGACACCAACAAATACGATGAATTATCCAGATTTGATATTCTATGTTTTTGATCGTTACGGACGCAAAGTGGGTACCTACAGAGAAGGACAATTCTGGGATGGTAAATACAATGGTAATGAGTTACCAACAGGCGATTACTGGTACATTATTAAATTGCGAAATGAAAAAGATGCCCGTGAATTTGTTGGACATTTCACCTTGTATAGATAATAGTAAAGACGGAAAACAATGCTTCCAATTAAAAGATTTCAAATGAAAAAAATAGCACAACTATCCTTTTTATTCTTGACCCTAACTTCGAGTTATAGTCAAGAGCTGAATATACCCGTTTTTACGCAATATCTAGCCGATAATCCTTTCGTTATTTCGCCTACCTATGCTGGAATTGGTGATAATTTAAGGATAAGAGCCAATGGATTAACTCAATGGGTCGGAATACAAGACGCACCAGACAATCAATCCGTGTATGCCGATTTTAGAATTGCAAATCAATCCGGAGTTGGAGCTTCGTTTTACAATGACAAAAATGGATATACCAATCAGGCTGGAGCTAAATTCACTTTTGCACACCATATCATATTGGATTATTATTCTAAGCAGTATTTGTCTTTTGGAATGTCTTTTAACATCAATACTTTTAATATTGATATCGCAAAATTAAGCCCTACTGATCCTGATTACGGCATTACAAACGACAGGAGAACTACAAACAACAACTTCGATGTTGGCTTTTTATATCGTTGGGATCAATTTTACCTAAGCGTAAATGGAGCTAATATTTTAGGTAAAAACATCGACCAGTTTTCAGGATATAAAATAGAACCTAATTTGCTTTTAAATTATCAAGTTTATACCGGATATGTTATCAAAACTGCGAACTACTCCGAAATTGAACCTTCGGCATTTTTTCAATACTTTGCTAGTGATGGCCGTTCGAGTACCGATTTGAATTTTAAATATCGAAAATACAACAACAGAGACGAATATTATTGGATAGGAGCATCCTATCGGTTTCTTAACGATCAGGTCTTAAAACCCTTGAATTTAGGCCCAATGTTTGGGTTCAAGAAGTCGGTCTTTTATTTTGGATATTCCTATCAAATGACTTTTAATGAAATGGCTTCCTTTAATTCAGGAACACATATGATTACAATTGGTTTGGATTTCCTTCAAGGAATTAGCGACTGTCCTTGTACTCAATCTGTAGATCATCATGGTTGGGGGTATTAAAAGAGGGATGGAGAGATAAATACAATCGCTCAGATATACAATAATTTCCCCGCTCTCGCATGAATCCTTTCGTGTGGCAATAATTACAATTTATAAATCCGCTCCATTTCTAACCATTTTTCGCCCTCTTTAGCTCCTGGAAGTGGCTGCTGAAATTGCCACATCAATTGTTCCCATTCCTGAACTTTAGGGTTGGCGGCATCCATTTCTTGTTTGCGTTCGGGAGTATAGGTTTCATTGACTTCCATAATCATAAACAAGCGGTTAGCGAAGAGATAGATTTCCATATCAATAATACCTGAATCTTTGATGCTTTTAGTGATTTCAGGCCAAGCATTGTCTTTTGAATGATAGTTTTTATACTTTTCTATCAATTCTGGATTGTCTATTAAATCGCAGGCGTAACATATTTTTTTTGAAACCATAATTTTAAAATTAAATAATTTCTAATGCATTAGCATAAGAAGCTTCCGGTTTTTGATTTGGGAAATAGACTTCAAGAGCGTCTGAATGCTGTTTGAATTTCAGTTTCTCGCCTGTACTCACTAATTGAATCTGTTTTATTTTCTCTGTATAATGTGGAGATGATTTTCCTAAACTTTTAATAATTGCAGTGCCGTTTTCTGGCCAAGCCATTACAGTGGCATAAAGCTTTTTGTCCTTTTGCGCAAAACGAATGTCTTCTGAAGTATAGGGTTTTCCTTTTCCTTCATTGAAACCTTGGGCGGTTAATGCTCCAGCACTTTCTTGTTGAGGGCCATCGCCAAATATTTTCCAAGGTCGGGTTCCATAAATACTTTTGCTGTTTAGTTTCATCCAAACACCGATTTCTTTTACGATTTCTCGTTCCAATTCGTCGATGCTTCCGTCTCCTCGAACCGGAATATTGAGCATCAAATTTCCGTTTTTGCTCACCACATCAATTAAAGTATGAATCACTGTTTTGGCCGATTTGTAGCGTTTATTATTGTAAATGCCTCTGTCGTAATGCCAGTTTCCAATACAGGTATCGGTTTGCCAAGGCAAGGGTTCGATGCTGTTGCTTTGTCCTTTTTCGATGTCCCAAACTATCGCCTTGCGTTGTTGCTCATTAAGAATTTTTCCAGTAACAACTGTTTGAACGGTCTTATTTTTTTCAAGACTTTTATTGTACAAATGTGCCGTTATGCGCAAACCTGCATCGCTAACAGGCCAGAGCGGCAAGGCAGTATCATCAAAATAAATCATATCGGGATTGTATTTGTCAATCAAATCGATGGTTCTATCGTGAAAATTTTCGCAATAGGCAGTCGATGGTATTGAAGATCCTTCTGCCCAGTCCCATTGTTTGTGAATGGATCCTCTGTCTGAAGAAACCGCACTTAACGGATGATTTTGAGCATACAATTCTTGTGGGTCTAAACCCTCCCACCAAGTTCCTTTTCCGTCGGCTTTGGTCAGTTTTCCATCATAAGGCACTCCAGCCAAAGCACCTTCTTTGTCTGAGCCTTGTGCACTTTCATACCAAGTCCAAGCGTGAGCAGCGTGAATACTAACTGCAAAAGGCAATCCTGCTTTTCGAGCCGCTTTTTCCCAACCGCCAATAATGTCTTTATTAGGGCCTATTTTGGTCGAATTCCAATGCGGTTGAAACTTGCTATCATACAAATCTAAATTATCGTGATGATTGGCCATTGCCATAAAATATTTGGCTCCCGAATCTTTATATAAATTGACTAATTCCTCTGGGTTCCATTTGTCGGCTTTCCAGACATTGATCACATCTTTAAATCCAAATTTCGATGGATGCCCGTATTTTTCTAAATGAAATTTGTATTGACGTGAACCTTCTTGATACATTCCACGAGCATACCAATCGCCAGCTTCTGGTTCGCATTGCGGTCCCCAATGTGCCCACATTCCAAATTTAGCATCCCTGAACCAAGTAGGTGTTTGGTATTTTGCCAAGGAATCCCAAGTGGGTTCAAACGTGCCTTTGAAAGCAGGAGTTTCAAGAATTTTGGATTGTCCTAATAAAGGAGATAGGTAAAGTCCAGCTAATGCTGAAACACCTAATTTTAATGCGCTACGTCTATTCATTTTCTTAATTTTAACAGATTAATGAGCCGTTAATTCGTAATAAGAACTGCCCCATTACAAGGAATTATTAGCTCTATTTCTTGATTTTTTTTCTGAATCAAATCGCTTACCGAACCATTCAAAAGAGTGTCATCGCTGTATTTTTTTAGTTTGTCACCCATCGGAATCATCCCTAATTTTATTTTGGTTTTAATGGTTTCTTTTTGAGCATTTATTCCTGCTATGTACCATTTGTTTCCATTACGTCTCGCTATGATGGCGTATTTACCAGGATAACCATCAATAAAACGAACTTCATCCCAAGTAGTTGGTACTTCTTTCATAAAATCGATTGCCCATTTTGGAGCATCGGTCAAATTATTGGGAGCCAATGCAAAATGCTGTACGCCACTTTGAAACAAAACTGCTGTAGCCAAAGCATATACATCCGAAGTCATTCTTTTGGAACCTTTGTTGGGAATATTTTTGTCGTTGTAGAATTTATTCAGCGCACTTCCTCCAAAATCCATACTTCCTACAGTATTGCGAATAAAACAATGCAATGTGGCACTAAAGGCTTCGGTGTCGCAGCTTTTTTGTGTAAAAAACAAATTTTCGCTCGCCAAAACTGCTTCGCTGGAAACATAATTGGGATACATTCTTTCCCAACCACGAGGCAAGGTCGTACCGTGAAAAATGACCATAATTCCATAATCGTTGGCATCGAATAAAATGTCTTCATACAACTTCATCGTTTCTTGTTTGTCGCCACCGAAAAAATCGACTTTGATTCCTTTGATTCCGATTTTTTTCATCCAAGCCATTTCTTTGCGTCTGGCAATACTGTTGTTCATAATGCCTCTTGGAGTTTGTGGCGCATCGTTCCAGCTTCCGTTAGAATTATACCATAAATACAAACCAACACCTTTGTTGGCGGCATATTTTGCTAATGTTTCGGTTTTTTCACGCCCTAGTTGAGTGTCCCAAAGCGCATCAACCAAAAGTGTTTTGTAACCCAAATCAGCACTAAAATCAACGTATCTGATTTGTTCGTTATAGTTCATGCTTTTGTCCATACCAATAATCCAGCTCCAAGTACCTTTGGTGTATTCGTATTTTTGCGAAGCCTCGTAACGAGGTTTAACCAAGTCAAACGGAACCGTAGTTTCGACAATTGGAGCCAAAGTTTCGCCCACAGTAATAGTACGCCAAGGAGTTTCGCTAGGCAAAGCGATTCCGGGAGTGGCTGAACCGATTCCGTTGTTTTCGCCTTCCATTGGAAAACCGATAGTGTATAAACCATTTTCACGCCCTATTAATCTGCTGGCGCAATACTGGCTATCAATGCCTGTTTCCGAAATTAAAATCCAACCTTTGCTGTCTTTCAATTTAAAAAGACAAGGAAAAGTATAACCGTTACCAATGCCGTTTTCGCCCATTGGTGCATCAACTGTATAAGGAATTTCATAACTAGGCATTGTTCTGGCATAACCTACCATTGCATTACTTTGAGCTGAAAGAAAAGTGGTAGTTTCTGCAGGTAATACAAATCCTGAAGCTTCTTCTTTGACCACAGCCGAAAGGGCTTTGTTTTGCGGATGAACCTTGTATTTAAAAGCTACATCATTATTGCTTACTCTAAAAATAATGTCTATGGCAGGTTTATTTTCTTTGGTGAAAGAAAAAGAAGTTTCATTGGCTATATAATGCACTTTGCTTTGTTTGATGTTAGGCAATTCATAGCTTTCATCAATTTTAGTTGGAATAATTTTAGTACTTAATTCTAATCCGTTACTAAAATCGCCCACATTTGTTTTTAATCCAAGTGGCGATTGTTCTAAAACTACTTTTTCGTTATAGAAAACCGTATAAGTTGGTTTTCCATTCAATACCGATATTTGTACTTTGAGTTTATTATCGGGACTATTTATTATTTGTTGCGCATTGCTTTTGAGAGCACAAAGCAGCAAAAATAAAAATATTGATTTTAGACTAATTTGTTTTTGAATTTTGTAAAACATCGGTTTCATATTTTAATTGTATTAAGAATTTTAAAAATCAAAAATACTATTATTAGGCTTTAAAATTTACAAATTCGTATTTTTACAAATCAAATTCGTTGAATTAAAAAAACAAATGTAAATCAGTTACAGGGCTAATTTTTTATTCAAAACCGATTTTTTATTATTCAAAACCGACTTTTACTTAAAAATAACAGAATGTTAAATGCTATTTTCAAACACTCCTTTTCCTTATTACATATCGATTATGTGAAACTCAATCAGAATTGGAATTATAACAATGTTATCAGTCCATATTATAGGTTGTATTATATTGATGAAGGAATGGGCACTGTTTCTGACAACTCAAATCGTTTGATATTAGAACCTGGTTATCTGTATCTAATTCCAAGTTTTACCTTGTGCAATTTGAATTGTGAAGCCTATTTGAGCCAGTATTTTATTCAATTTTTTGAAGAATCTCCCGATGGTATTTCTTTGTTTACTAACAACAGGTTGGTGATGAAGTTAGCCACTACAGCAATTGACATCATCCTTATTAAAAGATTGCTGGAGACTAATCCAGGAAGAGGAATTAATCGGTCAGATAATCCAAAAGTCTATGAAAAAGAGGCTTATTATAAGGAATATAGGTTGCTGAATGAGGCAATGAAAACACATAGAAAGTTTGAAAACCAAGGGATTTTATTGCAGCTCATTTCCCGGTTTTTGAGTTCTAATGGTTTTAAATCTAGTGCTTCACAATCGGTGCCTTCCAAAATTTTAGACACAATGAGTTATGTACAACTTCATTTGGGCGAAAATCTCACGGTAACAAAACTGGCTCAAAGAGTGAATCAGAATCAGGATTATTTTTCAAAACAATTTCTACTGCATACTGGGCAAAGACCTTTGAATTACATTCACGAAAAGAAAATCGAAAGAGCGCAATATCTTATTGCAACAACCAATAAGAGTTTTTTAGAAATTGCTTTAGATACAGGTTTTTCTAATTTGCCTCATTTTTCAAAAATATTCAAGCAAATTGTTAGCTTAACTCCAAGAGAATACCGTCAACAGAACAGCCATTTGAAATAATGATTTTTTTGTCGTCAGTAATATTTTGCTGTGGACAAAAATGGAATGTCAAATTTTTTTTTCAGGTTTATGAGAAATGTTTAGGCCTCATTATTGATAATCAATTAATTATTACTTTTTATGGTTGATTTAATTTTTCCAATAAAGCAATTTCAGAGTCTAGAGTAATCAAACCTCGTCTTGGTCGGTCTAAATCTAAAGTAATAAAAATCACGATACAGATAAGAAAAGTAAAACCAGTTACGAATTTGATATTTATTTTTTTCTCTAAACCTGAATTATATCCAATAAAAAAGGAAATTATTATCGAAAAAGCAAATAGTAAATAGACGATAGTTTCGGGAACTCTTGAATTCAAAACCATATTCGATTTGGAAGCACTATCAAACATATCATTAAGCGCAGGCACCATCATATTCGATTGAATAAAATAGTCTTTGTTTTTTGCATAGAAAGTGGCTCGGTTCCATAATTTTTCACTTGCTACTGCCGATTGTTTTAATGAAGCATTCAATTTTTCTTCATCATTTTCTAAAAGATAATATGCTTTTCGTGATTTTAAATACTCTTTAAAGTCTTTTTTGAATTCATTTTTTAAACTATCAGGATAAATATTAGCTCTCAAAACTGCTGTTCCAATACAATTAGCTTCATCAATTAAATTGTTTTTTCTATTCTCATAACGAGAACCAGCCATTGCAAATGTAAACCCCAAAATTAAAGCCAACAACCCTAATAAGGATGAAGAAATTTCGGAGTTTTTTTTATCGACTTTTGCTTTTTTAAAGCCTATTTTGTATCCAATCCAAATAGCCGTCAACATTGTAATAAACAAAAAAATCACAACATATAGAGCATCTAAATCATTTAAAAGAGTATGTATCATTATAGATTTTTTTACGAAGTTAAAACTAATGTTTTTTTAAAATGAGATTCAATAAATGTATGGATTTTTTGAAAGGCAATCAAAAATGGAATAAATTTAAATTTTTACAACGTTTTCGCTAATATGTCCTTCTAATTTTTAAACTATTCTTATTTTTAAGTTCTTGAAATGTTATACATTTGTTTTTCTTTCAAAATAAATAATAAATAATAAAAATAATATCTGATGAAAACTATTAACGATTTCGATTTCAAAAACAAAAAAGCCATAATCCGTGTTGATTTTAACGTTCCTTTGGACGAAAATTTTAATGTAACCGATGCTACTCGTATTGAAGCTGCAAAGCCAACTATTGACAAAATTATTGCCGATGGTGGAAGTGTGATTTTGATGTCTCACTTAGGAAGACCAAAAGGAGTAGATAGAAAATATTCATTGGGGCATATCATCAAAAAAGCTTCTGAAATTTTGGGTCAAGTAGTTTATTTTGCACCAGATTGTATAGGAAGCGAAGCTGAGAAAGCGGTAAGTAATTTACAACCAGGACAAATTTTATTGTTAGAAAACCTTCGTTTTTACAAAGAAGAAGAAGCTGGAGATGTTGAATTTGCAAAAGAATTGGCTTCATTTGGAGATGTTTATGTAAACGATGCCTTCGGAACAGCACACAGAGCGCACGCTTCGACAACTATAATTGCACAGTTTTTTCCAGAAGCTAAATGTTTCGGATTATTGTTAGCAAGAGAAATCGAAAGTTTAAACAAAGTTTTAAAAGATTCTGTAAAACCCGTTACAGCAGTTCTTGGTGGTTCAAAAGTATCGTCGAAAATCACCGTTATCGAAAACATTTTGGACAAAGTAGATCATATGATTATTGGCGGAGGGATGACTTTTACTTTCATTAAAGCTTTGGGAGGAAAAGTAGGTAATTCTATTTGTGAAGACGACAAACAAGAATTAGCCTTAGAAATTTTGAGATTGGCCAAAGAAAAAGGAGTTCAAATTCACATTCCTGTGGATGTTGTTGCAGCCGATGATTTTTCGAATACTGCCAACACACAAGTTGTTGATGTTCGTGAAATTCCTGATGGATGGGAAGGATTGGATGCTGGTCCAAAATCATTGGAAAACTTCAAAAAAGTAATTCTAGAATCAAAAACAATTCTTTGGAATGGTCCTTTGGGAGTTTTTGAAATGGAAAGTTTTGCTAAAGGAACCATTGCACTTGGCGACTATATTGCTGAGTCAACTGCAAACGGAGCTTTCTCACTTGTAGGTGGTGGAGATTCAGTTGCAGCCGTGAAACAATTTGGATTTGAAGACAAAGTAAGTTATGTTTCTACAGGCGGAGGAGCCATGTTAGAGATGTTAGAAGGTAGGATTTTACCTGGAATCGCAGCTATTTTGAACTAAAAACTGCGTTTTTAACAATATTTAGTGAAAATTACAGTTACAACATATTAAATTTGCAACAAACAGTTTTTATAATTGTTTGTTGCATAATATGTTGATTATAAAATTATGAAGATAAAAAATATAGCCCCAATACTTTTTTTGTTTTTTTCAATTCAAACGTTTTCGCAAAAGTATGTTGAAAATAAAGGTGTTACAAAAACAGAAACTCAAAACTACTACTTAGATTCCATCAAGAAAACTTTTGTAAAAGATAATCTCGCTTCCTGCGTTGACAGTCTGTGGTTGAAGGAATTAACCAGTCTCGATTTATTCAATGATATTTCTGACGATATAAAAAATATCAATATCGACGAAAAGGTGGATTATGAATTGCCAACCGAATTGTTGAAACAACGATTAGCGGCAATGGATGCCAAATCTCCATTTAATATTGAATACAATCCCGGTTTAGAAAATATTATAAAGTCATTTTTAAAGAACAGAAAGAAATCTTTTGGACGATTAATGGCTATTTCAGAATATTATTTCCCAATGTTTGAAGAGGCTTTGGCCAAACAAAACGTACCCTTGGAAATTAAATATTTAGCCATTGTAGAATCAGCTTTGAATCCAAAAGCAGTTTCAAGAGTGGGAGCAACCGGACTTTGGCAGTTTATGTACCAAACCGGAAAACAGTACAATTTAAAAATTGATTCCTATGTTGATGAACGTAGTGATCCACTAAAATCAAGTGAAGCTGCAGCCCAATATATGAGCAAAATGTATGATATTTTTGGCGATTGGGACTTGGTTTTGGCATCTTATAATTCAGGACCAGGCAATGTTGCAAAAGCAATTCGCCGATCGGGTGGACAACAAAATTATTGGAATATTAGAAAAAATTTACCCAAAGAAACTCAAGGATATGTACCAGCTTTTTTAGCAACAATGTACATTTATGAATACCACAAAGAACACGGAATTAAGCCAGAAAGAGCATTAGTACAGAATTTTGCTACTGATACCATACTAATAAAAAAGCAAATGTCGTTCAAGCAAATTGCTGATTTGCTAGACGTTTCTGTGTCTCAACTACAACTTTTAAACCCTTCTTATAAAATGAATGTGATTCCGTATTATGGAGATCAAGATCATTTTTTAAGGTTACCAAAGGATAAAATTGCCGTTTTCGCCTCAAACGAAGACAAGATTTATGCCTATGTACAACGGGATTTAGATTTTCGTGAAAAACCATTTCAAGTTACAAAAGCCATTGTCTTGAATGACACTTTAAATGCTACGCAACGAGTATCACTTCCTAAAACAAAATATTATACTGTAAAAAGCGGGGATAATCTAACTGAAATTGCTAATAAATATAGCGTTACAGTAAATGATATTAAAAAGTGGAATAGCTTAAAAGGAAGTACAGTTGCACGCGGAAAAAGTTTAAAAATAATTACTAATGAAAGCGTTGCAAAAACGGTTAAAAATGAACCAAAATCAAACAATACTCCTTTAGAAGTTAAAACAAATCAACAAGTTGCCAGTTCAGAATCCAAAGTTAATAAAGACGATAAAACGAATAAAAATATAAAATCGGATACTTTATCAACGGCTGTTGCCTCTTATTATGTGGTTCAAAAAGGAGATAATTTAAGCAGTATCGCCAAAAAGAACAATGTTTCTGTAGCCGAAATCAAGGATTGGAATAATCTTTCTACTAATTCAATTCAATTGGGAGCATCATTGCAAGTAGGTAAAATCGAAGGAAATGAAAAGGAACAGATTGCTTTGACAACCAAGACAGAAAATGTTGAATATATTGTAAAAAAAGGAGATAATCTTGGAAATATTTCCAAAAAATTCGGAAGCACAATTGACGATTTGAAACAATGGAATAATTTGCAAGACAATGCCATTGCGTTGGGAAGTTCATTGATTGTTGCTAAAAGCGAAGTACCGCTAGAGAACAAAGCTGTAGCTGAAACATTGACTAAAAAACCAAATTTAGCTTCATCTTCAAAAACCAATATCACCAATTATTTAGTACAAAAAGGAGATTCTTTGTATAGTATTTCAAAAAAATATCCTGGAGTTAGTATTTCAGATATTAAAAAATGGAACAACATCAGCGGCGAAGAATTAAAACCCGGAATGAAACTAAAAATTAACGGTTAAAACTTCATTTTAAAGTTATACAATTACCCCAATGTTCAAAAAAATAATTTTCGTTTTTTCATTACTTATTTTATTAAATTCTTGTGCTTCTCAGCAAAAAAAATTCTCCAAGAGCGATTGGTATGCTTTTACTAAAACCAGTTCCGAAAGAGTAGAACCTTCAAAAACATATGAGTTTACCGATGGCATGATTCGAATGCACGGTGAAAATATAGGCTATTTAATGAGCAAAAAAAGTTATAAAAACTTTGAACTTAGTCTTGATTTTAGATGGAATATAGACCCAAAATTTAGTAGAGGGAATGTAAAAAAGAATAGCGGTGTGATGTACAATATTCCAACAGATGCTCCAGATAACATTTGGCCAAAAGGAATTCAATTTCAAATTAAAGAAAATACCACAGGAGACTTTATCTTTTTAGACAAAATAACGGCCGTTGTCAACGGAAAATTAGTTGAAGCTGGCGCAAGTGTTACTTCGGCAAAATTTAGCGAAAACGAGAAGCCTTATGGCGAATGGAACTCCATTGTAATCATATCCTATAACGGAAAAATCACCCAATTTTTGAACGGAAAATTAATAAACGAATGTGTTGAAGCTTCTTCTATAGAAGGTAAAATTTCATTGAATTATGAAGGTTCCCCAATTGATTTTAGAAACATTCAAATCAAAAATATTTCTAAAGAATAAAGCCAAATTGCCAAAATACTTTTGTCACTTTTTATAAAAGCAAGTCTTTTTTTCGCTTTATTTGAGGAACAATTCCGTATCAATGAATAAAAATTTCTTTTTATTTCTATCAGCAATAGCTCTTTTGTTTTTTTCATGCAAAAAACAAGAGGACAATTTGCCGCGAAAAGCAACCGGAAAAATCAATACAATTTCTGTAATTATTGACGATCAACTCTGGAACGGTGAGATTGGCGAAAGCATTCGAAATAAGTTTGCATCACCCGTTATTGGCTTGCCCGAAGAAGAACCTCTTTTTACCATAAATCAATATCCAGTAAAATTAATGGAAGGATTTATGACCGATAGCAGAACAATTATTGTTGTAAAAAAAGACACCAAAACCAAATTCGAAATTAGAAAAAATCAATACGCTTCGCCTCAGAATGTGTTTCATATTTCGGGAAAAACCAATGGTGAAATACTAGAACTAATCGAAAAAAATGCTTCTCAAATTATCCAAATCATTAAGGAAACTGAAATTGCCGAAAGTCAAAGAATAAACCGACTTTCCTTGATGAATCCAGTTATCATTAGAAACAAGTTTCAGATTTCGTTGCAAGTTCCTTACGGCTATTTGTATGCGCTTCAAAGCAGCAAATTTCTGTGGTTGAAAAAAGAAATTATTAGTGGCAACACCAGTATTTTGATTTATGAAGTTCCTATAAACACAATTAAAAACAGCTCTAATATAATTGAAAACATCATCAAAACCCGTGATTCTATTGGCAATTTATACATTAGAGGAACCGAAGCAGATACTCAAATGATTACTGAAGAAGGTTATTCGCCTTATTTTTTCAAAACCAAAATAAACGGCAAAGAAGCTTTCGAAACCAAAGGAACTTGGGAGCTGAAAAACGATTTTATGTCCGGTCCATTTGTAAATTATGCCATTATAGATCAGAAACGCAACAGAGTATTAATTTTGGAAGGATTTTGCTATTCACCGTCCAAAGAAGAGCGGGATTTAATACACGAATTAGAAGCCGTAATCAAATCAATTGTTATTTTGAACTAAGAGAAAATCAATTGCATTGATAAAACATAAACCCGTTTATTTATGAGCAGCCTACAATGGAAAATAAAGTCTTTCGAAAACCTTTCGGTAAACGAACTTTATGATATTCTGAGATTGAGAAGCGAGATATTTGTCGTAGAACAAAACTGTGTTTATCTTGATCTTGATGGAAAAGATAAATTATCACTGCATCTTTTTGGTGAATTCGATGGTAAAATTGTGGCATATTCTAGGCTTTTCAAACCAGGAATTACTTTTGAAAATGCCTCTATCGGGCGTGTGGTTGTTGATGCTAATTATCGAGACAAAAAATGGGGTCACGATCTAATGAGAGAATCAATTGCGGCAATTAAGAGTCATTTTGGCGAAAGCAAAATCACCATTGGAGCCCAATTATATTTGAAAAAATTCTACGAAAGCCACGGATTTGTACAAACCAGCGAAATGTATTTAGAAGACGATATTCCGCATATTGAGATGAAAAAAGAGTAATTAAGTGCTTTATAATCTTGTAAAAGCCTAGTTATGGCTTGCTTCTTTGCATACTATAATCCGCAGATTTTTAGTACGTTGAACGTATTGTAAAAAACATATTTTTGATTAAACTATTGAATGTTTTTTGAGTCGAATTATACACATCAAATTAGGAAGTTTATATGAGCAATACTATCAATCGAAGAAATTTATTTAAATCGGTATTAAATAAGTTTAAAAAAAATCAGGATTCAGGAGATCCTTTATTTGAAAAATATTCTCGAAAAATATTCAACGGACGACGATACCAAAGCAATACAAAGTCAAAAAATTCAGGTTTTACAGATAGAGTGGTTCCCGTAAGTAGCGGATTGAGCCCTTATACTGGCATTTGGGAAAAATCACAAGTTTTGCATTTGTTGCGACGAACAGGATATGGATTCAAAAAATCGGATGTTGATACTTTGCTAGCTTTGAGTATGACCAATGCTGTAAATGCCGTATTAAATGTAAACACAACGCCACCTTCTCCGCCTGTAAATTCGTATAATAATTATTCACCAGATGAAAGTAGTTTGCCTTACGGTGCTGATTGGACAACCAACCCATTGCCTTCTGGAACAAACACCACTAATTCAAGAAGAATAGACTCATTATCGCAATGGAATTTTGGTTTGGCTTGCAATCAGGACCTTACTATTAAGGAAAAAATGACTTGGTTTTGGTATCATTTTATTCCTGTAGATTTTGAAATCGTTCGTACGGCTCCATTTTCGTATGCGTCTTCTAATTCTTGCCGAATATTGTACACTTATATGAAAATGTTTCGGGATAATCCTCTTGGAAACTTCAAAACACTTATAAGAACTATGGCAACTCAGCCTGCGATGATGTATTATTTGAACAATCAAGCCAATACAAAAACGTCACCAGATGAGAATTTTGCTCGTGAAATCATGGAACTTTTTACTTTAGGAAAAGACCCATTAAGTCAATACACAGAAGTTGATGTGGTGCAAGCTGCCAAAGTTTTAACAGGATGGAGGGTTGTCAATTTAAATACCGCTACTCCTAGTACTAATTTTGATAATACTTATCACGAAACGAGTAACAAACAATTTTCCTCATTTTTCAATAACACCATTATCAACAATGCAGGAGCTTCAGAATTAGATGCTTTTATCAATATGATTTTCACGAAATCGCAAGTGGTTTCAGAATATATTTGCCGCCGTTTGTATCGTTATTTTGTCTATTATGATATTGATGCTACAATAGAATCAACTATAATAACACCATTGGCACAAACATTTGTAGCCAACAATTGGGAAATCGCACCCGTATTAGACCAACTTTTTAAAAGCCAACATTTTTATGATATGGCCAATAGAGGCGTTTACATCAAATCGCCTTTCGATTTGGTGATTGGTAGTTTGAGAACGTTCAATTTGAATTATACAGTTGCAGATCAAACCAATTTTGAAGCGCAATATAAAGTTTGGAATTATTACAACAATAGTATTTCTAGCGGTTTAGAGCAAACTATGGGAAGAATTCCCAATGTTTCGGGTTGGGTTGCCTTTTATCAAAATCCCTCTTTTCATGAATATTGGATAAATTCAAATACAACTCAAAAAAGATTTGATTTCTTAAACAGAATTTTCAATGGTTACAATCTTACTTACAATCTGCTTACAACGCGTATCGAAGTTGATTTGATAGCCTTTATACAACAATTTGACCCTGCTATTTGTGAAGATCCCGATTTATTGGTAGCAGAATGTATTGCCTATTTATTGCCAATTGACTTAAGCGCTACTCAAAAAGAACAGATTAAAATACAATCACTACTTTCCAATCAAACCACAAATAGCTATTGGACTACTGCTTGGTCGCTTTATCTTAGCAACACTTCGAATACGACTTATAAAAACAGTGTGAAAACAAGACTAAAATCCTTGCTTGTCACCCTTACTCAACTTGCAGAATACCAATTAATGTAACCTTTGAAGTCATGAAAAGAAGAAGTTTTATAAAAACAAGTACATTGGCCACAATTCCTTTGGCATTAAACGGAATTCCTGTAATGGCATCCTCCTCTATTGAAAGTAATGAATTGGATATTTTGGCAAATGCAGCGGTGAGTTGCGGAAAAATATTGGTAATCATTCAAATGAATGGCGGAAACGATGGATTAAACACAGTTTTTCCATTAGACAAATGGACGAATTTGAACAATGCCCGTTCTAATATTTTAATGAATCAAAGTTCGGTTTTACCATTGGCTAATAACACCACTACTGGAATTCATCCGGCTATGTCAGACTTGAAAAATCTGCACGACAACGGTAAGTTAATGATTGTACAAGGGGTATCATATCCCAATCCGAGTTACAGTCATTTTAGAGCGACCGACATTTGGTTTACGGCTTCGAATAGTAATCAAGATTTAGACAGCGGTTGGCTAGGAAGATCTTTAGATAAAATATATCCAGGTTATCCTATAGGTTATCCTAATAGTGATATGCCTGACCCGTTGGCCATTCAAATTGGTTCTACCTTGCCTTTTTCTTTACAAGGCCCCAATATCAATATGGGCTATAGTGTTCCAGATCCCAATTCGCTTTTGAATGTAATCAATCAAATCACAGATCCCGCACCCAATTCTGATTATGGAGCCGAGTTAACTTTTCTTCGTTTAATGAAAGACCAAAGTAATGTATATCGAGCAGCCATTCAAAACGCTTTTAACACCACACAAGCCCAATCAGCAACCTATCCAAGTTCGAATAAATTAGGCGACCAATTAAAAATTGTTGCCAAATTAATCAACGGCGGATTGCAAACTCCAATTTATATTGTCAATCATCCCAATACTTCTGATTTGCATAGCGCTCAAGTAGATGTTACTGATAAGACCCAAGGAGCTCACGCCAATAATTTAAGTATTTTATCTCAAGCCATAAATGCTTTTCAACAAGATTTGGAGCTTATGGGTAAATCGAATTTGGTGACAGGAATGACCTTTAGTGAATTTGGTCGAAGAATAAAAAGCAACGGAAGTTTAGGAACTGACCACGGAGCTGGAGCACCAGTAATTTTCTTTGGAGCCGCTTTGAATACCGGACCAAGTTCTATAACTGCACAAAACCCTGTTTCGGGGATGATAGGAAGCTCTCCTAACTTGCCGTTGAATGCTACAACTTCTGACCAAGTGGCGATGCAATTCGATTTCAGACAAATTTATTCTTCGATTATGCAAGATTGGCTCTGTATGAGTGAATCTCAAACTACCGATGTTTTAGGAGGTACTTTTGCAAAATTGGCCCTATTTAAAAACACCGCTTTAGATACAGTTTCGTTTGAAAGTGATACTTTTTTCTCGGTTTATCCAAATCCAATTACTGAAAACACAATCAATATTAACTTTAAAGACAGTTTGAATGGGTATGTAAACGTGCAATTATTTACTATTCAAGGAACAAAGATTTTTAATAAAGCATTCAGAGTAAATGGCAATACCTTAAAATTCTCTCCTGATTATTCAATGGCATCCGGAATTTACATTTTAGAATTAGAATACAACACTTATAAATTCCATACCAAAGTGATTGTTTCGTGATGTAAAAACTTAAGAAAACCTATTATAATTTTGTAATATAAAGCTCCACACGACGGTCTTGAGCATCTTCTTTTCCAAGAGGAAATAGATTTCCATACCCTTTAAACGACATTCGATAAGGGCTTATTCCTTTGGAACGAAAGTATAAAAACACATTTTTGGCTCGATTTTCAGACAAATTTCTAACTTGGTCTTCTTTGTCAATCGCGTCTTTATATTTGTTTGATGTACAACAAACGTGGCCTTTAATTTCAAAACGCAGGTTTTTGTGTTTTTGTAACAGCACTGCAATTCTATCTAATTCTTTTTTAGCTGTTAAAGAAAGTTCACTCGAACCCATTTCAAACAGAACTTGATTTAGAATAATGTTGTCGCCCACTTTTGGATTTTCTGGAAAGGAAGTATAGGTTGATTTTTTAATAAAAATCAAATCGACACGCCGGTTTTTATCTCTTACTTCTTTTAAATTTTTTGTGGTGTCAATATCCAGATTTACTTTTCCTCGGCCTTCGCAAATGAATATTTTATTTTGAGAAATTCCATTAGAGATTAATAATTTTTGAATAAAATCGACTCTTCGTTTGGATAATTTATCGTTATAGGCTTCGCTTCCCCTGTCATCACAATAACCATAAAGCTGAATCGCTTCAAATTGTGAAAAATTAGGCGAATTAATTAAGGTAATAATGGGTGATAAATCGTTTTTATTTAAGGTGAATTTATCAAATTCAAAATACACCGATTGAGCCGTGTTGATTTGCGCTACAAGTGAGCTAAAAAACAATAACAACACTATTTGTAGGCTCCTTTTCATCACATTTTTAATATGTTTTTATATTCGGAACTATTATTCAAAACACTAGTTGCTTTTTTAATTTCGGCGTTATTTTTCAAGTAATATTGATACAAGCCTTCTTGATATTGATAGCGTTTAATGATTTCGTCAAGGATTAAATTCTTGATTTCAGCCTTGTTTTTATCCAATAAATTTTCCTCACTTTTTTGAAGAGCAATGGCTAATTGCTGGTATTCTGCAGCAATATTTTCGTCAATTTTTTCTTTTTTGGCTTTAGCCAATGTGTTTTTCAAAGCCAAATCAGTTTCGGTGTCAAAAGAGAATTTTTCGGTTTTTAGAAATTGTTTGAAATTTTGAAAATCGGCATCCGAAAAGGTTGGGATTTGGTTGCCTAAATTTGGATTTTTGTAATAATAAGAAGTGGCATAATTGAAAATCCCGTCATTTTTTTGCAAAGCTTCAGCAATTGGACTCCATTTGGTTTCTTCCAATTCAATGTCGGGCTGAATTCCTCCGCCATCATAAACCGTTCTGCCTTTTCGGGTTTTGAAAGCGGTATAATTCTTTGCTTCAGTTTTTGTGGCAACACCATTTTTGTCTTTATGAGCATAATCCAAAGCTTGAATACATCTGCCAGAAGGAGTGTAATAGCGCGAAATCGTTACTTTTAATTGCGTTCCATAGGTCAGATCAATAGGTTTTTGTACCAATCCTTTACCAAAACTTCGACTGCCAATCACTACCGCGCGATCTAAATCCTGCAAAGCTCCCGAAACAATTTCTGAAGCCGAAGCACTTCTTCCGTTGACTAAGATTGCCAATGGAATTTCGATATCGACAGGTTCTTTAGACGTTTTATAAGTGGTGTTGTATTTTTCGTTTTTCGATTTTGTGGTTACAATAATTTCACCTTTAGAAACAAATAAATTGCAGATATTCACGGCTTCGTTCAAAAGTCCTCCAGGATTGCCTCTCAAATCAAGAACTATTCTTTCGGCTCCCTCTTTTTTTAATTGCTCTAAAGCTTGTTTGGTTTCATAAGAAGCTTTTTGATTGAAACGAGCCAAAACAATATAGCCTGTTTTGTCGTCTATTTTGCCATAAAAAGGCACCGATTTGATTTCTACTTCGTCCAAAACGATTTGAGTAGTATTGGTTTTGCCTTGGCGAATGTATTTAACGTCAATTTTAGTGTTTTTGGAACCTCTAAAAAGCTGTGAAGCATCCTCTTTGAAGTCAGACAAAAGAATATCACCAATTTGAATCACCTCGTCACCAGCTTTGAGTCCAGCTTTGTCGGCAGGAAAATTTTTATAGGGTTCACGAATGATTAATTTATCATTTTTTCGAGTAATCATCGCGCCAATTCCGGTATATTCGCCTGTGTTGTTTATTTTGTATTTAACCACATCTTGCTCGTTAAAATAAACGGTATATGGGTCTAAACTAGCCAACATTGCTTTTATGGATTTGTCCATTAAATCACCCGGATTGGTTTCGTCAACATAATTTTTGTTTAACTCTTTGAAAAGTGTCGTGAATATTTCTATTTGCTTGGCAATTTCAAAAAAATCATCTTTGAAACTAACGCCTACAAACAAAAATGCTGAGGCTATAACAGGAAAAATGTATCTTTTTTTATAAAAAGGAATCATAATAGGGCTTAATTTTAGACCACTAAAATAGGAAATATTAAGCAATTTAAACATTCAAGTAAAAAACAAAGTCGTTATTCCTCGTTTTTCAACTGTTGTACAAACTTTTCAAACAGTTGAATGGTTTTGGTATTGATTTCTTCGTAAGACAATCGGTCTTTGGTTTGGTAAAAAAACATCATCGCATAATTTTTGTCCAAATTATCGATTAGGATGTGTTTGTTCAATCGATAGGTTTCGCGAAGAACCCGCTTGAAATAGTTTCTATCAACTGCGTGTTTGAAATTTCTTTTGGAAACCGAAACTCCCATTTTTAGTTTTTGATCTGTCCCGAATTCTCGGGATTCGGGAATGCCATAATCACTTTCAACAAAAACTAGTCTCAAAGGATATTTGGACACGGATTTGCCTTTAGAAAAAAGCAAATCTATCGTAATTTTACTTTTTAGCTTTTCGTTTTTTGGATAAGTGAATTTCATTTATATTTTGAAAAATAACAAAGATTTTAGGGACAAATTCGATTTATAATCTTCGATAGTTAGTCTAAAATAAGTCGTTATGCGTTCCTGTATTGATAAATAAAAGGGTAAGTTCAGTGTCGTTTTGTAACCAGATTAAAAGCCAATCGCCTTTGATGTGGCATTCCCAACAATTTTCATAATTTCCCGACAACTTATGTGGTTTGTATTTTTGAGGTAGTGTTCCTGTCTTTTCTAAAATAGAAACGACTTCTTCTAATTTAGAAAGATCGTAACCTCTTTTTTTACAAAGTTTTACTTCTTTGTCAAATTGCCTTGTAGTTTTTACAATGTACATTAATCTTTTAGATTTTTGAAATAGTCTGCGGCACTTTTATGAGTAGTAACACGCCCTTTTTTCACATCTTCTAAAGATAAATCTATTGCAGTTTTATTGATAGTTTTAAAAACGCCCAACGAAAGTATGTAAGCAACTGTCTTTTTTGCGATAACGTTACGAGCGTCATATGATAATGTTATTGTTGCCATAGTAGTAATTTTTAATAGTACAAAGATATAAAATATTTTAAAATCCGATAGATTGAGAAT
>ENA-UPSM01002433-UPSM01002433.1-activated-sludge-metagenome-genome-assembly--contig:-NODE-2433-length-22654-cov-7.490376_pt1 | contig 22654 bp, 20 predicted proteins | sample MGYA00238181_ERZ773283 | MGnify/ENA primary metagenome ERZ773283 (study PRJEB29023, sample SAMN05720199) | activated sludge metagenome | isolation source: Anaerobic digester | place: Japan...
TCATCGTGGTCGTCTCGGCCTTGTTGCCCTCCCAGCAGCCGATCTCCAACGGGAACCCGGCCCGGTCCACGAGCAGCCCGACGATGATCTGCGGGTCGACCCGGCGTTCCTTGGAGTAGCCGACCTTGCGCAGCTCGTCCTCGTGTTCGGCCTCGAAGTACAACGTGGTCACGTCGTACAAGCACAAGGAGACATCCCCGCTGGTGCAGGCGTGCGCGAAGCACGCGGACGCGACGGTGTCGCGGTAGCCGCGCTCCTGGGGGCGGGCCAGGCAGCGGAACATCGTGCGTAGCGACCCGTGCGCCACCCCGAGCTCGTCGAGCACCCGCAGCGAGTCGGCCTTGCTCGTGGGCTCCACGATCCGCGCGAGCACCAGCTGCTCGAATGCGGGGTCGCCGATGGTGTCGAACCCCAGCCGGGCGTACACGGCCGTCAGGACGTGCCACAGCACCGCGGACCGCTTCCCGGTGATCACCCCTGCCCGCCCCGGCCCGGAGTCGTCATCGATCCCGAGGTCGAGGACCTCTTGCCCAGGGCGCAACCGCCGGTTCGCCTCGGCGATCAGCACCGCGAGCTCAGCCTCCGAGCGTGCTGTCCCGACATGCTCGACGATGTGGTTCCGCCCGTCGCGACGCTCAGCGATCTGAACCTTCGTGGCGCCAGAACGGCCAGCCGACTTCCGGATGAACACCACACAGCCGACCCTACCCACCCCCGGGGTACGTCAAATCGCTCCCGCCCACGCCCCTGACCAGCACAAACACCCGCCGAGTCGACGACCAACCCTCAAGTGGCACGAGTCAGGTCCAACGGCGGCACCGAAGCCGTCAACGGACTCATCGAGCTCCACCGCCGCATCGCCCGCGGCCTGCGCAACCGCGAGAGCTACCGCCTCCGGATGCTCCTCATCGCCGGCGGGCTACCGAGCCTCACCCACGCTCGTCCGTGAAGAGCCCCTTATTGCTCAATACACTCTTGATCATCCCTCCCGCAAACGTTCGGCTGGGCGGCCAATGAAGCGTGCGCCGAGCGCCACGAGAAGAACGGCGTTGCAAACCGCGCCCGCCAACGCGGGGCCGATTGAGCCCAGCCACCAGGCGAGGGAGGACGAAAGAAGGACGTTGACTGCTGCCGCCAAAGCAGTGTAGCGAAATGCTGTCGTTCGGAATGCTGAAGAAACCGCGCCTAGTGCCTGGGCAGCAACGAGGCCGGCGGCACTCAAGCCGCTGAGAGCAAAGAGTAGGAAAAGAAGCAGACTAACACTAAATTCACCTTGTGTTATAACGGGCGCCAATTCTGGTCCAATGAGGAGCAGCGCAATGCCGCCGGGAACGGACAGAAGGCAAAAGGCACCGATAACCTTGACGACCTCGCGTGGACTGGCAGCGTATCGCTTATGCTCGGAAGACCGACGATTCAAATTTATCCAAAGGTAGGACCGAAGAGCCAGCGGTAGAAAGAGAGTGGCAACGGCCAATCGGTTAGCTAGTGCGTACTCGGCCACTGCGCGACTTGTTGACCATAGTTGTATCCAAACCACATCCAAGGCGGTTGCTGAAAATGCAACCAATGGATTCCACACGAGCGGCCAGTGACGGGTCGGCTCAGCGGCGGCCACCGAAGAGGTCACCTGCATCCTTTGTAGTTTTAGGCCAGGTACGGCAAATGGCAGTGACATGCCCAAACCCCAAGCTAACGCGGACAGTTCTGCTGAGTCAGATATTAGAAAGACGCCAGCGCAGCAAGCTAGCCCAGCCAGCGGGGACAATCCTCGCATCAAGTTCGCGACGCCGAATCCCGAGCCGCGCACCTCAACAAGAGCAAGACCCGGAGCCAAGAATATGGTGACCCAACCGAGCCATGTCAATACAATGTAACTTGCTGCCCAAGTCAACGTGCGCTTCCATTCATCGGCAACCAGTCCCGTGGTTATTGCACCAGCCAAAAGGAGAATCGTGATTGCTCCGGACACTTGTGCAAGGGTATACGTGGCAATTCGCGTGTTAGGAAGGAAGCAGGCCGTTGCAGCGCTGCAATTCGACAACTCAATCCTTGCGACATCTGCGACCCCCATTGCGACCACGAAGAAGACGGCTGTGACAACGCCCATAACTACGACCGTCCCATATCCGTCCACACCGGCGCGAGAAACCGTTAAGGGAACTCGGCCCAACTGCGCCAAGAGAGTAGCCAGCTGGCCGATTGCGTACCCAGCCAAAGCAGGACCTAGAACTCTGATTTTGGACCCAATCATGGAGTCATCTCATCTGGAAGCAACTTTGGGCTCTTTGTTCTCGAGCCGAGTGAGAGCAGAACTGCCAAGCAAGGAATGATCATCAGCCTCATGCGCAGCAGCGTCCCATAATTGCCGACCGAAATGGCGATGGCGAGGGCGATACTTAAGCCGATAAGCGCGGGCACGGCGACCTGGCGACCATGGGAGCGGACGCGTGATATCGCGAGTATCGTCGCAGCAATCCAGACTGGCGCTTCTAAAGACGAAATACCCGCAGATCCAAGTTCCCATGGAAAGGGACCAAGCAGGACTCGGGCAACAGCCGCTATGCGACCAATTGGTCCTGAGGATTGCGTGAAACCAGACGATGACCTCGACAGCTCTTCGAGTGAGACGGCGACGATTGTAGGGTCTGTGCGCGACAGGGTACTGCTCACGATGGAAGGCGCGATCGCCCAAACTGCGGCTATCGCTGTGAGGCCGAGTGGAACGACGGCAACCCGCGATTTTTCCTTTTCGGCAATGAAGATGCTCAGAAGTGCGGCTACTGGCACAACGACGCCGAGGCTCCCACGCAAGACCAAAAGGGCGAGAGAGGCGCCGACAAGACGCATCCAAGCGCCTCCGAGCCTGGCTCTCGCCGACAATTGAACGGATGCGTCGACGATTATGCCTATGCAAAGTACGACCGCGGCTTCGCGCAAGGGCGGGCTGCCCCAAAGTAGCAGGCCAGGGAAAAGCGCCACTGCGAAACTTGCGCGGTGGGGATGACACGAGCCCAAGGAATCGGCCGTCCGGGCGCAAATGATAAGCAGCCACATGATCGCGACTGCGTTCATCGCGATTGCAACGTACGGCCCACCCCCGAGCAGGAACGTGACCGTTGCTAGAAAGAGCACGTAACCGCTCTTTCCATCCACCATTACCGCCGGCGAGGCATAGTCGGTGGATGATAGGCCACTGGCCGCGATTCGATCGGCAGAGCTAACGTAGGCCAGAGCATCAATCGGTGGACTATACTTCCAAATCGCGATTCCGCAGGCTAGAAGCACCAAACCGTACAACGCCGCGAACTGAACCGCTGGCTGAAGGGATTCTTTGGCGCCACGCGCCCACAGAAAGATCGAATAATAGCCGATGAGCAAAATGATGAGCGCTCCAACGGTCCCGGACGCGATGCCTATGCCCGCCGCTAGGAGCGCCAGGGCGCCAGCAGCAGTCGCGACAGCACTTCTATCCAGCACTTTGTTCATTCGCTTGCAGCAGGGTCTCCCAGTTCTCCATCCGCTCCCAAGGCGAAAACGATTGCTCCACGAAGCGGCGACCCGCCACGCCCATGCTGGTGGCGCGCTGTCGATCGGTTATGAGAATTTCTATTGCACGCGAAAGTGCGACGGGATCTCTCGGCGGGACCAAGAGGCCAGTTTCTTGGCCGACAACGGTGTCGACGGCTCCGACTACATGCGTCGTCACCACTGGGATTCCGCAAGCTGCGGCCTCAAGGGACGCCAACCCGAGTCCTTCGCGCCATGTCGGAAGAACGAAGGCATCCATGCACTGCAGATACGGCACCACGTCATCAACGTGTCCCACTAGGCGAACGCCCTCACCACCCATCGCCACCAAGACGCTGGCCGGCAACGGATCTGTATCGTCGTGGTCGCCCACAAGCAAAAGGCCGAGATCATCATGCCTTCCCCTGAGGTCGTTGAAGGCTTCAAGCAATTCTGTCAAGCCCTTCTCGCGGCCGAGTCGGCCCACGAAGCCGAGAATGAACGCTTCGGTCGAGTAGCCCAACTCCTTTCGCCGCGCGCTAAGAAGAGATTTCTGGCCCAGAGGGGAAAAACGTGTACTGTCGATTCCGCACAGGCTGCCCGCTCCCCACACCTCAATCTCTCTCGAGTTAGCGATGCCGCAATTGATTGCCTCGTTGCGAAGTGAGGGGCTGACGGCGATCGTCCGGTCCGCAGTACGACTGGCCATATAGTCTGAAGCCCACATCAACCACCTCGCGACTCCGGTGAGAGTTTGGTGTCGCAAACCGTGCAGAATGAAGTATCGGGACCGCACTCCGACAATGAGAGATGCCAAGGAAACTATCAGGCTCGCCTTTGGCGTTCCGTAAACTACGATATCTGGCTTAATGGTTCTGAGGATGCGGACTACATCTATAAGTCCAAGGATGTCGCGAAGAGGAGACATCTCGCGGCCAAATCTCGCCCTATGGGTCGGCCACTCGCGAAGTGCGGTAGGAGGGTTGCCGCCATCTGCGCCGGACAGGAGAAAGGTCTCTATTCTAGAGCCAAAGTGTCTGTAGACGTCCGAGAGAAAAATGGCACTAAGGGGGATTGTAGTGGCGAAAACAACGCGGGGGGCCTCATCCGGCACGCGTTCGCGCCTCCGAAATCGCATCCAGCCAAGCATGCCCGTATTTTTGGTCTGGTTCCACATAGTTGCCTTCTGCCCATTCGTTCCAACTCTTCAAGAAGAGAATCTTCTCCCCTGAAGGTAGATTACGCGCGCGCTCCAAGCCAATAGTGAGTTGAGCTCGGAAAGCCGAGGGGGACGAGCCCGTGAGTACGATGCCCCCCCGGTCACGTCGTGGGGTGTTGTCCCAATTGGGCATGACGGCACGGAGTTCAGTCCACTCGACCGGCGCCTTACGATTGAACTCCTCCATCACTTCAGAATAGGGGAGCCTTAGTGGCCCACCTCTATCCAATGTCCTGCGAAGGCCTGCCACCCCCAGCGACCTAAGGCGCCTGGCAATGACACGTTTCGGCAACAGCGACGGCTGAGAGTAGCTGGCATCGAAGCCGAATGGGCGGGGGTCTTCGTCGGACCCGTGAATTAGGTAGAGGCCGTCAAAGCCCGCGGAAATAGCCATTCTTTGCCAAACGTCCACGAACTCTTCTCTTGAAGGAAGGTCCTGTGGGCGATATATCAAGAAGAGCGGCTTGCCGTTTATCCGTATGTAGCGCGGGTCTCGCAACGCCGGCAAGATGGCCTGGAAATGGTGTTCGAAGTCCTGGCGACCGGGGTACTTCTGTTCAATCAGAATGCTGCGATTGTCGCCGTACCAGCGACGAGACCAACTCTCGTTCGCCCATCCTAATGCGAAAGGAAAGTTGGGTTCTTGGTCCTTCAGCACCTCTTGGATGGGTCGCTCGAGAATGCGACGGCCTTCGCCAAACCAGTAATGCCAGTATACGAATCCATCGACTCCAGCGTCTTTCGCCATTGCCGCTTGCGATATGCGGGTGTCCCGTAGTCTGAGGTCATAAAAGCCCAAATCGGCAGGCAGGCGCGGTTGCCAATGATTGCGATACAACGGCTTTGCTGCCGTTACCTTGGTCCACTCGGTAAACCCTGCGCCCCACCATTCATTATTTTCCGGAATGGGGTGGTACTGGGGTAGGTAGTAAGCGAGCAACTTCACACGCTCCGGATCATTCAAGCTGGCCTCCTCGTTCACGATATGTTCACAGCCTAGTCTGCTCCCGTGCGGGCGCGGACCCATGCAATATTCACCGTGCAGGAACGCCCTTTACGATCGTTTCTGCTGGCACGTCCCGGACTACGCATGCTCCGGCTCCGACGAAGGACCGTGGTCCGACGGTGAGACCCTGGAGGATCGCGCTGTGGGTCCCGAAGGTTGCTTCCTCACCCGCTTGGACTGCCCCACTGATAGCGACCAGCGGGTTCACCGTGACGAAATCGCCGAGTGAGGTGTCATGCCCGACGGTGGAGTTTCCGTTCACGAGGACGTGCCGCCCGAGGCGCACGTTCGTCGTGACACGTACTCCAGCACACAGGACAGTGCCAGCACCAAGTTGGACATCGGCGCCGGTGGTAACCGAGGGATGAACCAGGACGGCCGCGGACCAGCCCAAGCTCTCGAGCCGATCGGCGATGAGGCGACGGGTCGCACCGCTACCGACCCCAATGACGTATGCCGTGCCCTCGGGCAACAGTTCGTAGTCCGGCCGCCGCAGCACCGAGTGCTCGGTGCGCGCCAAGCGCTCGATGTCCTCGGGACTAGGATTGTCATCGGCCAGTCCCACGAGGCGCCAGGTTGGCTCGACGGCGTTGATCGCGTCCACGATGTCGGCCACCTCCCGACCGAGGCCGCCGCACCCGAAAATGACTAGGTCCAACATCAGAACTCCCGCCCGGTGAATTCGGTCATGGTTGATATCCCATCGGCGGAAATGCCTTCGCGCCGAACGACTTTGGCCAAGGTCTGCAGGATGATCCGCACGTCGCCGGACAGCGACAAGCTGTCCACGTACTCGATGTCCAAGCGGAATTTCTCGTCCCATGAAATGCCATTGCGACCGTTGACCTGCGCCAATCCGGTCAGTCCGGGATGGACCTCGTGGCGACGTGCCTGATCCGGTGTATATCGATCCAAGTAGCGCATCAGCAACGGACGTGGTCCGACCAAGGACATATCGCCACGGACAACGTTCCAGAGCGTGGGCAGTTCATCCATGCTGGTGGCGCGGAGCTTCGCGCCGAACGATGTCATACGGTCGTCGTCAGAGACCAAACCCTTCGACTCGTCGATGTCCAGCATGGTCCGGAACTTGCGCAACTCGAAGGGTTCGCCATCACGGCCAGGGCGCTGCTGCCGGAAGATCACCGGCGACCCAAGTTTGCGGTGGACAGCGATCGCCAGGACCGCTTGAACCGGCAGGCTCACAATAAGTGCCGGGATCGCCAACGTCAGGTCAAGGAGGCGCTTGCCTCGATATCCGCTCACGATGATGCCAACGCAGCGCGGAAGGCGTCGATCACCCGATCGATGTCGCCGTCAGAGAGCGCCGAGCCGGTCGGCAGGGTCACGCCGCGCGCGAAGAGGTGGGCGCTGATGCCGCGGTCGAACATTCGGGCCGGTGCAAAGACAGGCTGGAGATGCATTGGCTTCCATAGATGTCGTGCTTCGATGTCTTGCTCTTCCAGCTCCCGGATGACATCGTCCGGCGTCACAGAGGTGTCAGGGGGAAGCAGGACGCACGTCAGCCAGCAGTTGTCGTGCGCATCGCCCCCCGCCGCGTCCCGACCCAAGAAGGTCAGCCCAGGGACGTCTGCCAGCCCTGCGGCATACCGGTCGCGGATACGACGACGCCGGGCGATCATGCCGTCAAGACGTTCGAGTTGCCCAATGCCCACAGCGGCCAAGAGGTTCGACATCCGGTAGTTGTAGCCAATCTCGGTGTGCTCGTACCACGGCACGGGCTGGCGGGCTTGGGTCGACAGGTATCGGGCACGCTGGATCATCTCCGTGTCGTTGGACAGCAGCATGCCCCCCCCCGATGTCGTCATGATCTTGTTGCCGTTGAACGAGAGCGCCGCTGAGCGGCCAAAAGCTCCGGCAGCTTGGCCCGCATGGGTGGCGCCGAGCGCCTCTGCGGCATCTTCGATGAGTGGAACGCCAACCTCGGTAAGGCCCGTCATGAGCGTGGTGTAATCGCAGGCACGCCCGAAGAGATCGACCGTGACGACCGCGGCCACGTCCTTGCCCTCGGACTGAAGAGTCCGAACGGCCTCCAACAGGAGCGGCACGTCGACGTTAGCATCGTCGGCACGACAATCGACGAAGGCGAGTTCTGCCCCCGTGTAGGCAACGGCATTCGCTGTGGCGACAAAGGTCATCGCAGGAAGAACCACCACTCGCCCCGCACGAGCCCCGACGTCTACGAGCGCCAGGTGGAGCGCCGCCGTACCAGACGACAGCGCGAGGCTCCCCGCTACGCCCACACGTTCAGCCATCTCCTTCTCAAAGCGGTCGACAAACGGACCTAGTGGGGCGACCCAACCTGAGCGGATGGCCTGGAGTACTAAGTCTTCCTCTACCTCGGTCACATGGGCTTTGGAGAGGAATATTCGGTCTGTCACAGTGCCGCACCCTGAAGCGATGAGCCCTCGTCAACCATCCACTCGCGCGCTTCGGCTGGAGTACGAAATGAAATACCGCTTACCATTGCAGCATCTATGCGCGGAACAGCCACGTGGTGGACGAGTTGATGGCCGGATTGTTGAATGCGGTCACCGCTTGAAAACAGGACTTCCGACAATTTCTCGCCGGGACGTAATCCGGTGAAGTCGATGTTGATGTCCCGTTTCCCAGACATGCGGATCATCTGCTTGGCGACATCAAGGATTTTCACCGGCTCACCCATGTCGAGCACCATGACCTCGCCGTCACTCCCGATCGATGCCGCTTGGAGCACGAGTTGGCACGCCTCGGGGATGAGCATGAAGTAGCGCTCGACGTCGGGGTGTGTGACGGTGACTGGCCCGCCCCGCTCGATCTGCTCCGTGAAGGCCGTCAGGACGGATCCGCGGCTGCCGAGGACGTTCCCGAAGCGAACAGAGACGTACGTCGAGTCGTAGTTGCTTGCGTAGTCGGCAGTGAGTCGCTCAGCCACCCTCTTGCTGTACCCAAGCACGCAGGTGGGGTCGGCCGCCTTGTCAGTTGACACGTTGACAAAGGTCTTCACGCCAGCCGAACGCGCCGCTTCAAGGACATTGCGAGTACCCAGGACATTCGTCTTCCACGCCTCGAGAGGGTATTGCTCGAGCAGTGTCAAATGCTTGAGTGCGGCTGCGTGAAAAACAATGTCCGGGCGGACGTGATCCATGATTTCGCGAATCGCGTCGAGGTCGCGGATGTCGCCGAGAGCGAGAGTGCCATCGTCCAAGAGCGCCCGGCCGGTCAGGCTCATCTGCGCGGCGAACAGGGCAGACTCATCTCGATCGAGGAGAGTGAGCTTCGCCGGACCGAAGCGTGCAATTTGGCGACAAAGTTCGGACCCGATGGAGCCGCCAGCTCCAGTCACCAGGACAGTCTTGCCGTTCAGTGAGTTGGCGATGGCCCTCGAGTCCAACGTGATACGTCGGCGCCCAAGAAGGTCTTCCAAATTGAGTTTTCGCAGATCAGCGCCCTTGGGTGAACCCAAGAGTTGGGCAGCCGTGGGGAGAATGAGCACGTCAAGATCGAGTTCGTTCGCTTTTTCTTGAATTCGGCGCAGCGCCTCCTGCTCGATCGAGGGAATCGCGACCGCCAACGTCTTGGCGCCGGTTTCTTCAACGACGGACACCAGATCATTGAGCCCACCGCGCACTCGGATACCCTGCAAGCGCCACCGTCGCTTGCGCGGGTCGTCATCAAGGACCGCGACCGGGACAAGTCGCGACTCAGTCGACACGTCGTTGACGAGCGCCCTCACCAATTGCTGCCCACCGCGGCCGGCGCCGAAGATGATGACTGGCTTGTCATGGTCGCGGAGGACAGTTCGGCCCCATCGGTAACTGCGGATGACAAAGCGAACCGCGAACATGCCGAGAAGTGCGATGGCCGGTGCCACGAAGGGGAGGCTGCGGGGGACGCTGAACCACGGCGTGAGGAAGACCGCCGCCCCAGCGATCACGCCGGCAATCAGGCCGAGTTTGAGAACTTGGGCTGTCTCCTCAAAGGAGCCACGACGGTGCGATGGCGCCAACAGGGAGAGTATGACCGCGACGATGCCGAAGAGAGCACCGAACATCAGGGCGAAACGGCCCACCTGCTCGCTCATGGCTTCGGCAAAGTTGAGGTCGTGACGCAACCATGCCGCCACATAGACGGAACTAATGACGACAGCGGTGTCGGTGAGGGCCCAACCGACTCGGACCCAGATTTCTCGATCAGTCGATGGCGGCAAGGTGCTGAGTGCGCTCAACTCTGGACCTCTTCACGGACATGTCCCGGGGCAGGGGAGCCCTCGAGGGCGGATCGATTGGGGGGCGTCAATCGCCACAACGCCAAGAGGCGTCTGTGAAAGGTTACCGCTTCGGGGCGGGCGGCTCAGCCATCAACATCCTTGTCTCGGCGGTACAGTTAGCGAGTTCACAAGATTGTTTGACGATCGCTGCTGCTGAGGACTCCCGTGGATCTGATGACCTATTGGCGCATCCTGCGTCAGCGCTGGCCGATCGTGCTGGGAGCGACTTTGCTCTGCACCGCACTCGCGGCCGCGCTGACGATTGCAACTCCGCGGACGTATGGGTCCAGCATCGAGTTCTTTGTGTCGACCAGCTCCGGAGATGCGGGGAACGCGGCTCAGCTGGCGTCAGGCAATCTCTTCACTCAGCAACGCGTCAAGTCCTATCAGCAACTTCTCAAGACGCCCAAGGCGTTGGAGCCGGTGATTGATAAGGTCGGCGAGGATCTCACCGTCTCCCAGCTTTCGGACAAGGTGGCCGGGAGTATTCCTCCCGACAGCGTGCTCCTTGATGTCGTCGTCACCGATCGCGACCCGGAGAGAGCACGCTTGATTGCCGAGGCAGTGGCGACAACCTTCCCGAGTGTGGTCGACGAACTCGAACGCGTGGATGCGGACAAGCCCAGTCCGGTCAAGCTGACCGTGGTCAAGCCGGCGGTGGCGAACCTCACACCGGTGGCACCTCGCCCGAGCCGGAACATCGCTCTCGGCGCGGTGCTCGGGCTGCTGCTCGGCGGTGGGCTCGCGGTCCTGCGCGAGACCTTGGACACCAAGGTCCGGACCAAGGACGACCTCGAGGTCCTCACGGACGCCACGCTCCTGGGAGGAATCCCCTTCGACAGCGACGCGGCGAAGCATCCACTGATCCTGCATTCCGACCCGACGGCAGGTCGGGCAGAGGCCTTCCGGACGCTCCGCACCAACCTGCAATTCGTCGATGCGGCTCAGCATCCGCGAATCATCGTGGTCACGTCGTCCATCGCCAGCGAGGGCAAGTCGAGCACCAGCGCCAACCTCGGCCTCGCGCTGGCCGAGAGTGGCGCCAGTGTCTGCGTCATCGAGGGCGACCTGCGCCGTCCGAAACTGCTCGACGACATGGGCCTCGAGGGCTCCGTCGGCCTGACCGACGTGCTCATCGGCCGCTATGACCTGGTGGACGTGATCCAGCCGTTCGGTCGCCTGTCCCTGAGCATCCTCGGTGCCGGACCGACTCCGCCCAATCCGTCGGAGCTGCTGGGCTCGACGGCCATGCGCGACGTGCTCGCCGAACTGCGCCGGTCCTACGACTATGTCATCATCGACGCGCCGCCGCTGCTGCCGGTCACGGACGGTGCGGTCCTCTCCACTCAGGCGGATGGCGCGATCCTCGTCGTGGGCAGCGGTGTCGTCACTAAGGACCAACTCGACCACGCGATGGACTCGCTCGAGACGGTCAATGGCAAACTGCTGGGCCTCGTCCTCAACCGCGTGCCGCGCGAGCGCTCGGGTGGCTATTACGACTACCGCTACGAATACAAGCCGGACTCGGCCAAGAGCAGCAAGTCGAAGAACGGTCGCTCCGGAGACAAGACCCGGGGCGAAGGCAGCGGCCGACGCCGCCGGCTCGACGAGAACGTCACGCCGGACAGCCGGCATGCGGCCGACCAGGACCTGCAGGAGCCGGTGAACTCCGGTCGGTGACCAACGGGGAGGAGCCCAGCGCTGGCGCGCTGGGCTCCTCCTCGTACGTTGTGGTGCCAGTCAGGCCCCGCGCAGGGCTCGGGCCACGATGGGCACGGTCCGCCGGACCTGGGTGTCCATCGCGTCGAACACCGACTCGTCCTGCATGTAGGGGTCGACGATCGTCGCCGCCTCAGGCGTGCGCGGTTGCACCTCGCCCCGCCGCACCAGCGCCTCGGCCGCGACCTTCGCGGCACGCGTCGCTCCAGGCGCCGCCAGGATCACCGCGTCCGGCACGCCATCGATGAGGTCGGCTAGGTCGAGCAGCGCAAAGCCCTTGCGCAGGGCCGACGGGTGCAGCTGGGCAGCGCCGCCAACGTGCTCTCGCGTCGCGGCGACGATGAGGTCGGCCGCCTTGACCATCTCGGGCGTCAACTGGCGCGCCGCAAAGTCCGATGAAGGCACCCCAGCGGCATCGAGTCGCCGGGCCGATGACTCGTGGATCGGGTGGTCGACGAGGGCGCCGGTGCCGGCACTCGTTACCTCGATCGAGGTGTCGGCGAGGGCATGCGCAAGCAGCCGCTCGATGAACGGCGAACGGCAGATGTTGCCGGTGCAGAGCACTAGGACGCAACCATCAGCAGGGGACACGAGGGCACTCTAACCGGCCCTCGCGACAAAAGGAGGTGCTGTGCTCTTCGACCTTCAGTGCGGGAAGCTCGAGGCACGCCACGCGCCTCGTCCGGGTGCCAGACCCACCCTCACCTGGCGGCCGTGATCTAACCACCCGGACGCGGACTGAGTTGTTGCAGAACCACCTTCGTCGCCACCGAGCAACGACAACACCCCCACAATGGCGGCGACCTCCTCCGCCGAAGCTGAGCCCGAGACGACGACCGTGCCCCGCGGCATACCCTCGCCTGTCGGCGACTCGGCGCCGCCCACGATAGCCTCACTGACAGCGCCGGGCCCCAAGGACTCACGAACTTGTTCGGCCGTCACAGCGGGATGTTCCCGTGCTTCTTGGGGGGCAGCGTCTCGCGCTTCGTGCGCAGGGCGCGCAGGGCCTTCGAGACGTTCATGCGCGTGTTCGAGGGGGTGATCACGGTGTCGATGTAGCCCCGCTCGGCGGCGATGTAGGGGTTGGCAAGGGTGTCCTCGTACTCCTTGATGAACGCCGCCCGGGCCTCGTCGACCGACTCGCCCTTCTCCGCGGCCTGCGCGAGCTCCTTGCGGTAGAGGATGTTGACCGCACCCTGGGCGCCCATGACGGCGATCTGGGCGGTCGGCCAGGCGAGGTTGATGTCAGCGCCGAGGTGCTTGGACCCCATGACGTCGTAGGCGCCGCCGTAGGCCTTGCGGGTGATGACCGTGACCAGCGGCACGGTGGCCTCGGCATACGCGTAAATGAGCTTGGCGCCGCGGCGGATGATGCCGTCCCACTCCTGATCGGTCCCCGGGAGGAAGCCCGGCACGTCGACCAGGGTGAGGATCGGCACGTTGAAGGCGTCGCAGGTGCGCACGAAGCGCGCGGCCTTCTCGGAGGCGTCGATGTCGAGGGTGCCGGCGAACTGCATCGGGTTGTTGGCGACGATGCCGATCGAGCGGCCCTCGACCCGGGCGAAGCCGATGACCATGTTCGGGGCGAAGAGCGGCTGCACCTCGAGGAACTCGCCGTCGTCGACGACGCACTCGATGACCGTGTGCATGTCGTAGGGCACGTTGGGGGAGTCCGGGATGAGGGTGTCGAGGACCCGGTCCGTGTCGGTCACGTCGAGGTCGAGCTCGCCGCCGAAGACGGGGGCGTCCTCGAGGTTGTTGCTCGGCAGGTAGGACAGCAGCGCCTTGACGTAGTCGATCGCGTCGTCCTCGTCGCTGCCCATGTAGTGCGCGACACCGGACTTGGTGTTGTGGGTGCGCGCACCGCCGAGCTCCTCGAAGCCGACGTCCTCACCCGTGACCGTCTTGATGACGTCCGGGCCGGTGATGAACATGTGCGAGGTCTGGTCGACCATGACGGTGAAGTCGGTGACGGCCGGCGAGTAGACCGCGCCGCCGGCGCACGGTCCCATGATGAGGCTGATCTGCGGGATGACACCGCTGGCGTGAACGTTGCGGCGGAAGATCTCGCCGTAGAGACCGAGCGAGACCACGCCCTCCTGGATGCGGGCGCCACCGGAGTCGTTGAGGCCGATGACCGGGCAGCCGATCTTCATGGCGAAGTCCATGACCTTGCAGATCTTCTCGCCGAAGACCTCGCCGAGGGAGCCACCGAAGACGGTGAAGTCCTGGGCAAAAATCGCCACCGTGCGGCCGTCGATCGTGCCGTAGCCGGTGACGACGCCGTCGCCGTAGGGGCGCGACTTCTCCTGGCCGAAGGCATTGCTGCGGTGGCGGGCGTACTTGTCCATCTCGACGAAACTGCCCTCGTCGAGGAGCAACTCGAGGCGCTCGCGCGCGGTCTTCTTGCCGCGCGCGTGCTGCTTCTCGACCGCCCGCTCCGACCCGGCGTTCGCGACCTCCGCCACCCGTCGCTTCAGGTCCTTGAGCTTGCCGTCGGTGGTGGAGGTGTCGATGTCCGTCGGGACGTCAGTGCCGCCGATCGATTGCGTCTCGCTCGCCATGCTTCCGAGCCTAGCCTTGCGTCCATGACGCAACATGGTGAGTCCCCCGAACTGGACGTCGCGCTCATCACACCCGGCCCGCCGTGGCGACCGGTCGAGGTCCTGCCCGAGGTGGGGTCGACCAATGCGGTGCTTCGTGAGGCCCCAGTGTCCTGGCGGGTCGTCGTCGCCGAGCGACAGGTCGAGGGACGCGGTCGACTGGGCCGCGACTGGGTCACCGTCCAGGGTCGAGGTCTCGCCGTGTCGGCGTTGGTCCCGGCGGAGGGTATGCCGGTGGGCTGGGTCCCGCTGACCGCCGGCCTCGCGCTCGCCGAGGCCATAGGGGAGGTTTCTGGGGTCGAGGCCGTGCTCAAGTGGCCCAACGACGTGCAACTTCCTGCCAACGACCACAGGAAGGTCGCGGGCATCCTCTGCGAGTGGGTCCCCCTCGACGGAGGTGGGGTGGTCATCGGAGCGGGGATCAACGTCCACCACACCCGGGAGGAGCTCCCGGTGCCCGAGGCCACCTCCGTGGCGCTCGCGGGTGGTGCCTGCACCCGGGAAGCCCTGCTCACGGCATACCTGCGCCTGTTGGCCGGCCATCTGCGGACGCTCGCGTCCGACCCGGCGGCCGTCAGGGAGAGCTATGCCGCCCGCTGTGCGTCGCTCGGCGCCGAGGTCATCGTCCACGAACCGGCTGGCGAGCGACACGGACGGGTGACCGCAATCGATGAGGAGGGCAGACTGTGCCTGCAGGGCGAGGACGGACCGGTCGCAGTGGCAGCCGGGGATGTCGTCCACGTCCGAACGCAAGGCCAGGGCTGACCGGGACGAGCCAGGGCTGACCGGGACGAGGAGGAGCGGCGGTGGCGGAGGAGGTCGAGGGCCCCATCGGCATCGCCGCCGACGAGGTCGAGTCCCGTCTGCTCGGGCGCCCGGCCTCCATGGGTCGCCGCGAGATCAGCCGCGGCGCCGAGTCCTCGTTGGTGAGTGCCCGACGCTTCTGGCACGCACTCGGCTTCCAGATCGTCGAGGACGAGGCGATGTTCACCGAGGCCGACCTCGAGGCGCTGCAGGCGGTCTCCCGCTTGGTCCGCGACTTTGACGTCGACGAGGACCTCGCGTTGGGCATGACCCGGGCTCTGGCGCGGACCGCCGATCGCCTCGCCGTCTGGCAGACCCAATTGGTCGCCGAGTCCTTCATGGCGCCCGAAGAGGAGGCCGGTCTCGGGGAGAAGGACGCCCGCGCCGTGACCGACGTGGGCGTGGCCCGGCAGGCCGCAGGTCGGCTCGTCGATCTCGCCGACGAACTCGAGCCCCTCATGTCCTACGTGTGGAGACGGCACCTGGCGAGCGCCATCACCCGCATGCTGGCCGATGCCGATGACTCCCACGAGCCCTCCGCGCCGCCGCGGGTGGTGGGCTTTGCCGACTTGGTCAACTTCACCTCGCTCGTGCGGCGAATGACGGAGCGGCAACTGGCCAACCTGGTCCAGCGCTTCGAGTTGCTGGCCAGCGACGTGGTCACCACCCACGGTGGACGGGTCATCAAGACCGTGGGCGACGAAGTCCTCTTCGTCCACACACGTCCCGCGGCAGCCGCCGCTATCGCGCTGGACCTCGTCGATGCAATGCAGGAAGACCTACTCATGCCGCCGGTGCGCGTGGGGATGGCCCATGGCTCGGTGGTCTCGCGTCTCGGCGACGTCTTCGGAGTGACGGTCAACCGGGCGAGCAGGCTCACGTCCGTCACCCCGAGTGGACGGGTCTTCGTCGATGACGAACTCGCCCGACGGCTGGGGTCGGTCAGCGGTTTCCGGCTGACACCGGGACGGCGCCGGTCCCTGCGCGGCATCGGTCTGGTGACTCCGTTCGAACTCCATCGCTCCGTCGGTGCGCGGCGGATCGACCCGTCGGGCCACCCCGTGTGAGGGGTCCTGCCCACCCGCTGCTGCGGGCAGTCCGCACAAGTCCCTGTGAACCCTCAGTGAGCCGGACTACGATCCGGACCATGACCCTTGTTCTCCTGGCCGAGGATGATCCGACGATCTCCGAGCCATTGGCCCGCGCCCTCCGCCGCGAGGGCTATGAGGTCACGGTCGTCGAGGACGGCGTCGCTGCCGTCGAGGCGGCGCGTGGAGCACCGGATCTGCTGGTGCTGGACCTCGGCCTGCCGGGCATGGACGGCCTCGATGTGTGTCGTCGCGTGCGAGCCGAGGGCCTCACCGTTCCGGTGCTGATCCTCACCGCCCGCGCCGACGAGGTCGACACGGTCGTCGGCCTGGACGCGGGGGCGGATGACTACGTCACGAAACCCTTCCGGCTGGCCGAACTCCTGGCCCGCGCTCGAGCGCTGCTCCGACGCGGTGTCGGAGAACACGGGGAGTCCGCCGGTGAGGACCTTCCGGTGCGGATCGACCCCGCCGGGCACCGGGTGTTCGTCGACGGTGAAGAGGTCGGCCTGACCGCCAAGGAATTCGAGTTGCTCGTGGTGCTGGCCCGCAATGCGGGCAAGGTGGTGTCCCGTGAGCAACTGATGCGCGAGGTCTGGGACACGGCTTGGTATGGCTCGACCAAGACCCTCGACATGCACATCTCCGTGCTGCGCCGAAAGATCGGTGACGATGTCAACAACCAGCGCCTGATCACGACCGTGCGCGGCATCGGCTTCCGATTCGACAACACGCGCGCCTGACCTGACGTGACCTGACCTGGCCCGGCGATCGGCGACCTGACTCGATGCAGACCCTGTTCCGTGCCATGGTCGTGCGGGTCGTCCTGCTCACCCTCGGGATCGTGATCGGTCCGGTCTGCGTGGCTCTGCTGTGGTGGGCCGGGACGGACACGCGTCTGCCCGCTCGGATCTCGACGCCGACGGCTGCGCTCGTCGTCCTCGGGGCTCTGGCCGTGCTGCTCACTGGCGTTGCGCTCCTCGTTGGCTTCTGGTCGGTGGGGCACATCGTCCGGACGGTCGAACCGCCGCTGGCACGGATGGCCGCTCAGGCCGAGCGCTTGGGTGAGGGCGTGTCGACCAAGGACTCCGCCCCCTCGGGGATCGCCGAGATCGACCGATTGGCCGCCGCGCTCAACCGTGGCTCGGCTGAGGCATCGAAGCGGTTGGCCGCCGAGCGTGAGTTCGCCGCAGATGCCTCCCATCAACTCCGCACCCCCCTCACCGCTCTGCTCATGCGACTGGAGGAGATCTCCTCGACCGATGATCTCGAGGTGGTCGCCGAGGAAGCAGCCATTGCCATCGGGCAGGTCGAGCGCCTCAGTGGGGTGGTCGATGACCTTCTGGCACGGACCCGCTCGGGCGCCGAGGAGGTCGGACAAGTGGGACTGGACACGGTTCTGGCCGGTCTGCAGCGTGAGTGGCAGCACTCCTTCGCTCGCGTGCGCCGCACCATCCATGTCACCGGTGAGCGTGGGCTTCGAGTCAGGGCGGCGCCGGGAGCCCTGTCCCAGATCATCTCGACGCTCTTCGAGAACGCCCTCGCGCACGGAGCAGGGACGGTGACGGTGGCGGCTCGACGGGTCGGGCCCAGTGTGGTCGTCGAAGTCTCCGACCAGGGCGCGGGAATCCCGCCCGCGCTGGCGCCCCACGTGTTCGAGCGGTCGGTCTCGTCGAAGGGGAGTGGTCTCGGCCTGGCCCTTGCCCGCGACCTCGCCCAGGCGCAAGGTGGGCGACTGGAACTCGTCGAGCCCTCGGGAGCGCTGTTCGCGGTGTTCCTCAGTGGCGGGGAGGGCCTGCGTTGAGGTCTGAGTCCTCCTCACTGGGTGTCCCGCTGGGCCCTTGACCAGCAAAGACGAAGGTGCGGTAGGCCCAGAACCGGAACAGCGTGCCCAGGACGATGCCAGCGAACTTGGACACGTTGTCGGCGCTCACTGTCTGCAGCAGGAGGACGTAGTGCGTGAAGGCGACGATCCCCACCTGCATCCCCATGGCGATGGCGTTGGTGCCCACGAAGAGGGCCGCCTCGTGATGGGCGGGACGGTTGCGGCGATGCCGGAAGGTCCACGTCCGGTTGCCGATCCACGCCACGGCGGTGCCGAGAATGGCCGAGACGATGGTGGCCGTGGTGGGTTTGTGGGCGAACACCCCGTGGCGCAGGATGTTGAAGGAACCCATGTCGACGACGAAGGCCACTGCGCCGACGATGCCGAACTTGAGCATCTCGCGATAGAGGGTGTCGAGCAGGGCCCTGAGTCGATCGAGGAGGCCGGTGCGCACGGGAGGTGCGGGGGGCTCGGACACGCCCGCAGCCTAACGTGGAGGGGCCATTAGGCTCGCATTCGTGTCGGGAGCATCTGCATCGCAAGCATCTGTCCCGGGCCCCCAGCGCCATCCGGGTGGGTTCCCCGTCGTCGGCATCATCGGCGGAGGGCAACTCGCTCGCATGTGCGTCGGCCCCGCGGAGGCCCTCGGTCTCACCCTCTCGGTCCTCGCCGAGGCGGTCGACGCGTCGGCAGCCCTCGTCGTCCCCTCCTCGCCGGTGGGTGCTCACACCGATGTGGCGGAGGTGTTGGACTTCGCTCGTTCGTGCGACGTGGTGACCTTCGACCACGAGCACGTCCCCGCCGATGTGCTGGAGGCGCTGGTGTCCGCCGGCGTGAGCCTGCACCCGTCACCAGCGGCACTGGTCTTCGCCCAGGACAAGGGGGCCATGCGTGCGCGACTGGCGGCTGCCGGCATACCGTGCCCGCGGTGGCGAATGGTCTCTGCCGGCGAGGGGACAACCGAAGAAGCGATGGCGTATGCCGTGGCCGCCGTCCGCGATTTCGGCGCGGAGGTTGGTTGGCCGCTTGTCATCAAGACCCCTCGTGGGGGCTATGACGGCAAGGGGGTTCTGGTCGCGGATTCCGTCGAGGAGGTCATGCCCTGGCTGGAGCGGGCTCTGGCGTCGGACGACGGGGTGTTGCTCGAAGAGCGGGTCGACTTCGTGCGGGAGTTGGCAGCCCTCGTGGCCCGGAGCCCGTCCGGGCAGGCCGCCGCGTGGCCGGTCGTCGAGACCGTCCAGACGGACGGGGTCTGCACCGAAGTGATCGCGCCGGCGCCGGGGTTGGGGGACCAGGCGGCATCGGCCATCAGCGAGGTCGCGCTCCGGATTGCGCGTGAACTCGACGTGACCGGCGTGTTGGCCGTCGAGCTCTTCGAACTCCGGGACGGCCGCGTCGTCGTCAACGAGTTGGCGATGCGGCCACACAACTCGGGCCATTGGTCCATGGATGGTGCCGTGACCGGGCAGTTCGAGCAGCACCTGCGGGCCGTGCTCGACCTGCCGCTGGGTTCGCCCCGGCCCCTCGCTCCGTGGAGCGTGATGACCAATGTCCTCGGCGGTGAGGACGAGGAGCTCTATTCGACATATCGCCACGTCATGGCACGTGACCCCGGTGCCAAGGTGCACATCTATGGCAAGGCGGTCCGCCCGGGCCGAAAGATCGGGCATGTCAATGTCGTCGGCGACGACCTCGAGAGCCTGCGTGCGCGCGCGAGTCACGCCGCGGCATACATCCAAGGGAGCGTGCGCGAATGAGTGACGATTTCACTGGCCTGGCGCCCGCCGATGGCTCAGGGACACCTGTCGTCGGTGTGGTGATGGGCAGCGACAGCGACTGGTCGGTCATGGAGGCTGCCTCAATTGCCTTGTCAGAGTTCGGGATTGAGCACGAGGTGGATGTCGTGTCGGCGCACCGGATGCCCGAGGAGATGATCGGCTACGGACGGTCAGCGGCTGCTCGGGGCCTTCGGGTGATCATCGCCGGGGCCGGTGGTGCAGCTCACCTGCCGGGGATGCTCGCGTCGGTCACCTCGCTGCCGGTGATCGGCGTGCCCGTGCCGCTCAAGACCCTCGACGGGATGGACTCGCTGCTCTCGATCGTCCAGATGCCCGCCGGGGTGCCGGTGGCGACGGTGTCGATCGGGGGCGCTCGCAATGCGGGGCTGTTGGCCGCGCGCATCCTGGGCAGCGGCGCCGATGAGGAGGCAGTGCGGATCCGTGGGCTCATGGACGCCTTCCGCGACGACCTGCGCGACCAGGCTGCCGCCAAGGGGGCAGCGCTCCGGGAGAAGCGCGGCAATTAACCTTGGCAGCATGACCTCCACCACGACGACCCCTCGTCACGACGGCCGCGCACCCGAGCAACTCCGCGACATCCGGATCACCCGCAACTGGCTGGACCACGCCGAGGGTTCGGTGCTCGTCGAGTTCGGCAAGACCCGGGTGCTGTGCGCCGCGTCCTTCACCGAAGGCGTGCCTCGCTGGCTCAAGGGGAAGGGCACCGGCTGGGTGACGGCCGAATACGAGATGCTGCCGCGCTCGACCAACACGCGCAGCGACCGGGAGTCGCGCAAGGGTCGCGTCGGGGGTCGAACTCACGAGATCTCGCGTCTGGTCGGCCGAAGCCTGCGGGCGATCATCGACACGAAAGCGCTGGGGGAGAACACGATCGTCCTGGACTGCGACGTGCTGCAGGCCGACGGGGGCACCCGCACTGCCTCGATCACCGGTGCCTACGTCGCGCTGGTCGACGCCATCGAGGATGCCCGTGCCAAGGGCCTGATCTCGGCGGGCGCCAAGCCGTTGGTCGACTCCGTCGCTGCGGTGTCGGTGGGCGTCGTCGGCGGGGTGCCGGTGGCCGATCTCGACTACCCCGAGGACTCGACCGCGGACACGGACATGAATGTGGTCATGACCGGGTCGGGTCGCTTCGTCGAGGTGCAGGGGACCGCCGAAGGGGCCGGAGCGGCCTTCGACCGCGAGTTGCTCGATGCTCTGCTCAACCTGGCCACCGGCGCCTGTGCCGACCTGACGCGCCTGCAGGCCGAGGCCTTGGAGGGTCCGGCCCGCGAGCGGTCCCGATGATGCGGCGAGTCGTCCTCGCCACCCGCAACGAGCACAAGGTCCACGAACTCGAACAGATTCTCGGTGACCTCGTCGGGGAGTTGCGGCTGGAGATCGTGGCGGTCACGGCATACCCAGAGGTCGACGACGTCGCCGAGACCGAGGTGACCTTCGTCGGGAACTCCCTGCTCAAGGCGAGGGCGGTCGCGGAGGCGACCGGACTGCCCGCCCTGGCCGATGACTCAGGGCTCACGGTGGAGGTGCTCGGCGGGTGCCCGGGCGTCTTCTCGGCGCGGTGGGCCGGGTCGCGGGCCGGCGCGGAGGCGCCGCGGGCGGAGAAGGATCGGGCCAACCTCACGCTGCTGCTCGAGCAGGTCGCCGATGTGCCGGACGAGCACCGGGCGGCAGCCTTTGCGTGCGCCGCGGTGTTGGCCATGCCCGATGGTCGGTATGCCGTGGCGGAGGGTCGTGTGCCCGGTCGCCTGATCCGGGCGCGGCGGGGGGCCAACGGTTTCGGCTACGACCCGGTCTTCGTGCCCGATGGTCAGGTGGACGGGGCGGAGCGAACCCTCGCGGAGTACACGGACGTGGAGAAGAATGCGATCTCCCACCGGGGGCGCGCCTTCCGCGCTCTGGCGCCCCACATGCGGACCCTGCTGGCCTGACCGTCTGGCCCGACCAGCCCGACCGGCGCGACCGGCGCGACCGGCGCGGCTAGCGGATCAGTCCCTCCGCGTTGAGTGTGCGCCACTCGATCTTCGGGCAGGTGTCCATCACGACATCGAGCCCGGCCTCGCGAGCGCGCTCCGCTGCCTCGGCATCGACGACCCCCTTCTGCAGCCAGACGGCGTCGATCTGGAGGCGGTCCATGTGGGCGATTGCCTCGTCGATGACCGCCCCGACGTTGTCGCTGTTGACGAAGCAGTCCACGACCTTGATGTCCTGGTCAGGCACATCGGCCAGGCTCGCGTAGCCCTCGACGCCGAACACCGTCTCGGCCTTGGGATGGACCGGGATGATCGGCCGTTGCTGCTCGTACTTCAGCCAGCGAGCGATGCCGTGGGCCGGTCTCTCCTCGTTCGTGGAGAGACCGACGATGACCCAGACACCCGGGTCCATGAGCAGTTCCCGGATGAGGGCGGGGTCGTTCTGGTGTGTGTACGACATGGGGCCATCATGGCCCTCAGTCGTGCCCGAAGAGGTCGCGCGTGTAGACCTTTTCGGCGACGTCGAGCAACTCTGGCGACATGCGGTTCGCGACGATCAGGTCGCAGGTGTCCTTGAGTTCCTGGAGGTCGCTGACGACCCGAGACCCGTAGTAGGTCTCCGCGTGAAGTTCCGGCTCGTGGACGACCACCTCGATGCCCTTGGCCTTGATCCGCTTCATGATTCCCTGGATGCTGCTGCTCCGGAAATTGTCCGAACCTGCCTTCATGACGAGGCGGTGGATACCGACGACCCGAGGGTTGCGCGCGACGATGTCGGCGGCCACGAAGTCCTTGCGGGTGGTGTTGGCGTCGACGATGGCCGAGATGAGGGTCTGGG